>Ga0153932_1000012_pt1 | contig 300255 bp, 378 predicted proteins | sample TSNJ016MetaG_FD_102273 | JGI IMG/M metagenome (GOLD analysis project Ga0153932, IMG submission 102273) | Attine ant fungus gardens microbial communities from New Jersey, USA - TSNJ016 MetaG | ecosystem: Host-associated > Fungi > Mycelium > Unclassified | place: USA: New Jersey, Wharton State... | reverse complement strand
GTCGATCCGCGAAGTGGGAGGCTCGCGATTACGTCAACGTTGGCAACCCATTAGCGCTCAACCAGAAGGCCCGATTGTCGGACGCACCGACTATTGGCGACGCTGTCGTGCGCCTTTTGAAGCAAGCACCGGACGAACCGCGACTCTTCGCGTGCGTATACTCGCATGGGCCCGTCGCCGTAGTTGTACGTCAGGTGGGTCAGCCCGACTGCGATAACCATTCCTAGCAACACGGGAAAACTCATGTTTGCAGACGTTAAGTTCTTCTGGAAGACGCAGCGCGCCACGGCTTTTTTATTCGCAGTGGCGCTGTGCGTCTTAATCGCATCGGCTTTGCGGGTGATGGCGCAATTCGGTCGAGGTCACGCGGTAAGTGCTTCCATCCTGTCCGTCGTTGTCCTCGTTTGCGCGCTCATAGCTTGGATGTTGGGCGCGGCAAGCCTAGCTGTCGCAAGACAATGCCGTCAAGACGGCACAACCGACTGAGACTACGGAAAACAAGGAAAAGCATATGCCGATTGTGAAAACTACCGCACGCAGGAGTTCTGCTGGATCAACTTTGGCCGGACTAGTCGTTATCGCGCTCGTTCTCATCGGGGTAGTCAAGGGGATGAATGCTTTCGGCCGCTGGAGCGCGGACTCCGCGATCAAGCACCATGAGGACGCTGTAGAGGCCAAGCCCGGGACTGATGAATCGACGGTCGTGCTTGTAGGTAAAGAAGGCGCAGGTTGGGTTTACTACAAACTTGGGCACGGACAATACGCGGACGCCCTGCGGAAGTCAGGCATGGGTTGCCGGGCATATGAGGGCGGAGCGCCATATACCTTCGAGAAATTTAAGACCACCGACGCGATCCCTTTCGAGACGTTTCCGGGAGGAACCACATTCGTTGGACTGTGCGACGTGAACCAATATTCCGATCACTTCGATCTTGCACAAGCGCAAAAATAATGACTAGCCGATCAATCGGCGAATAGGACATCAACACAATGAATCTAAATTTGACAGGCATGGTGAACGACGTCCTCGTTACGTTGATCGCGGTGTATCACATCGTCTCCACCTATGTCTGGCCCACGACGCGCTCGCTCCTCCTCGCGGTGTCGCCGATCGCGATTGTGGCAATTAGTTTCTGGTGGCCGCTGCGGTCCGGCACGAGTGCGAGAATCGGCGACACCAGATCGCAGGATTGACCACCAAATTGAGAACGGGCAAGACCATGGAAGCAATGCTAAACATTTTTGTTTTGAATCGATTGATGGTGCTGTTTTTCGTGTCCGCCTTGGCTTTGGCGATACTCGGCTGGAAAAACGACCGTGGGCACAATCTTGCATACGCCGCTCTGATTATCGGCATATTCATCGCGACACTCAGCGCGTGGATTTCTTGGAACGGCCATGACTGGATTCCCGACGGAGACGATCTAATCCGCTACTCGGGCGCAGCAGCTGGCGCGGTTGCATTCGGTTTCCTTTGGGTGTTTCCTTCGGAAAAACCGGGCAAAGCGAATGCGGCATCTTCATAGTAGACCGGAAAAGATCAACATGAAGAATTTTTCGTATCGCGCCGAATGTTCGGCAGATGTAGAGCGCTTCCATCAGGTATGCGCGCAACGGGGAATGATCGCGTTTTGGACCATGCATTCCGACAAGGTCGGTCCCGATGTCGAGGTGGATCTCCAGTCGACGGCTTCCGTTGAAGATCTGCGGAATGCCATGCGCGAGGTTGAGGACGGGCACGTGATGCTGCAAACCTTGCGTGAATGTCCTCTAGCCGAGAACACACTCGAACGCGATTACGCCATTCACTGATTGGTATAAACGCCTCAATGGAAGGACTTGGCGCACAGTCGCCCCGAACGGCCGGACGCCGTGCTCTCACAGGTTTGGACAATGAAGCAAATCGTAGCGACTGCCGCAGCATTTATTCTCTCTGGGATGGTTCACGCCACGCCCGTCACCAGCTTCCACGCAAAAGACTACATTGCGTGTGACGCCCACAGCACGGGTGCCGTGCGCATGGCAAATGATGCGGTGCATCGCAAGCAACCCGTGGAAGCCATTTTGAACGATCGCTACAAGACGCCTGACGTGCTCGACGTGAAGCTGTCGCTTCTTGCAAGTGATGCGATCAAAGCGGGGTACTTGGACTCTGCGGACGAGCGCAGCTTGCAGCGCTTCCTTACGGGTGTTTGCTACGAATCGGGCCTTAAGGGAAAGCAGCCGGCACAAAATCCGTGATCATTTCGAACGGCGGAGAGGAAGATTCTTAGCGGATACGCGCCTGAGCGTCGATGCTGCGATGACGAAGTCAATCCGAAATCAGGGAAAGCATGATGAACACCGAATTGGAAAAACCCGCTGAGCCAGCCCCGCTCTCGGACGCGGAGGTGAAGCGCAGGCTCGACGTGATCGCGCTCGCCATCAACACGTTGCACCGAGACTTGGAGACGGCATACGGGACCTCTGTTCATATCGAGTTAGATCACCCGCGAGCAGGTGTCGTCATGCGCGCAATGCGTTCGGCACAGACGCGCAGGTTCGAAGAACCTGAAGATCTGGCGAAGAGAATTATTGCAACAAGCACCCCCTGCAACATGTACCGCACAACGGGTTAGCTGCATGACTGCACGCGTGCAAGACCGTCCCGACGACGTAAGAACCGCCATCCTGATATTTAAGGCAATTGTCGAGGGCAACTCGATAACGCAAGCGGGAGAGATTTTCGGTTGTGGGCAAGAACTAGCGCGCAAAAGATACCAGTGGGCGATGCGGCATTTGTTGACACCAAAGTATCTCGGTGGGTACGCGAAAGACTGTTGGCCTGCGGGGCAGTGCATCACGAAAGCCGCTGGGCGAGTACCCGCTCACGTTTTGGAGTTCCGGAGGTGCGCAGAATTCTGGATCGCCGTCGCGAACAGAAAGCTAGCTGAGCTAGATAGCTTAAAAGAAGAGGAAAGAACGGAGATATGAAACGCCTCGCTATCGTTCTCGCGATTTCCTTTGCGGTGCTGTCGGTGTCGACACTTGCCGCGACTACGGGACGCGCATCGAACATTGGATGGAAGGTTCACCAGCCGACGCGGTTCATGGTTTCCGGTGTACTCAAAAAGGACGGCACTGCCGACACGATTAAGCTTGTGCATGAGATCGATGTCGCAGATTCCAGCGAAGCGGTTGTTGCCGCACTTACGAAAAACGTGAGTGTTGAATACAAGGGGTTCACGCTGATTTCGGTTTTGGCGTCGCCAGTGCCAGCGGTAGGCGCATGCGAGAACAATATTTGAGCCTAAACATAGACACGCGGGCCGCTATAAAAACAAGGAGCGTCACATGGCATCAAAACTTGCGCATTACTTCACCGGTCGGTACGTCGCCGACCGCGCGGGGGTCGTCGGCATTGCCGCTTACGCGCTGGCGCTCGTCGCAAGCGCAGCGTATTTGCATACACGCCTACCGCTTTGGGCAACCGTCGTCTTCTCGTTCGCCGCAGCCACGGCTGCAGAGCACTGCGCCCGCTGGTTCGCACCGCGCGATTGATTCGAAAACAGCAAAATCATGAAATCGATCAGACGTGGCGTGCACACCATGACCATATCCCGAATGGCAACGCTCTCGCTGTCAGTCGTTGTTTATATGCTTCTGGTCCTGAGCTCGCATGGCGCAGGTTACGATCTTTCGAATTGGGCGAGGATCGGTTATGTGGTTTGCCTCGGGCTGCTCTCGGTGCTGTTGCTGTCGAAACTGCCGATGCGGATTTCCGGCTATTTCGTTGTGTTGTGCGCAGCAGCGACGGTGTACCTTGCTTGGCCGCAAACGGCAGCGTGGCGACTGCAACATGCGCAGTTCATGACAACGCAAAGTGAGCGGAGCAACGCAGACTTCATCCTCGCGTTGGATACAGTCCTCCGGCAAGCACGCGCTACTGCTGGAAAGTAACGGATCGAAAAAGACCATCAAATACGCCCCAAGCGGATCGTTGCTGTATAGCATCGACGTGCCTCATTTGAACACGTTCACATCTGCCTTGGCAGACCACGCCATTGGCTGGTGGCTCTGCCTTCGTTGTGGCAATAACTGGAGGAACTGATGGCAACACGAATTGTTCACTACGTCAGCTATGAGGGAAACAATCGTCGCTATGAGGTGGAAGCACCGGCTGATGCAACGGACGATGAAGTTCGTTGGCTGGCTCTTCAAGAAGACCTCGGTCCCGGTGACGGCATACACATCATCACTTACATCGAGTAAGCATGTCACGTCGTGCGCATTACGAAGCACCCGGGCGGCGCCTGAGATCGCGCGGTAAAATTTCTTGAATCCTCCCAACACGGCCATCATGCAAAAGAATCTTTCCCCCGCACCGCCCGAACGCACGCGAAGCGCGTCCACGGGGCTCGGTGGCGAAGCTAAGGATCCCGGCGCGGAAGAGCGTCGGCGCTATGGAGCGGAGAGACTCGCGCGCGAGGATCGTGCAAGACGCGAAGCCAAGCAGGCAGAGCAAGCAGCCTTGTCTGAGCGCATTCGTGCCTCCCGCGAAGATACCGGCGACACACGGCGCGCAGCATCAAGGGCCGCACGAATCGCTGAAATTGAAGCATTCAAGACGCTCTTCGCTCACGCGAACGCTCAGGCTTGCATGGAAGCACGCAAGCGGGCTCCAGCAGCCGGCATGCACGGTTTTAAGCAGGTCTGCGCGTTGCTGCGACAGCGGGCATCCGAAGAGGCTGGCTGGCTCGATGAGCCGGTTCGAAAGCAGATCGGCTTTTTTCACTTCATGGTGAAGAACCATGAAGTATGGTGCACCAAAGCCGATGAACTCCGTTCGCACGAGGAGCACGGTATTACCCGTGAGCTCACGGCGCTCGGCCCGTTTGTGGGTCTGCGCATTTCGATCCATAGCCTGCTGATTGGGCGCGGAATCGTTTCTATCAACGCACTACGCGCTGCGGTCGACGATGGCTCGATCAACCTTGAGCGAGACATCACCAGCACCGGCTTTACGGCGCGGCGCTGGAGCGAAATGATGGAATGGCTAGAGACACGCGGGACGTCGGCGCAGGTTAGCCCGTAACTGCGGGTCAAGCGAAGCGCCACGGGTTCCCCTCGGACAACGAGGTGCTAAGCCGGACGCTTCGGAGGCGGACTGGCCGACAGCGAGTCCGCGCCGGAAATCACAAACCAGTCGCCCATCGGTACTTCTGCCCATTGGGGCGGCAATACCGGGTTGAGCGTAACCTCCAGATCGACGATAGTTTCGCGCTTTACAGATCGGTAAAGTGACATTTCCGGCGCCTGATCAAAAGGCGTCTTACCGGGCGCGTTGAACGTCAGCAGGAAAGCCAGTGGGTAGAACTTGAGCAACCAGTAAGTGGTGAGCTCAGCGGCGCCCTTACGAAGCCGGAACATCCCGGCGTCTTTCATATGCACCTGCTCGGCGAACGGGAACGCCCACCAAAATAAGCGCAGCGTATCCGGCAGTTGAACAAGACGATCCTGCATATACCGTTTGACTGGCTCGGTTGCGTCCCCCTTGTCAAAGCGATCAACGCCGATGGCGCACATGTGCCCGACAACCGAACGCATGACCGCTTGCACGTCACAGCGAACGCTTGCGACGGGAACTCCGCTTGCCGCCGCTACATTCATTGCGTCCGCGAAGGCGATCAATGCCGGGTCCGAAAACGATCCGAGATCATTATTGCACTTCGCGCATAGCGTCCTGTACTTCACGCCGTTCTGAAAATGGCGAGCTTGGCCCGTGCGCCCCGTATCCGATACGCGATCCACTATATGCCGCAAGGACATCTTGCGGTTGTCATCCAGAAGCACTCCCTTGGGCGGCGTATGGTCCTCAGTCAGCGGACCGAAGTCCCCGCAGATATTGCAGCGCCCCTCGGCTGCTCCGAAGCTTGCGACGACAGGCGTTATGGGAGAAGTCATCTGATCCGTGGGTGTCAAAAAATAGGGGTAGATATTGTTCGCTAGGTGAGTCTACTACGACCACATCGCCGTCAGGTTCAGGTCACATTTTCGCGGGTATTCATGTTTGTTTTTCCGTCATTAAAGGACAAAAACAAACATTCATAGACAGTTTTGTCGATTTAAAGAGAAATCGCTACAGTCACGCGAACACTTCACATTTAAGGATTGTCATGTCGACTGCATCGAACCCGTCTTGCACCCCTGAAGAGTTGATGGCCGCGCTGCAAAAATTCGGTGAAGACCCGACGGCCGAACGCGTTATCGCGTTGCAGCCGTTGCTGCGGGAACTTAAACCTCGTGACGGCTGGGCACACGACGCGCTCATCATGGATGCGGTTCGTGTCGCACGGATGCGCCTCTGGGCATCGACGATGCCGTATCCGAAGCTCGTCGACGTAATCGGGACCGACACCAAGAATGAGCCGATCTCGACCGATGCGCTGCTGTTCGAGGGCGATCGGCTTTTCTTGGGAGCGGGTTTCAAGGACATCAAACACCAGCCGGTTCGACCCGAAAACGTCACTTCGATCGACTTCGTGAGCATCCCCCTGTCTGCCGGCGATCACCTCGGGATCGATGAATACGAAGTAGTCAAAGGCGACGCGCTGACTATTGATGACTTTGCCCACGCCCAAAGTCGCATCGAAGGCTTGGACATGTCATTCGCCATGGGTCAGGACTTGCCCTTTCACGACTCGCTGCGAGAACAACTCGGTAGCGCCCTCGACGCTGCACCATGGATGATCGACATGGACAGCGGCAAGATCGTGGCCAAGAACTGGGAAGTGGAGCCCGTACAGGTCTCGCCTTACGCGAGGCTCAACGATGAGCAAAAGCTCGACCGGTTGCTGGACGTGCAGGGATGGGGCCCCGACCTGACGGTGCGTCTGATGCGCTCGTTCCTCCGCGAAAACGGTCATTTCGAGAAGATGCTTTCATTCGCCGAACACGTCGCGGCCAATGCGAATCTGGCAGGCATCCGGGAAGGGGACGCAGAGCTCGAACGCCGGGTCGCCAAGGCATTCGGCTATGAAAGCGCGGCGGCCATGTCCGCCGACAGCGCGGTGATCAGCGGGCCGAATAAGCAAGAGCTGCGCGCCGCACTGAGTGAGATCGCGGAATCGCTTGATGGGCTCGGTGGACCGATCACGGTTCAATCTATCGAGGATGACTACATTGCGCGCGCGCGCTACTTGTCGGAAGTGGCCGTGGGCAAGCGCGAAGCGTTCGCGCCCGCCGATGAGATCAACAAGATGACCGGGTTCTTTTCGATCGATCACAACATCGGCATCGACGAAGGCATGAAGAACTCGCAAATGAGCGCGATTTACCGAAAACTCCCGCTTTACGGAATCGAACGAGTGGAGGAGCTCAGCGGTCACAACGTGCTGAAGCTCGATCCGACGCTGGTGCCGGCGGAAATGCGTAAAGAGGACGGTTTTGTTATGGGCCCAATCAGCACGGTTGTCGTAAAACACGGCGTGAGCGTGCGGCTTTCGGACGGGCAGGGCAAGCCGTTTATCCTCGAACCCGCAGACGACGCTTACAAGGTCCGCGCCTTGCCCCGGGAAAGCGCGAACAATGTGACGAGCCCGGAGATCTAAAACGGTTGAACGAGCGATCAGCGCTCTCGCGGGCGCTGATCTGACGGGGCGGTCGTTGGCGCATCTGGCCGAGCGGTTGTCTTGTCGCGAATAACGTAGGCCGGCTTGACCCCTTTAGCTTCCAGGTCCCGGACCGCTTCCGTAATGGCTTTATTCGCTCTTCGCAGAAACTCGCCGCTCGCCACAAATTCTCCTAGCTTCTCGCCTGCCATCGCTTTCCCCATTCAGCCGATCAGGACAAAAAATGCAGCGAGGCAGTCCAAATACCGTTGCTGCGTGCGCGCTACCGACCCTGAACGGGCGGCCCAGACTTGCCTTAAACTGACTCTACACCGCATACGTGACTTTCGGTAGTGAAGAGGTGAGCGTGGCCCGTACTTCCCGCCGCAAACTAGCGCTTGGTCAAAACGCACCTGAAGACCATGCTCAGGACACCGCCGATGCGCAAATGCGCGAACTCGGTGCGATTGCCTGCGAACTTCCCGTCTCGATCGCCCCGCAGCTTGCGACCCTCGCGGCGTGCCCTCCCGCGAGAGGAGAGTGGACCTACGAAATCAAGTTCGATGGCTATCGCATGCTCACCCGTCTCGATCATGGACGGGTGCAGCTCTTCACTCGCAACGGATTCGATTGGACTCAGCGCCTTCCCGGTCTTGCCGAGGCGTTCACCAAGCTACCGGTAGCCACTGCGTGGTTTGATGGGGAAGCCATCGTTCTTGGCGAGAACGGTCAGCCCGATTTCGGAGCGTTGCAAAACGCCTTTGACAGCCGCAAAACGGCAAACATTCTCTACGTGGGTTTTGATCTCATGTACCTCAATGGCTACGATCTGCGCGCCGTCCCGCTCGACGTCAGGCAAGCCTTGCTTACGACACTTCTTGAAGACCAGCCGGATCCGATCCGGGTGAGCGAAATCTTCGATCACGATCCGCAGTCGCTGCTCGCCTCGGCCTGTTCGATGCGTCTGGAAGGCATCGTTGGAAAACGTCGGCAGGCGGGATATCGGTCCGGGCGCTCGCCGGAGTGGATCAAGCTCAAGTGCCGGCTCAGACAGGAGTTTGTAGTCGGCGGCATCACCCGTGCTAAAGGAGCGAGTGCCGGCGTTCGCACGCTGCTGCTCGGGCTCTATGGGCCCAAAGGGATTCTGCGTTACGCAGGCAGCGTACAGCCCCACCTGAAGGGGCGCGCGCTCGCACGGATGCAGGCAAAAATAGACACCTTAGCCGTTCAGGAATCGCCTTTCTTGACGCCACCCAAGATCGAGCGCGATCGAGACGTTGTGTGGCTTCGCCCTGAACTGGTCGCCGAGGCCTCATTTGCCGAGTGGACGCGCAACAATGAGCTGCGCCAAGCCTCGTTCGTGGCCTTCCGCGAAGACAAGGACCCTCGGCAGGTCGTGTTGGAGCAAGCAACCGGCAGAAAGTAGGGCGGCTCACGCCCACAGGGATCTCGCGCCCGCGTTATATACGATGTAGATTGCGCTTGACGCAGTATCAAATCGCTACTACGATTCGTACATGTGCCATCATACGAAAAGCTTCATGCCATCCGAACCACAATGGACAGTTACGTTTGAACACCCTCGTGCAGGTAGGGTGACTATGAGCGTTTGCGCGCGGCGCATGCAAGATGCAATCGCCGCCATTGCCCAAACATTACCCGGTTGGCATTTCCGCCAAGCCGGATTTGCTGCGTGAGCCAATCGCCGCCGCACTCGCGATTTGAGCGACCACATGACAACCCAGCAAGCATCCGCAGAATCGATGGGTTCGGGCCGCGTCGAGCAAGTCAGCCTAGGTAAAGACTTGTTTATAGTGGAAGTGGCGCTGATGCGGGAATGGTGGCGAAGGTTTTCGTCAGCAAACGACCCTTGATCATGCAGTCCCGAACTGACAGACCCAGTAAGTAGCGCCGGTAGAATCGGTCCCGTTATGCTGCAAATTACGGATTCGCATAATGCTTACGCTCAAACAGGTCAATAAGGCCATCGCCGCCAAAGGCGGCAAAGAGCAGCTTGTAAAGGGCAATGGCTACTACTACTTTGTCGAAGGCGATGCGTGGTCGTGGTCGGTTCAAAGCGTCTATGTGAACAGCCTGAATCAACTGACGCTCGAAACATGGGTCACGCAGTGGGAATATCTTCGCGATCGTCATAACGCGAGCAAAACATAGGAAGCTTGTTCTTGGCAGTAAAAAAATAGAGTTAATTGAAGGCGAGTGGACATGAAGGAAAAACCGCTGCACAAACGCCTACGGGGCATCGCCAGCGACTCCCTCGCGGGGCTGCTGCCAGAGTACCGCGAGGCGATCCGAGAGGCAGCTGCAGAGATTGAAGGCCACAACGAGGCGTTTGCAGCGGTCGTGGAGCAGAAGCACGATGCGCTCGGCGAGCTTGCGAATTGCAGAACTAATCTGCAGCACCGAAACGAGTTCATCGCTAATTGGCGCGATCTGTTGGTAGTGCTCCAGAACGAGCATCCGACCGACATACGCATCCGGCGGGCGCTCATGGGCGAAAAGCCGTTAGTGCCGGCAGCGTGGGAGAAAATGTGAAAATTAGGCAACTTGGCTCGGAAAACACGGAAATGGGGATTGATATGTTGCGTAACTTAGTTCTTGCTCGAACGAAGACGCTCGCGGCCGAAGAGCGGCGCGCAACTGAGACATGGCCCATTTACAGGGCTGTCGAGGTTCCGCAAAACATTGAAGGGCTATCCGACGAAGACCTTCTCACGTTGTTTGAAAAACTGTTGTCCCGCAGGGCCGCGATCGACTCCGCTCCGCAATGCTGATGCCACGAAAAAACATGGGTTACGTCCACCGATGCTTTGCATGTGACCGGGCTATTCGGCGCAAAGAGCCGTATCTTGCTGACACGCGCGACGGTCAAGTCGTTTATGTCGGGCCGGAATGTCTGAAGAGGATCGAGAGTGCTGGAGAGGCAGGGTATCAACCTCCGACCGGTGGCCCAAGGTTATACCCGATGCCCAACACTCGGTAACAGCGGAAAACTCCCGCATTACGAGACGAACTGAACAGCTACGGCCAACCGCGCTCGTCCGATCGTGAAGTAACGCAAGCCGCTGCGGCGGCGCAAGGAAAAAAGGATGATTGGCTATCAGTTGACCGAGACCGACAAGGCCCTGATCGAGCACTTCCATACCCAGTCGAACGCGCGAGGTTTCGACGGGGTCTACTCGCTTGAGCCGACTGAGCGTGGCCTAATGGCGGTCGCGGATCTGGTACGGCAGCAGACCATCCTGCAGGTCTTTGCTGCGTTGAACCTGAAGGGTGAGGATGCCGCGAAACTGTGGTTTGGGCTGCGCCGGCACGACGTGCCGGCTACGGATCGGGCCGCTCGCCAAAAGCTGGAAGCGATACTCAATGCCAAGTAGAAAAAGACCGTGTCGGACCCCGGCCGGTGGCCGCAAAAGCCTAAAGAATCCGCCGGTTTTGCCGTAGACGTACTATCGATGCTGATTCAGCGTTTAAGCCCGCCGCGAACAAGGAAGGATGAAATCAATGCCGCAAAGCCCGTGCTACTTGTTCAAAAATTCTCTTGAATTTTGGTCCAAAGATGCCGTCGACGATGTCCCGGCTCTGGTGCGCGGAATCTACGTCCTTTACCAACAGGGTGAAGGCAAGCACATGGATGTCGTGTATGTCGGCATGGCGCGCGGGCAAAACTCTGGCGCGAAGGCGCGGCTACGGAGCCACATCAAGAGCAAGGCAGCGTGGACGCACTTTTCAGTGTTCGAGGTGTGGGACAACATCACGAAAGAACAGGTGCAAGAGCTTGAGGGATTGTTCCGCCACCTCTATCGCATCGACACACGCGCGAACAAATTGAACATTCAGAAAAGCTACAAGCCGCTCGCGGCGATCAGAAGGAAAAATGCCCAAGCGTGGCTGGGTTAGCCAATAACCCGCCAGACACTCCCGGAGAACGATAAATTATGAGCATACGACTGTACCGAGGAATCTCCGTTCAGCCAGAGAACGCGAACGCCGTTATCGCGCGAATCAGCGCGCACGGTATGGCGGGCACTGAAGGGTGGTGGAAATTTCGGGTGCCTCAGCAGATTGATGACATCCAAAACAGGGTAGAAGAAATAGTCCTTGCCCCGGAGGCCTACAACGATATTTACAAGGTCGAGACGGAGGGGTTATGCGCGTGCGGAGAGGGAATCGGTGCCGCCTACTATGCTAGAAAGCACAACCATCAGCCTAAAGAAGGAAAAACGCACCCGCTCCTGATTACCTTTCGCGCGAAGGATTTCGATGTCTATGTGGATTGTCGCGACTTCTTGGTGACTGCATTTCAGCTCTTCGATCGGCACAGTGCCCACTACTTAGACGAACAGAGACAGGCGTTGGCGACGCTTTTCGGTAGTGCGGTGCTGAAATATTTTGATCTAAGTTGTAAGTCGGAAGAGCAGCAGATTCGCATCGGCCTCGCCAATATCGCTTGTTTCGATCGCGCTGTAATCGAGGCACACTACGAAAATCGCCGGTTCATTGCAGGGCGTCACAAAACACAGTTCTGCTCCGCTTTTTTTGTAAAGGCGCCTGTATTGCCCGGCGACATTCTGAGTGTCGATTCGAACGTCGAATTCAACCCGCCGAACACTGCATACTCGCTGGATAGCTTTTTTTCCGGCATCCCGATCTGAGACTGGCGCTGCTTGCTTCGAAACCGGAAAACCCCGCCGTTACGAGGTGATCCGACTGCGCCCGCGTCCGGGTGGCCGATGGGCCGTGGCACGCCATGACGCTTTTGAGCGCCAAGCAGGCAAATAGCGCGCAGTCCGGTACTGCCTCCCGCGCAGCGGTGCAGACTCTCGGCCGTAACGGTGTCGAGGCACATCTACCCGGTCTTTCTGCGTCGAGGTGGTTGCTCGCTACTTTATAGATGCAAAAACAGTTTTGTTTTTTTATCCATTTGTCACATAATAGGATCTCCGTCGGCAGAAGCCGTGAAAAACCTCCTTCACCAACCGCCAAGCCCGTGCAATGAGCTCACCCCAGCAGGTCGCAACGCAGGCGGGGCAGACCCAAGTGGACCCCGAACAGGTGATGTACATCGTGCCGCACCGACCGGGCGACCCCGCCGCGATCTCCCGCATCATGCGCTGGACTCGCCCCGGGGCAGGCGACGGCCTCGGCATGGCAATCTGGTCCCATACGCCGCTCACTGAGCTGCGAGAGCGCCTTGGCCCCTTCGTCGACGTACAGCTCTGCGGCTTGGCCCCTGCCAACCCGGGTCCGACGTGGCTCCTGAGAGTCCCAAGCGTCGAGTCCGTGTGTCCGGGCTCGGGGCTGGGTGCGCGTACCACGGCAACGATGATCGATGGCCGCGTGCTCAGCCTGTTCGACGGCACGGCCCTCGCGGCAGCTTGTGCGAGCCGTGCGGCTGCGCAACGCGGCGGCACCACAGAAACGACTGATGAACCTGCAACCGAGGTTGCCTAGCGCCCGCTAAGCGTCTCTTTATCCACTCATCCATTTTTTACAACAACGAAAAACATCCTTATGAAAACCTACCGCGCTCTGTTTGCTGCTTCCGCCTTACTGTCCATCGCGTTGACCGCTCACGCCGCGACCGACGTTGCGGCAAAAGCCGCGATCCAGATGCTGTCCTACGACATTACCCTCAGCGACCACGGCGTGCAGCAGCAGAGAATGCAGGTGCAAGGCCGCCCCGGCACCCCGATCTCCTATTCGTCAACCGGGTCCGGCGCGAGCAGCCATTGCGACAGCGCTTCGGTTCAAATTTTTCCCGGTGCGAGCTTCGTGCCCGCACCCCCTGTGATGCCTATCCAGTTCATGAACGGCGGGTTTAATGCACGCCTAAATGAAGGGACCAGTATCGCGCTGTTTCCCGTGGCCTACCCCGACGGGTCTGTCAAGACCTTGATCAACGCATCGATCACGACCAGCAAGACCGGCAAAACCCTCGATGTAATGCGCTGCACTGTCACGTCCGGCCGAGCCACGACAGAGACGCTCGTCGATGTGCTGGATCTCGGTGCCGGCGACAGCAAAACCATCGAGCTCGAAGCGGGACGTCAGTTGAAGGTCAAGCTCGTGGCCATTGATCACGCCCAATAAACATTGCGATAAGCGTCACAACCAGCGCCAAAGGGGCCACCTCTCATGTCAAAAATCGCCGAATCCAATGCGGCTTTGTTCCGCATTTCCGATGGTGTCGTCGACAGTCTGCGCGCCATCCGTACCACCTATAAATATCAGCCAAAGCTCTTCGCGCGCAAGCTCACTCTTTTGGTGGTGCTCGCCGTGGCGTGTGGCGCCTTCCTGACGTTGTGCGCCATTCGCGACCCGTTTGGAATTGAACGCCACTTCGCCGCGCGTGACTTTAACGCCCAACACCACGATTTGCTCATGAAAATGGAGGCGGCAGCCAAGGATGGCGCCACGGACGTGGCTCCGGTTTCTCTCGAACTCGCCACGCTCGGCGTTCGGATGTATCGATGCGTCGTGACCGACCAGCGCCCCGAAACGGCTTGCTCGACGGAGCTGATCATGCAGGCGGCACTTCAGGGCAGCGAAGCGCGATCGCGTGAGGTCAGAGACTTACTGCTCAGCAATCACTTCGCCGTCCCGGCGTGGGCCAAACACGCCGGTCAGGGCAGTGCGCACGATGTGGAATCAATGGCGATGACGAATGGTGCCGACGATTGCTCACTACACGGGGTACGGATCTCAGGCAACGCGCACATCGATTGCATCAAACCGGTGGCTGAGTACGATCGCCTGCAGGCACCAAACAGCGCGACCCGGCCCAGTTTTGTGAAGACCGGGCGCTAGAGATAACCGGGCACAATCGCCGCCCCACATAGAGGTGTGAGATGGATCCGTATCTGATCGATGAGGCCGCCGGATACCAATTGGAGGGCGGTGACACGCTTGGCGAAACGCGCGCCGGACGCGAGCTGCTGCGCATGGCCCGTGCTCACCTGCAAGAGCAGGAAGACAAGGGCGCCTCGATCTCAAGCGTTCCCGTCAACGCCTTTATTGCGCGCCGAGAAGACATGAGCCGCACGGGACGTCTGCGGCTGCTCAAGCAAGACGATGGGGACATGTGCGTAGCCGTCATCGATGAGCAGGGCAACATGAGCGGGGTCGAGTTTTGCGTGACCGGTACGGGCGGTGGGAAATCTCCGCGTACGGTGGAGGCCCTTAATCAGCTGGCGTTGGCCATCCTCGCAGACAACCTAGCTAATCCCGCAGGCGCGTCTGAGCGATGAACGCACCTCCCAACCACCTTAAATGGAGTTTATCCGGCTCTAAACTATACTCACGTATCAAAATAAAGTCTTTTTTTAACTCCGTTCGTGCATAATGCCGTCATCGCACGGAGCGCACGCGACGCGCGACCTACGCAATGCGTCAATAAGGAGCGTTTATGAATGAATCATTGAAGTTAGCCATCACTGGGCATCCGAATTGGGTTTCGATCAGCTCTGCGAGCAGCATGGGCACTATTGAGCGTCTCGGTGGCATAGGCTTCGGCGCAAAAAATGAAAGTATCGCTGTCGCAAAATCGGAAGCACAAGAGTTGACAGCCAACCTGCGCCGCCTGACAAAGCTGGTCCGCGCGGCCCACAACGCTTCAATGTCGCCTCTGACCATCGGGCCAGTACCTGCGAACAGACAGCTGGGCGTCAGGGTCCTCGCCCCTGATTCGGAACGTCAGCGCGAAATGCTCAAGCGGCGTTTCGGTTCACACGATTGCTCAGAGTCGATCACGGCAAACCCCAACATCAAGATCGCATTCAAGCTCACACCTGCGCCAAACGCCACGAGCTTGCACCAGCGTATGTGATCGCCCACGCTCGGCTCGCATCGTTGGTTCTATACCCAAACTTAGGCCTCGACGTTGAGCCAGACGAAATAAGGCAATCAAATGCGCTCGACCACTTCGGACGTTATCGAAATGCAACCTACCGCGTTTTTTGGGCAAGGCCGAAGCGCGCTCGCCTCAGCGCTTGCCTCGGAAATTGTCGCTAACCACAGCGATCCGGAGGCAAAAATGTGGCACGGGCACGGGCGCGCTCTCGGGCTGACATTCGCGATTACTCCCGTACTGTGCTATCTGCGAGACCACGGGCAAATGCGCTTGGATTCGGCCACGTTCATTCAGTGCCTGAACTTCGCCTCGCTGGAATCTCTGGTCTCACGTCGTGCCCTTGTCTTCGACGGACACGAGTACGGTATCGATGATCCGGCATTTGACGCGCTTCTCTTGCCGCTTACGGCCTACTTAAAGATGCTTCCCGCCTATTGCGAGCAAGCAACCGCCCAGTGCGAAACGACCGTTGAGCACCACGGCTATATTCAGATGCAGCTCGCACACGCGGTCCGCACTCTTACGCAATAAGGTTGCGCGTTACGCACCGGGTTGTCTGCTCAATCACTAAACACTCTTTTCGAGGCACCCCATGTCAACATGGCGACTCATCCAAGCGACGTGGAATGAATTCGGTAGTTACGAGTGGATTCTCGCAGTGCTTCCGGCGCTCGTTTTTGTACCGATTGCTATTGGAATGAAGGTCATGGGCAAACGAGCGACCCTCAATATCCGGGTCTTACTGTTGCTGATCTGCTTTCCTCTTTCCATCATAAGCTTCGTCGTACATTCGGAATCCAGCACGTTCTTCTTTCTGAACAATGCGGCACGCCACGCTCTCCAGACCGGTGTCACGCTCGCTCACCGCGATTATTGCCATCCGACAGGCCCGGTGGACACCGAAACGCACCAAGCACTCGAAAAACGGCTACGCAGCCCCGACCTGCTGTGGCTCTCATTGAACTCACCACGTGAACTCAAACCGCTCGGCAAAGAGGCCACTGTTCCGTGCGACATGACCCCGGTCGTGCGCGCTGAATTTGTGGTGGTGGGCAGCGAATCACCGGCCACGTACATGGCTATCGCCCGCTTTACCGTGTATTGCTTCATGATCATGCAGGCGATAGAAATCATGTTGGCCTCGTCGTTGGCGTGGACGCTTTGGGTGTCACGAAACCATCGGCCGCGAGTAGCGGAATCGCTGCTGTAATCGGGTCGCAAAAACACATGACCCGCTCCGACAGAGAATGAGACCAAAGCCATGAGCGAGCGCACCATCCGACTCACCACCAGCGAGGGGGAGGGCGATCCGGCGCACCCCAGCCACACGAGGCTGCACCAAATCATTGGCTTCGTTTCGGGAAAGCTACAAGGCACGCAGGTGCCGCTCCCGTTCGGTCGCGAGATCGCACACCTTCACGACCGCAACGGCACGCTTGTCGTGCACTTCGACAGCGCGGAAAGCATGTTGCGGTATGGGCAGCTCTTTGTCGACGCATGGCGCGTCTATGGTGAGCTAAACCTCGAACTCAGCCTGCCAGATGGGACCGTGATTAAAGTAGCATCGGGGTTCGAAGAAACTCCGCTTCGATCTGGCCACACCTCACTCGTGAGGCCGATTCGTTGAGATGCTGTAGTTGCGGTTCCCTGAGACGGCGGCTGAATCCGTGTTCAAACGTGGTAGTCAATTTTGTAGTGCTGGAGAGAGGATGCTCGCGATTTCAGTTCAAGCGCCGTGGTCTTGGTTGATCGTCAATGCGCAAAGCTATGCGGATCCTAAGCGCGTCGAGAACCGCACATGGGCTAGATCGATTCGCGGTTGGGTGCTGATCCATTCGGGCAAGCTCTTTGACACGGCCGGTGAGCAAAGCGTGCTGGCCGCGCGCCCCGATCTGCGTATGGTCCTTCCGTCAGCCCCCGAGCATTACCCGCGCGGGGGCTTGGTAGGCATCGCCGAAATAGTTGATTGCGTGAGCGCGAGCGACTCGCCTTGGTTCGTCGGACCCTACGGTTTCGTCATGCGCAATGCGCGCCCGATCGCATTCGTGCCGTGGCGTGGGCAGTTGGGATTCTTTAATGTGCCCGACGACGCCGTTGACCTAGGCTCCGCCTCCGGAAACGGCGTCAAAGAATCTTCACAGCAGTCGCTTTTCGCATGAGAAAGGAATAACGACTATGAACGTATTTCAAAGGTCTGGCCGCTGGGGCATCGCGTGGATCTGCGACGCTGGCCACCGGTCCAGCTATCTCGTCGCTCGCGAACAACCCGTGGCCAGCACAACGTCTTCACTAAAATGCCGCCGCTGCGCGCTGAGTACCAGCGTGCCGATGTTGGTGGAGACGCGGTAAAGCAACCGCCCGTGCTCGCAGCTCGGGCGTTCGCCGCGAGCACCTTCCTGCCGACGCGATTGCCGCGTCTAACCAGTGCGAAGACGACCCAGAGAGTGAACAAAACCTGATGATGAAGATGCTCGTTCTGCCAATTCTTGCTCTTGCTAGTTTCCATTGTATGGCTGGCGAGTTGCCCGATCCGGCGCTCACGCCGGGGGCGATCAACCCCAACGTTACTCAGGAAAACATCGGCAGCACGGTCTGCGTGAAGGGGTGGACCAAGTCTATACGGCCGCCCTTTTCATACACCAACCGGCTCAAGAAAATTCAGCTGCGTCAGTATGGCTATACGGATAAGAACCCATGGGACTATGAGGAGGATCACCTGATACCGCTAAGCCTTGGTGGCGATCCGACTGATCCGCACAACTTATGGCCTGAGCCGCGTGAAGCCGAATGGAACGCTGATCGAAAAGACCTTCTGGAATTCGCCCTGTATATGGCGACCTGTCACGGCGAGATTAGTCTCGCTGAGTCACGTCGTGCGTTTGCAGCGAACTGGATCGATGCCTACCAACGCTATGGCGTATTTCTGAGCCGATATCACCATGCGTCAGAAGATTAAGGTCGCGAGTAAAATGTTGTACCCAGTAGAACGAATCCATCTAAACGGAGCTTTACCTCATGGCAGATAAGTTAGCAGCGGTTCAATCCCAAATCGCGAAATTGCAAAATCAGCTCGCGACCCAGCGCGCGGCGGAGATCAAAGCGATCAAAGAGCGGATCGCCGCGTTGCAGGCGACGCCCGAAGAGATTTTCTCTCAAGCGCCACGTCGCGGCCGTCAGCCGGGATCAAAGAATAAGACGGCAGTTGTGAGTACGACAACAGCGGCTTCGAAATCCGGGAAGACACCGAAACTGCCAGCCAAAAAGGGCGCGCCGAAAGGGACCGCCGGCAAGACAGTGGAATTGACCCCTAGCGGGCGCGTCAAGAAAGTCTATCCGCCCACACACCGCGATCCCAAATCGGGGCGCACGTGGAACGGCATGGGTCCGAAGCCGGCATGGCTCGCGGCCCACAAGAAGCCCGATACCTTGAGGATCTAAGCAACCACGATCGGAACGACCGGCTCACGCCTCGTTCCGATCGCGTTACACACCACGCTTGATCTCGCGTATGGTTTGCTCGGCGTACGCATGTGCCTGCCGAGTGACCTCGGCAGCGGCCTTCTTGGGATCCTTTACACCCTTGGGCTCTTTACCGGCTTCATCTCGTGGCACTTTTGAAGCTTGCGATGCACCCGCTACGTACGCCTGTTCAGTCAATCGCGTGAGCGATTTCGCATCGAGCACGACCATCTCAGACAGCGACGCTTCGTTCTCGGCTAGCTCCATCTTCAAACGCTCAATCCGATCCAGAGCGACGGCCAATTCCCCCGACACCCGCGAACCCGCTTCATAGGCCTGTTGGACCTGCTCAGTCATCTCTGCGATCCGATCCTTCAGGATTCGCTCGGCGCCCCTCAGTTGCCCGATCTCGGCTTGCAAGCGAGCCGCTTGATCGAGCGCAGCACGCTCGCGATCAAGCACCGCGTCTATCTTCACCTGAGCCTGCTCTCGGGTTTTGCTGAGCTCGTGCTCCAATGCCTTGACTGACTCCCTCAGACGGTCGATCTCCAGTGCCTGATGGCGCCTGTCGGTTTCGGCGCCGGTGCGTTCCTTCGCGCGATCGCGTTGCTCGCGCTCAAGCTCTTTTCGTGCGATAGACAGTTCGTGGTCGCGCTGGCCTATCTGATGGCGCAACTCGTCGGTGATGCCTTGGGCTGTGCGAAGCTCGCTCACGACCCGCTGATGCTCTTCCTGCAGGGTCGAGAAGGCTGCGTCGGACTCCCGCTTGGCGAGCCTCGCAGCGTCGGCTTCCGCGCGCGTACGGTCGCTTTCTGCCGTGACTTCCAGAATGCGTGCCTCGTGCTGCGCAGTAAGATCTAAGCGCTGCACATCAAACTCAGTACGTGCGATCGCCAGCAAGTCTTCCCGCAGTTTGACGAACAGCAGAACGGCTTCTTCAGGCACGCCCGCGAGCGGGCTACTCACCCGTTCCCCTACCTTGGTCCAACACGCCTTGATCGCCGTGTTGACGACGTTGCGGTCACGCTTGCCGTGCTTATCGCGTTCAAGGCGTTCATTGATGCTGTCGACCGTCGGCGTCGTGCCGTCCTGCAAAAGAGCCCAAAACGCCTGTTCGGCGAGGAGCCTTGTTTCGTCTTTTCGTTTTAGTGTCATTGGCAGATGCTCGTGTAGATCCCCAATTATGGCGACAAATCGGCTGTGGCGGCACTTTCGTCACCCCCATACACCGTGTCGACAAAGACGGCCCAGCCGCGATCGCCCGGGCTCTTCGGCTCGTGGGAAAAAGCTAGACCGTCGTCGAGCGACGCGATCTCCTCAGCGCTCGCGACTCCACCGTACTGGAAGACGTCGGCGCGGAGCACAAAAATCGTCGGTGCTCCGAAATCGAACGAACTCGTCTCTGCTGCGACAACTGCAGCCGCATATCCCTCTGCGGCGAGTTGCGAACATGTTGGCGCGCGGCCACTCATCCAGTCCAGCAGCGTGCACTCGTACACAACGGCATCTTCAGACAAAGTAAAGCGGCTGATGATCTCGCCATATCGACGCGCGATGTTGACCGAACCAGAAAGGCAGAGCAACTCGCCGTCAGCGCCGTTGCGCTCGTCGATCGCAGTGACAGGCTTGCCGCTACCGTGGAAGTACACCTGTGATCGCACAGCCCCGTCTGGCATAACGTTGTCCTTCGCCCTACTGGTATCTTTTGGAATGTTGAATTCTCTGCCATCCGCCGACAGCAGTTCAAAGCTCGCGGACGAATTCTGTGCGACAGGAGCGAGCGCGCTAAAGTCCGGTCGACGGCAACGTTACTCCGCCGTCCCATAAGTGTATCGCGGCAAGATTCCAGGCTTCGGCTTCTGAAGCTGCGAGGGGAATTTCGGCAACTTTACAGGCATAAGGTGAATCGCTCAGCGTAGAGACGAACCACTTATTCAGCTCACTTTCAGGGATTGGAGTTCCGTCGACTTCAGTTTTATAGACATCGCGGACAAGGTACACAGCGATACCGTGCTTCTCGCGAATCTCGTTCGGTATGCGTTGGTCGTTCGTGTCTTGGTGTTCGGTCATCCCTGCCTCTGATGTTCGCTCTACCTGTGGTGGCAGAGAATTGCAACGCTGGGTGCAATTAAGTCGTCACGCCGGCAGCAGCGTGAGGCTGCGTGTCAAGGACCAGCTTCGCCTTCGCCTTGACCTGCCAACCGCCGCCGACCGCTTCGCCGAGATAGATCGCATGCATTTCGCCGGATGCGGTCTGAAACTCCTGCCGCAACGAACACCCGGGTACCGCGCCATCGTCGATTTTCATCTGATCCCCCGTGCGACGCGCGCCCGGATGAAAAGTCTGCAGGTAGACGTCTGCGATAGCCCGAGCATTCGGGCGAAAGGCGGTGAAGCCACTTGGGGTAATGCCTTCAATTTTCATGGTTTGATCCAGCCGAAGTTATTGGACAATCGATTTTTGAGCAGCTTGCATAAATCCGACAGACCCAGCGCCACCAGCGGTCGTCGATAAAATATCTCCGCCATGCGGTGCCGTTACACGCATGAGCGACCATTCACGTAGGTTGGACGGTACTTGGTACTCGCCGAGCTTCGGCCCGGCTTCTGTCATAAAGTTGGCAAGACTTTCATCCGTGAGCGCGACGAGCGCCGCTTCCGGGGTGGCGAAGGCGCCGTACGACTCGGCGCCGATCAGCACTCGATAGCGAAAATTCTGGTAGACAATGGCGATGATGCCCCCAACCGGCGACTCACACACATAGCGCGCCGTGCCTCGTTCGACCTCGGAGAGCCGAATCATCGCCTCCGTCATATCCAATACGTCCGTCGAGGCATAAGCAAGCGACTCCACGAGCGTGTGACGGACGCGACCTTCAACCAGTGTTCGATGTAGGGACGCGGGCAGCGAACCGGCCAGCGTCCATTCATCACCCGTTGTGGCGCTTGCAATCAACAGCGACACAACTTGCTGCAGATTGCAGAGCTGGGACAGGTCGATCAGGTAATGCGCCTTGCGCGTGTCTTTGACCACGTCGTTCGTTTCGGCGCGTCCAACCTTGGGTACGTTCATGCGTGGTGCCTGCTATCAGTTATGCAATGTGTTTGGAGCGGACTAAAAGCCGTATCGGCCCCGATGCTAAAGCCTCTGACGACATCACCCCACTGGGTGACGTCGAGCGCATGCGATTCGGCGCTGTGCGGCCACGAAGCCACAACGGCCGCTACCTTAGGCCCCGGAGTAAGCTTGATCACGCTCTCCCTTTCTACATAGGCATTCCACGCAGTAACAAGCACCTGCGCATCAACGAATGAAGGTGCGGCATAGACGTCATCAGGTCCCGGCAGGTGGAAGCACCAAAGGCCGCCGTCAGCAGGCGTCAGGATGGCGCGCAGCTCGCGCCAAGGGTGAATAGAATGGCGGTTGCGACATCCTGCCCGGTGACTCGCGGCCGTGCCGTCACCCGCCGCGCTCACCACAACGTTGCACTGGTGACAAATCATCCGTTCATCTTCCGGATTCCATCGCATTTCGAAAGCAGCGAGGACGGCGTTCGTCAGGTTGCAGCTCATGCAAGCCCCTTCTGCCGAGCCCGTTCTGCGGGCGTGAGATGGTGCGCGACATGATGTTCCTCCGCCTCACTCAGCGGCACCCAGTCATAGCGTTGGCGTCCGCCTGTGCAGTCGTAGCCGATGATCCGTCCGTGCGTGTCTCTTACCCTTCGGAAAACGCGAATCTGCTCGACCCCTTGGATCGTGCGCCGATCGCCGACGCGTGGCTTGGGTCGAGCGGAAACATACGAGATGTGGATTTTCATTGCACACCCGCCCGCGCTCGGCTGGTCACATGGGCCGCACGGTCTTGTACTGCAAGCCCTATCTGCGTAAATTCGTACACACTGCCACGCACTTTCTTGAGCAAGCCCAACTCGGCGAGATGTTCGATCTGGGCTACCGGTACATCGTACCCTTCGGCATCTTCCAAACATTCACGAAACCGGTGCAATGCAGTCCAATCGGCCGGGGTTATGGTATTGAGCCACTGCTCTAGATCTGTCGTGCCCACAGGACCGTAGAGGCGCGCGTGCATGGACTTACGTTGCTGCTCACTTTCGAAGTTTTCGCTCATTGCCCGGTACATGCCTGCAGCATTCCCGAAACGCATCAAGATGCGATTCGCAAAGGTGCGTACCGCATCCATCAACGGGGCTCCTGCGCCCAGCACCATCACCGTGGCTTTCCACTGGTTCCATAGATATGCGTTTGTCATATCGTGCGGCGTCTCTATCTCTTGCTCCGAGGATCGTTCCCGCTTCGCCAGCTGGAAGAGATGGCAATTCCAATTCTGCTCGAACCGGTGAAACGCCTTCCGCGCGGCCCCTTCCTCAGTGATAGCTATCGGCTCGCGGTCCGCGTCGTCAAACACCACCAGAAACTTCGGTTCGTCGCTATCGCGAGGGGTGCAGTACATCCACAGCGTGTGTGGCTCTTCGTCGGACATACCAACGCGGTTGGCAATGGGTTCGCTCAAGATTCCTCCGTACTGCGTCGGCCCATGTCGGCAATGCCGCTTTGCATAACCGCTTTCAGCAGGGTGCGACGGTATATGCGGCACTCTTTAAAGGTTGCATCGCTTGGACGTTCATCACGAAACGACTGAGATCTATCGGTCCAAATCACAAGCCATTCGTCGTGATCTACCGTCGGCTGGCTCTGGTCGCTCTCCAAGGGGCCAACACTGTCCACTTGCACGCTAGTGGCTTGAGTGCTGGCAGCGATGTAACCTTGAATGATGTTCTCTTGCTGCTGCAGAGCTTCGAGCAATTGTGAACGGCTCATATCATCAGGTGCTTGTGCAGCATCCGTCATAGGGACTTGCGCAATGGCCGGGGCTGCTGCGGCGCTTCGTATTGCCACGTCCCAAAACCTCTGTAGTTCTCCGGGGGCGCTTTCACTCACGTCATAAAGCTTTCGGGCCCACTCGAATTTTTCGGCCGTCCCGCTCGCGGGTTTCGCATTGGCTGCGAGAAAATTACGGATGACACGGGCGCAGTCGAACAGAGTTGCCGCCGCCGTTCCGGGATACTTTGCCAGTCTGTCTGCATCCGAAAGTAAGCTCTGAATCTGATAACCAGACCAATCGGCTTGGGCATTGGCTGCTGCGTGAAAACGGCGAGTAGTTCCGGCTCGATCGACGTAATTCCCGTCCGATATCCAGTTAGACCATCCGAGCAATCTTAGCTGCTCGTCTGTCGGCTCTGCGCCCGCACTGGCTACGGGTGCAGCTTCGCGCAGGACATATTTACGCTCATTGAAAACCGCCTTAATGTCGGCGATTTGAAGCGGATACCATTTTTCGTCGTGCTCGTTCAGATATTCGAGCGCCACCGGCACGGTACCCGCGCCCTGCGTGGGGGCGGCGAGATGGTCACCACGGCCCTTCATCACGCGCTCTTCTATATCTGCCTTCGCCTTCAATTCAGAAGCGCGTGTGATGTGATAGCTTGATCGCCCCTCGTCGCCTAGCGTTTCTGCATCACTGGCGATGTCCTCATGAGTGCGCGCCATGCACCGGAGAATGGTTGGCTCCGTGCTGCACGCCTGAATCTCGCCGTCTGTAAGCTCAAATTTCGGGTTATTCATGATTTCTCTTCGTCCATATCGATCTGCGCGGCTTGGTCTTCATCGAGCGGATGGATGAACAACTCTTCGCCGAATCGCCGACAGCGAACGCTGGCAGCTCGATAGGCAGCAATGCGGTCTGCGCTCGGAAAGCTAGTCCATGCGGAGTACTTCACACCATCGATGGTGCGAAAGCAATCGCTCGCGTCGTTCACGCCTTTCGGATTTCTCGGGCCGCTCATTTCGGATCTCCGCCCATGGACGCGAGGGCGAGCCGTTCGACTATGGGCCACGCCTCGGCAACTACGTTGCGCACGGCAAAATGCCGATGCCCTCCAAGGTCTTTCAGTTCGCGAAGCGCGGTTATCTCTCTGGGTGTCAGCAGGCTCGCGGCGGGACTACCAGCCGTGAACGCGCCTTCCATCGCATCTTTGAAAGAACTACCCGCGAGTAGGAAACGGCCAGTTTCTTCAAACCATTGATCGAACGTCATGCGGGCACCCCGGTCGTTGGAGTAACAAACAATCCCGGACAACCTACACCGGGCTGGTTCATGTTGTTCTCCGTTTGATCTCAGACTGCAGATCTGAATAGCCGTTGCTCAGGGCGCGGAGGTCGCTGGTGCGAAACTTGGTCCCGGCAACAAAGTGCCAGTCGCTACCGTGAGCATTGGGAGCGGTCGCGTTGGCCGCTTGCCCCATTTCGAGCATTCGACCGGCGATCCGGCGCAATAGCGCGACCGATGTATTACCCTTCACCTTTTCCGGTGCGACCGTCGGGGAGCCGTCAGCTGATGGCACTGGCACGCTTTGTCGACCTTCCTCGAACCAATAGCGGGCCATGCCCTCAGACCCAACAGATTTGATCGCAACATCTGCAGCTGCCCATACGCTCTGGAACGCGACCGCTATCTCGGCGGAGCCCGCACGCACAGGCCCCATCAATGCCAGAATTTCTTCCCGCAGATCGACAAATTGCGCGACCGCCGTTTCGTTGCGTGCATATCGATTTACATCGCGGCTGCGGTCAATTGCGCCACTCAATTCGATGAGTTTGTCCAACAATGCAGAGGCACGTGTCGGTGGGGTTTGCTCACAAACGGAATTGTTTGTCATGATTGTTTCTGGATCTACCGGTTGGTGGGGCCACTGGGTCCGGACCGCGACAGTTGGTCGACAGGGCAGATAATCAGACTCACGGCCCTTGTTTTACGCAGCCTGTTCGATCGCGAGTGCTTGGCGCGCCGCTCTTTTGTTTTCGAGGTTGTGCTGCGCTACAAGCAGATCCCATTCCTCGATTTCGATCTTTCTGCAGCCGGGAAATACCGGCACGAACGATTTGGCCGGCTCGGCGACCACATGTCCTCGGTCTTCGTCACGCTTGACCTCTGCACAAACATCCGGCATCCACATGGCGTACGGGCCTTCCTTTCCGAGGAACAGGAATCCGCATTCTTGGAGGGGGTAGCCGATGCGGCGCAAGCCCGACCCGCCTTCTGTCTTGTAGTCGATCTCCAACGGGATGCCGAGCCGTTCGGAAATCGAATAGGATTCGTTTTCATAGCCTTTCTGGTCGGCAAACCGCTTCGCCCAAGCCGTTCCCTTCTTCGGGCGAGCTCCCCACTTATCCGGCTTCTTGAAATCCGGGTGCGGCGTGCCCTCGAACTGAGCTGCCACCACCACTCCGTTCGCCATGCTCGTTGACACGTCTTTTGCGCCCAGTTCTCGCGCCAATTCGATGGCCGCGCTTCGGACTCGAACACGTTCCTCAATGTGGTGCCTCACCAGATCCAACGCAGCGCCGCCTTCAATCATGAAAAACAGTCTGTCCGACATATCCCACTCCAAGGCGTGATCTGCACGCTTGCTTATCAGTTCACGGAAGAAGGCAGAGCGCGAGAGCGTCGGCCGTTCCGGTTCTCCGCCACGCGGCGGTAAATTATTCGGCCGCAACCAGATCTGCCTGCTTCGCAGCTTGTTCAGCGTTTGCCGACTTGGTCTTTTGCTTTTCGCGCTCTTCCGCAATCCTGTTGTGTGCCGCGAGCAATTCGATCATGACCTTGGCGTCGATCGCGACCGTCTTCCCTTTGAGCTGCTCCTCCGGGAGGTTCTCCAGTTCCGCGATCTGACGACGGGTTTCATGGTTAAGGCTGCTGGTCAGGTTGTCGGTGACGCTGACCAACCCTTGCCATACCTTTTTGGGTAACGCCCGACCCTCGGCGATGCCGGTGGTGAAGGTTTTTTTACCTCTGCCTGCCGCTTCACCCACGCCCATGGTGAGGAATTCGAGCGCCTCTGCGCCGTATTCCTTGATATAGGTGATGGCCGTGTGCGCAGCAACCTTCTCGTCTTCGATCAGCCGGTGGATTGCAGGATCGGCGTCGGCAAGCTTCAGGAGATCCCGAACACTCACGATCGAGCGACCGAGCTCCGCGACGATCTGCTCCGGCGTGTAGCCGTCTTCGTCCCGCAGGCTCTTGAAGCCCAATCCAATCTCTAGCGGCTCCAGTTCCTTGGACGCGCCGCACAAGAGCATCTTTTTCTTGGCTTCGGCCGGGGTGCCCTTGAAGTAGGCGATATCCACGAGGAAGTCCGTACCAATCACGCCTTCGCGGACCAAGCGCATCAATGCTTCACGGGAGCAGTGGCCGTCGAGCAACGTGAGGCGATCCCCGTCCTCCACCTGAACTTCCACGTCGTGCACCAGCAGGCGCTTGCCCTTGGCGAGCTGCCGGTTGCCGTCCAGTGCGCCGGGGGCGGTGAGCTGAGCGCGCAGCGTGTGATAAATGCTCTCAATGTGCGTGGCGTTGCTCTTCTTGGCAAGCAGACGCATGTTGAAGCCAGCGACGACCTCGATCGCGGCCAAAGGCACACGGTATTTGTCGGTTTTCTTGATGACGCCGTCTGCTGCAAGAGTTTTCAGTGACATATATGGCTCCAATTAGTGCTTGCGAGTGTACCTGATGTTGTTTCGGATGGAAAAAAGAATCTTTTTTTACGCCCGTCCATGACTGAACTTTAGAACCTACTTTTTCCATAGTCAAGAGGAATATCTGTGCATATCTGCTATTTTTATTTCTTGCTATGAACGATAACTCGACTTATCCTTATTGGACGGTTGCCTCGGACAGTGTGTTTTACGCCCGCCGACCGACACCGTGCGGCGAACTAAATTGCGTGCAAAGTTGCTACCATCGCCCGAGGTCTGGGCGCGGCGAACTGAAGTCAGTGCACTCACGCTCCGCGCCCTAATCAGCGCTCTACGACAAGACGAACATGACGCAAATCACTCAACCGCAGCGCATCACCGAAGAAACCGATGGCTTCGAGCGCATCGACCGGTACCAGACCCTCGACACGGGAACATACTGGCGTGCGACCAAAACGGTCGAGGCATCGCGCGAGTACGGAAACCCTCGTTCGCGGACCTTCGACCTGCAGGCCGATGACGGCGAGGATCTGGTCCTGCTGTTGGTCAACGTGCGGATGTTCGATGGCGTCGCCCACACTGTGGAGTTGCTGTCGCATCCCGGTACCGGCGGCCAAGCGATCTATCAAGTCAGGGTCAACGACTTTCTGGATGGATTTGAACCGGCTCACGATGGCGAAGAAGTCCGCCAGCGGGAAATGCAGGCGATTCACCAGCGCGTCGCCGATATTCAGACAGAGCTCAGCACCGCGCAGCAGAATCCGGCGCTGATCGACGCGTACGTTGCCAAAGAGATGGAAGCGCGGGCTGCGCTCGACCCTGATCTCGCTCTCTCTAAAAACACCGCCATGACGGTCTCACGCGGCGCCGTCACGCCCTCCACCTTCATTACCTCACGCATGGGTACGGACGTCGCCCAGTCCCTTCAGACAACCGCCAAGCGCTATCACGCGATCGCAGACATCAAATCGAAGTGGCTGCGCGAGAAGACCGAGGCTATCGGCGACACGTTGAAGGAGTTGACGCCCTACTTCGCCGAAAAGGCGCAGGTGGCGCTGGCCAGCACTCGCGGTGTGCGCGACTACGCCGACGAGCTGATGAAGTCGCTGCAGTCGCTCGACCTCTACGTTGGTAAGGGCGTTGAATTCGAAACACTCACTGAGGGCGAGCATGCCCCGCCAGAAGAGGCGCTCACGATTACCCAGCGCAAGATTTTTGTAGACGAGGAGTTCAGCGCGTGGGCCGACGTCAATAGCGAGTTTGATTATTCCAGTCTGACCCGTTTCGATGAGGCGCTCGCCGCGAACGCCTCATTGCGTGATCAGATCTTCCCGGCTCCCCGTTGCATCGTATCCATGGCCGTTCGCCGTAACAGCGTCCAGTATGGCGACGGCATGCACCTGCTGGAACAGGCTCGGCGCAACGTCCGCAATAAGATGGTCTTCCTGATGGTGCGAGACGGTGAGCGGATCCACCGAGTCTATTCCAGCGAACCCTCACATGAATTCGCTCGCCGCACGTTTCCAACGACCAACGAGATCGGCGCCCTCTTCACGGGCTACGACGGCGAAAAAATCACCTTCTCGGATCTGCGCTTCACAAACAGCGCCGAGGCGCTCGAAAACGTTGCGCTGTCCTATAAACGCCTGCTCATTTTGCTGTGCGGCCTCGATCACCGCGAGCAGCTGTTCGGCCGCTTCTATCCGGAGGCCGAGGCGCTCTCTTTCATCTCCATGCAGTTTCAGGCTAAATACATGCGCTTTATCGCGGACGACGACGAAGCCTTGATGATCGCGGGTGGCATCCCACTGCCCCCTGTCTTCGAGTGGATGAAGGAAAAAAACAGCTACTTGCGAAGCGGCTCGCGCGTGATGTGCCTGTGGCAACAGCTCACGACCAAGGAGGCCGCCCCGGGGCTCGCCAAGTCGGGCGTGGCGATCGCTCGATCGGAGGGCAGCAGTGGCGTTCGTATCGCCTATAAGGATGGGGCAGACATATGCGTTGACGTGATGGCTGAACGGCCCTACGGCCGGGGCACGAATAACGCGTTCAAAGCCAAGGTGATGCTGACACGCAAGGAGTGGGACGATGGCAGCGGCTATCTGTGCCTTGACGCTGCGAAGGCGACTGAATTGCGCCCGTACATCTTCAACAGGCGCGATCGCGTTCACCACGTCGCGTACATTCGCCTGTTTAAACAGGCCCTCGCTTATCTCGAAGTGGAAGAAGCCCAACAAGCGCAAGCCACCGACTACTTGCGCACAGCGGTAACTAGCTCGCCTCTTTTCGCAGGCATGGACAGTGATGCTGTTTCGGCTATCGTGAAGGACGCCGTACGCACGTGGCGCGCGTCCCAACGCGGCGAGCTCCTGCCGTCCGTTGCCGACAAGGCCGCGCTCAATCCCGTGCTCGACCTGATTCATCGCGACGCAACGTCAGCAAGCCTGCTGCAGCGCGTCGAGCAGTACGCAACCGACGAAGGTTTGATGCTACTGCGGGTTGCTTTGGCAGGCAGCAGCAAGGTCGCGTTGTACTGCGCTCCGAGTGCGGCGCAACGCGCCTCTTTCACCACCCAATTCAACTGGGTCAAGCGCTTTGCACTGGATGTGCGCAAGACCAAGCTCGCGATCACCTCCGAGAAGTGGGTATGGCTGCAAAAGGATGTGAACGACGCGGCAGAAAAGACCCTGTCAGACTACCCCGAACTCGACAATTGGCTCAATGCCAAAGCAGAGCCCTGTACCGTCAAGTCACTTGAGTCAGCGATAGCCGCCGTGAATCATTGGCCGGACGTTTTCCGCCAACGAGTGTCCGGAGCGCTCGAAGCCGGACGTTGGGGCCATGGCGATTTCGAGCAGATGTTCGATGACGTCCTCGAACAAAGCATGAATGGCCCGGGCAAAATGATCGCGTCGGCCGACTGGACCATCCCCTTCGGCGTCTATTGGAGCGATAAAGGACTGCGAGTCATCGCAGCACACATCAACGCAGAAGCCGCTCTCTACCGGTTCGCCGACAAAGAGCAACGCGCCATCATGAAGGCCCGCTATGCCGGCCGTTTCAATGATAGAAAGCATGGTTTAAGTCTGCTCGAACGAGCGCCCCATATCACCTACAAGGTGCTCGCGGCCGACGCGATTAACTATAATTGCGCTTTCCCGCACGAGGTAACCGAGGGCTGGAATCGGCTCGCCACCTACTTCTCGGATCTCAACACGGTCGAAGTCGACGACGGGGAAGAGAACTGGTTCGGCAGGGTTACCCGGCGGACGAAGACCATCGAGATCGGTTTGAGCGTGGATGCGCTGTTTGAGACCTTGCTACGCCATGAAAAGGGAAACCGCACAATCCTCTCGCCCTATGCCATGAGGGGCAACTCAGGCGCGATTACCGAGCTCTTCAACGTTCCGATCGACACGGCGCTCGATCGCGACGGCGTCGCGCGGGCCGTGGAGCGCAAGCCATTCAGCATGTTCGACTAATTATGAGTCAGCCACACGTTCCCACCCCTTGGAGCTTCTTCCGTGTGAAGAAGCCCTGCAAGAATTGTCCGTTCCTCAAAGAAGGGGCGATCCGGCTAGCACCCGGGCGGATGATCGAGATTGTTGAACATCTGCTCGCCTCGGACGATCACACCTTCCATTGCCACGAGACCGTGCACCACGACAAGTTCGGTGGTACGTGGGACGACGATACCGGTGAATACACGATGTCCGGCAGGGAATCGCACTGCGCGGGAGCCTCGATCTACTTGCAGAAACAGGGTATGTCAAGCCTGTGGATGCGCATCGGCTACGCAGCAGGCGCGCTGAACTTCCAGGAGGTTACCGAACAAGCAGACAAGGTATTCGACCGGCCCGAAGACGCCAAAACATCATGAAAACACCCATCATCCCGCAATCTGACACGGAGGGTGGCGTCCCCGCGATCAGCGCAGTGCCGAGCGAGCCCGAGCGAGAAATCCTTGATGCCGAATGGGAAATCGTTCCCGTCCCCTTCGAACGCCTCACCGAACAGGCTCGCTTGACCCCCGCGTTTGGTGCCCGAGATCCGTTCGCGCAAGGGAGGTGCCTCATCGACGCTGAGAATGACGCTCAGGCTGCTTCCGCTTGGGTGCATGACAAGGGCACCTCACCGGCCACCTTCAAAGCATACCGCAAGGAGATCGAGCGGTTCTTTTGGTGGTTAGTGAAAATCCAGTACAAGAGCTTTGCCACAGTCTCAAGAGAGGATGTCGCCGCTTACCGCTCTTTCCTAGAAGCCCCACCGCCATCGTGGATAGCGCCGGCCTCGACCAGACGAGGGTCTCTATCTTGGCGCCCCTTCAACGGCCCACTTAACGACCGTAGCCGCGCACATGCAATCGTGATTGTCAGCGCCTGCTTCCAGTACCTGAAAGACGTCAACTATCTCGGTGTGAACCCATTTGCGGTTGATAGGCGTAAGCGCTCCGACGTCAACGAACAGCTCAAGACGGCGCGCGAGCGGGTTATCCCATACTGGGCGCTGCAGCCCTTTCTTCGCGTCTTACAAGAGCGAGCTGACGAAATGAGTGGAGCGCGACGCACAGTGCGCTCACACGCCGAGCGCGATCTCTTTATCGTTCGATTCCTCGTGAACACTGGCCTGCGGCGCCACGAACTGGTAGCGGCCAACATGGCCGACGTTCAGCGGGGCTCGAACCCCAAGACCGGTGCCGAAAGATGGTTCCTACAAGTGCTAGGAAAGGGGAAGAAAAACCGAAAGGTTGCGCTGAATGCGGCAGCGCTCGATGCGATCAGACGCTACCGTAACGCCCACAATGCCACAGCTCGATTTATTGGTAACGACACGCCTCTGTTGCTGCCGCTGTTGGGCCGTAACGCGGCCGTACGGCACCTTGACGATCAGATGGTCTACCGGGCTGTGAAACGGGCGATGGAGGCCGCAGCGTTGCGTCTGATACAAGACGATCCGGACGCGGCGCACGTGCTCTCAAAGGCGACACCGCACTACCTGCGACACACATTTGCGACCGTCATGCAGCAAATGGGAGTCGAGCCCAAATTAATCCAGCAACAACTCGGTCACGAGTCCATCGACACCACAATGGCCATCTACGTACATACAGATGAAGATGCCTTGTATGACGCGGTTGCGGCCCATCCACTTTGATATCGCACGGCGTTACTTCGCGCCCGAATCAACCCAACTGAACTCCCCGTTCAAATGCGGGTTGGAGTGAGGAATGCCGACTTGCATAGAGGCTCGATTGATGACCCGTCCGGTGTTACGCATGCAAAAGCACCGGCCCTCGAAGGCCGCTTCTTGTGCCGCAGCTTCCCAACTGACAGTTCGATAGTCGAAAATCGGATCGATGACTTGCATAAGGAGATCAGCCGCATGTGGTCCGCAAAGGCGGTTGTTGTATTTTTTCGGGTTTTTACGCGCGTCTAAATAGGGGATCGCGCGGGCCCTAACTAGATAACGTCACGGGCTGAAAGGAGTTGAGGGCTAGACGAAAAATAAATTTTATTTTGACACCCCCGGCTGGGTGAGGAAGCGCCTACCGCCTCTCAATACAGAGCGGTTCGAATAGCCCGCGACGGCGGTGGAATGTGATACGTTGCGCGACGGTCAGCGAAATCAATTTCATACTACGGACCACATAAATACAGTGAAAAGTCGAGGCTTTTGGTTGAAGTGTCTCTCCATCAGCGTGTCCGCTGCTGCGAGTTTAAGTGCATGCGGTAAGACAGTGCCTCCACCAAACTTGGACGCCGCCGTGTTCGAGCACCGCTTCATCCGCGATACGATGCCAGACTGGGTCAAGGTAACGGTCAATGAGAGGCATTTTCTCCTGTCATCGCAGCAGATGTACGCCTCGAAGTTGGCGCCCGCCTATTTTCACTCGTTCGACGAGTGCCAAGCGAATCTCAGAAACTACTCAGCATGGCAAGCGCAAGGAGACATCAAGAGGAGCGGACAAACTTTCGTTCATGCAGTCGCCGTAGACCAATACACAGACAACTCGCCTGCCGTCGGACCCGAACTCGTGACATTGCAGTGCGTAGATACGATGCTTCAGCCCCAGACACCCACACCGGCCCCCTTATTCACAGAAGCGGCGAAGATCGCAGAAACGCCGTTAAGCCAAAGTCAATTGCCATTGTCTGAAGGACATGCAGCCCCTGCAAGTTCATCAAGCCATAACGCAGAGGCTCACGCGAAAGCCCTGACCTATCTTGATCCTCAAGAGTCGCCCTACGCCAAGGAGTTCGACGAAAATTACAACGTCTCGAACTTGCTGGAGCCTCGCTCCGTGATCCTAGTTTTAGTGACGTATGACCTTGAAACGCGCAAGTTTTTTAAGGGTGGTCCCACAACTTATCACTTCGATGATTTCAGTAGCTGTCGGGGGAATATTAGTAACTTCCTGACGTACATGACACCTTATATGAAGACCGTTCCCCACGGCCCTACGCGTTTGGCCATATACGGGGAAAAGGTGCCCGGCATGCAATACGTCGGCCGGGATCCGCAGTCGCAAAAGATTCTCCTTATTATTCCCGGCTGCGTGCAAAGAACGTCTGACGGTAGCGTTGTAGAAGACCCCTCACAAACCTACCCGCAGCCTGCGTTTGACGCCGCCCAGAAATTTGTATCTTCGGGTTTCGTGAAGTGACCTACAGGGGCGCGGTCACTTCAGCTTGGTATCGTTGCTAAGGTCGATGGGAATGATCGCGAGAAACTCAGTTGCCGACGATATATCGTCACCGGCTCGTCGAGCTTCAAACGTCGTTTGCGATTTTAAGCAGGACGCTCGCATGGCAGCAGTCTTCCTCATAGGGCAAAGGCTCTTCGCACCAGCACGCAAGATTCTTCCCGGCAAGCTCTGCGCGCGCGGCGGCGACCAGCAGCGGCTGTTGAGGTGCAAAGCCCAAGTACAGGCTCCATGCATGTCGTTTGTCTTCGACCTTTCTGCCCGGAAGCAGCGGGTTGTCCTGCCCCGGCACAAATGGGTTTCCCCAGACCGTTGTCCTATCTACCTTGACGGTGTTCTCCGGCATTCTCCAGCCTTTGGTACGACGCAGTCTGATCCTTTCAGGCATGACTTTCATCCTCCGTTGAATCACTGTTCGGGTGTCCAGCGCACTTGCCGTCCGGGCCGGTGTTATCACAGTCGCCTACTGTCAAATACGCTTTGCCCGACGCTTTGCGACAAACGAGACTTGCGCGGATCTCCACGGGCGAACCTCCGGTCAACATAGCGGCCAGTTGCTGATCGTTCTGACCAAGCAAGTAGTCCATCTCAAAAAAGCAGTGGTAGCGGGTGAACCCGCTTATAGCCTCGCGAGCCTCAGGCCCTGCGTGTTGCTCGGTCATGGAGCCTCTCTTATCTCGTAATGCCTTGGTTTTCCGGTCTCAGGGCGCCACCTGCTTCATCGGCACGGAGGCGGGACGGCCTTGGCCGCCGTAGTAGTTCGGCCGCCCGCTCGGGTCGCAGCGCCGGCACCATACCCGCCCCGCCATCGCGTAAGCGCTTGACCCGTCGCCACCGCCCACCACCACGTTCGAGCAGGCCGCACACACCCATTTCGCAGGCTCGCACCTCACCACCTCGGCCGCGAGCTCACGGCGCGCCAGCTCGGCCCGTAGCGCAGAGGTTGCCACGCCACTCAAATCGACTCGGGGAGATTTCTCTTCCGCGCTCATCTGATGGTTTTGCCCAACGTCACACACGTGGTATCTGCTGCCATGGTCGGTGCCTTCAATCGCTGTGATTCCGGAAGTAAGGGAGCCGTGCCCCCTTTGTTCGCGCCGTCTAATCGTGTGATTATCAGCAAGGGGGCACGGCGGTGAAGCGGTTCATGCTAGCGAACTGTCATGCTTCCAAGCGCTTCGCAAGCGCGATGCAATGCTGCAACGTCGGCACGTCAGTTGACGACAGGCCCATGGCTTCGAGCTTGGCCTGCGCCATCCTCGCGGCAACTTCACACACCTCGCTTTCCTCTTCGTTCTCCGCGCCACCGGCGTCCATGTGCGCGATGATCGCGAGCGAGTAAATCCGTGCTGCCCGGTTCAGTGTCCGTTTATTCATTTCTGTTCGAAGTCCGTTGCCCGGTATTGCTTGGCGACCTGCCAAATATTCCGGCATGCCGTGCAGTCGATCTTTCGACCACGCGGCACTTTCGCCATTGACTGCTGGGCTCCCGGATGGGGATCATCGCCGTCCAGCCCACAGAGCGTCGCGTAGTTGCCAGTCGTGTCACGAGCGTGTATGGAAAGCGTGCCTTCCACGATGACGGCGATAAATTTGCTCATGTCGTCAGTCCGTGTTGCATGAAAAGCGCTATGTCTTCCGGGTCGGCTTGCCGCCAGTCACCGCCTTGGCTAAACAGACTGTCGATGGCCGGGGTTCGAGTCCCCTCCTCGCGCAGCGCGACCGACACCGCGCAGAAGTAACCGCGACACCAGTCGGACGGTGCCCTCGCCTTGGGGCTGGGGGCCAAGGCGGCGATCGAGTCGAGCGCGCGCTTGAGCTCGCCCGACGGGGAGCCCTTGAGCGCGCGCTTGTACTCGGCAGTCGCATCGCGCTTGCGACCGCTGCTGTTGCCCGGCAACTCTTCCATGACGTACCCGCACCCTGCGTCGCACCGCGCGCCGTATGACGACGCTTCGCGTGGTCCGCCGCCTGCAGTGCACATAATCCTCGCGCTTGCTTGCCTGCATTTAATGCAGACCAGCAGATCGGCATCCTTCGTCGTTGCTTTCATGGCTTCAGCGTGTCCAGTTCTGCGGGGCCCGTTTCGACCCATTTGACGAATGCGCGGCAATCCACCATGTTACCGACACGCCCGAATCGCGGCGTTCCACGCGGCGTCCAAACAATCGTCGTGGTCCTTCCCCGCCTTTTGGGCTGTATTGAACGCCACAATCGCTGCGACGCGCATGTCGTACGTGCGATAGACAGGCACTCTCACGGTCGGCTCAGGGTCCGGCATTTCACTGAAATCCTCTTCGTTTTCGCTCATTGGGGTTAGTCCTCCGTCGATGGACCTTCAAGACCGACGACTCTCAATCAAACCTCGCTGCAAGGATCCGATACATTCGGTTGCGCGCGTTCGTGACCGGACGGTAGACCGAATCACCCACTTCGATCTTTTTCCCGGTCACAACGCACATAGCGCACTTTCGGGCCTTGCAACGCGCCCAAATCTGGCGCGCGTACCACTCTCCGATATAGCCAAAGTCTAATATGACCAAACCATCCGCCTTGCGAATCACGTTTGATATGCGTGCACGCGGTTCGTTGTCCGACATTCAATCCTCGTCGGCAAGTGATACTTGATCGTAACGGACGACGACCGGCTTGATGACAAGCCCCTTGGCCGCGAGAAAAGCGGCTTTGCTGTCGAGCATGTCCGAGCGCAACGGGTCGTCGCCGGGCAGGTCGTAAAAGTCGGCAACCATATGCATGGCCTGCGCATACACCCTGCCGAAGTCCACGCCATCCACGACGAATCCAGTGACGAGCTTTTTGCCGTCCTTGGCTCCGCGCCGCAGAATGACCGATAGGATTGCGCCGCGCGTGCCGGATGCGACCGCGTAATTGACGCCTCGCACCGTGCCGTCCGCGTTGAAAAGCTTGCTGAGCGTCAGCGGTGAGCTTGCCTGTCCAGCTGCCTTCATTCAATCCTCTTCAATTAAACTGTCGCGGCATTCGGCTAAGCCATCAACGACGGCCGAGGCACGCTTACTCACTGATTTATGCCCGTCGCGCGGATTGACGCGCTTTGATCGCTTCAAGTTTTCTACGTTCACCGTCCCAGTAGTCCCGGAGGAGATCTTCCTGCGAGGGCTTCAACACCCCGACAGCACGCCACCGGGGAGCATGGGGAGCAGCGCTATATCCCGATTTCGTCCTGCACTGGGCGCCGATGGCTGCACCGCAGAGAGGACAAGCCACATCAAGCGGCCTCGGACCCGCCGGCACCTCCGCTAGGCGCTGCGCGACAATCTCCTCATAATCGTAGGAGTCCGCATTCGTGTCGATCGGCTTTGCCATGTCGTTCCCGTTTGCCCGCCATCACCCGCAAGATGCGGTCTAGTTCATTGTCCCGTGCTCCCTGCATCAACCACGAAAGCGGATGCCCCCTTTTTTTCCGCCAGCAACGCGGCGCTCACATGCTCAAAGATGCCCGCACGCATTGCCACATGCAGGACCGCGCGCAGATACACCTGAGTGTTCGTATCGGCGGCGGCGACTTCTGTCTTGACCCGTCGGTTCATCGATTCGGCCACGCCAAGCACAATCGTCGCAAGCTGATTGAGCGGATCAATAGGCTGTATGCCACGCTTGCGGCTCCGCCCGGCCCGCCGCGTGGCGGTCGTGGCCGCTTCTGCCGCGAGCTCACCCAGATTCAACTCCCGCGCAATCGAACCTGTACCGCCCTCATAGAGCGGCGTCGCGCTTTTGAGCAGCGCTTCGAGCGCGGCTCTGTCCACTAAAACTTTCATTTAATCAGATTCCAAAAGACGACGCTGGAGTTTGCTTGCCACGTGTAGCCGGTCACCTTGACGACGCCTATGGCGTTGGCGCCTCATTGCGGCCCGGCCTTCAGGCTGACGTGACGGTTTCCGGGTCCGATGCCAGAACTCCAGTCGTAAAGCTCTGCATCCATCTCTCGAAGAGCCCGGCTCAGGGCCATGTAGCAGCCGGGCGGGCCTCCATTCGCCTGATACCGGAATGCGCGCGGATAGTGCTCGTGCGGAAAGACCTCGTTGGCGAGATCGAAGTAGGTCCGTTTGCCACCTGCGAGCGCGGTGCGGATCCGATCCTTAAGCTTAGGCAACTTGCTCATGCTTTGACTTCCCGATGCGTATTGGCCCACTGACTTTTCCTAAGCGCGTGTTTCATGAACAGTGCTGCCGCGAACGCCAATTCTGTGTTTCGTCACGATCGTCGAACTCCTGATTATAGTATCACAGGGATACTATTTTAGAGGGCTCGAAATTGCAACAATCCTTGCGGCCTTGGATGGCCCAAGCTAGGAAAATCAGATCCCGCGTCTCTCCCTGACTCGCGTTTCCCTCACGCTTCGTTTGAACAATCGCACTCGCATGCCACCCAAGAATGCGCAGAAGCTGGACCATTGAACCGGCATGAAAACTCGTATGCCGCCCACAAGGCTCGTACCTGTGAAAAATAGTTCCTTCGCGAGAAATCCAAAGGCATTGAGATGGGCGAGCGCTGCGATGCCGAGCACATTCGAGAACAGCCAGACCGGCCATGTCCACCGCGCGAAACGTCCACCCAAGCAATTTGCAATCGCGCCCAACATGCCGAATACGCTTGCCATCCACTGAATCGTTTCCCATAGTTGGGCATCCGACATTATGAATTCCCCTTTTTTAGTCAATGACCGCAGCGCAACCATCCGCAGGGGCCGCCATCACATGACCAACCAACGGAATCATCTTGAGTCCGGCGGAGGCGACTCGGCAGGGAGCAGCAGCGACGCCGCATCCGGATAACGTTGTCATAATCACGACCGCTACAAAGAATCTTTTTTTGTTTTTCATTCGTTTTTTAATGGTGGGAAAGAGGTCTTAAATTGCTATTTAGGAGCCCGTCAGTAGATCACGCTGCGATGTCGAGAAGGGCGATAGGTTCGACCTCGTATCCAACATAAAGCGGGTGCTTCGGATGACCTTCTTTCGTCTTCACGAGACACATGGGGGTGATGCCGGCCTCGCGCAACATTTGCAGCACCGCGCGGTGCCTTGAAGACCCGCGAGGAAACTTCGTTCCCCACCCGCAGATGACTATATCGGCACGGCGCGCGGCGCGCATCAGATGAACGTCGTTGTCCTCGCCAACCGGATCGAGCGCGGTCAACAATGCGGCGGGGTTGGAGTCGACCCAACCGAACAGGTTGACGATCAGAATCCCTCCGTATCCCCGCAGCATCATGCGACGAATACAACGCGTGACGGTGGGATCTGGAGCGGATTCACCCGCAACAGATGGATTAAGCAAAATGAAGGTAGCGAGCGGTTTCTCTGGATCCCAAATGCGCCACAGAAGATAGCGCCACGATCGGCAAGGCGAGAAAATCGCTCCGTCATCTTCAAAGAGTGACGCCATGACCGCGCTCATGCCGGCTCCGACATTTCGTACTCAAGCACAGTGTCGACGAGAGCAACGGGACGCCCTGTGAGTTTTGCCATGACCTTTTGCATGTGCTGAGTCGCAACGGTCTGGGAGAGCGCTCGGTCCTCCTCGGTTTGCGGCGTCTCGCCCATGAGCCCGAGGAACTGCGAGCTTTTTAGTCCCAGCAGTTCGAGCAATTCCGGATCGCTGCCCATATCGCTCACGAGGTAGTAGCACAGCACTGGATCCGCCTGTCCGTCCCGGTGCAAGCGGTCTTCGGCCTGCCGATGAACGGCAGGCGAATAGTCGAGCTCGGCGAAGACCACGACGCGCGCAGCCTCTTGCAGCCCGTCTATCCCGGTCGCTGCACGCAGCGCCACGATAACTAGCTTCGACTTGCCTGCACGGAACGCCTCTTTCGCTTCCCACTTCTGAGTTTCTGTTTGCCGGCCCGTAATGGCTACCGGCCCGAAATCGGCGAGCTCGCGCATCAGGATGTCAACAACCGCGTGATGATGCGCAAATACAACCGTGGACTCGCCTGCCTCAAGCATGCCCCTGACGAATGTCGCGACCTCCGTCGCTTTAGCGACGCCGGTCGCTTGCCGCGTTTGCTCGATTGCTTGGCGCTGCAACCTGCCACGGGTGAAATAGTCCTGCGTCGCTTCGGCGGTACGCGCTAGCTTCACTGCTTCACCGATCAGCTTGGAGTAAATACCTTCGTCGGAGTCGATCGAAACGACGATTCGCTCCTTACTTGGCAGCTGGGCAGCAACTTCGGCTTTTGTCCGCCGTAGCATCAGGCCTTCACGCCGAAGTGCTTCACCGAGTTGAACCGAATCCTTCAGTACTTTGTTCCCGTAGCCGACACACCATTCTCGGGTGAAGGTGTCCCAGTCCCCCAGACAGTGATAGTCCACCACGTTCAAGACGTGCCATATCTCGGCTCCATAGCCATATATAGGAGTCCCACTTAATCCTAAAACCATATCCGCCCGCGAGGCGATGTCGCTCGAAGAAGAATACTTTTCGGTTCCGCTGTGTCGCAATTCTTGGGCTTCATCAAAAATCACCCGTCGAATGCCGACGTCAACCAGCTCCTCGCGCCAGTGGCGCAACAACAGGTAGTGCCCAATGTAAATATGCGCAAACGGCAGCGGCTCGCGCTTACGATTGGTCCCTTTGATGACGTGAACAATCAGACCGCCAACGTCGAATAAGGGCCCAGCCGTGGAATCGCATACGGCCAAAAATCGCTCTATGAACTGGTTCCAGTGTTTGACCAGATGAGCCGGAGGAACGATGAGCGCTGGCCACTCCGAATCGGTCGCAAGCATGGCGAGCGCCGTGACGGTCTTGCCCAAGCCCATGTCGTCGGCGATCAAGGTTCGACGGTTGCTCATCACCCATGCAAGGCCTTCCTCTTGGAAGAGCCTTAGGACGCCCTCAAACAGGATGTCAGGCACCCGCGACTGAGGTTGCGCGAGTATCTCGCGCCGCTTCAGGACATAGGCGCTTGCGACAGCGTAGTCCGCTTGAAACTCGACAGGGGAGAGTATTTCGACGGGATAACGCTGCAAAAACCAGACTAGATCCCCAAACAATCGCTGGTTCACCGGGAATTTGGCGACGCCGGCCCCGCGTCCCTCGGATGCTGGAAACAGCCGCTTCGCCATCATGGTCACATGCGGGTCGCCTTCGATCACCCAATACGAGCCTCGCCTGTCACTCACCTTGCTCAGCGTCGCGAGCGGCTTTTCGGTGTGTACGGGCAGCACTAAGTAAGGCGGCAGCGGTGTGTCGCTCACAGCGCGACTCCCCAAAGGGAATTCAGGCTCAGCGTGGAGATTCGCTTTCCTTCGATCTCACCCGGCAGCACGACACTGCGCTCAAGCACGACGATTATTTCGCGACACGATGGCTGCAGCGCATACCGCGTTACCTGAGTGAGTAAATCCGCGAGAACGGGTCTTTTCTTTTTCACCTCGATGACAATGCCGTCCGACCAGATATCCGCTCGGCAGCGTGGTCCGAACGAATATTCGCACCGCGCAGGTAGTCCTCGCTGCACCATCATCTGAGCGATGGTCTGCTTGAGAATTTCCTCATCTTGCCCTGCGCGAATGATCCGCAGGCTGCGCAGTGCGCGGAGCACCGCGAGCGCACTAACCCGCTCAACTTCGTCATCTATCAGAGATGCTTGGCTCACGATTACCTCGAATCTTCGAGCGTGCTAAAAACAATTATGTTTTTGCATTCTATATGAGCGTATTTATCCGAGCAACGTCAATCTTCCCGTTTTTCTTTTGGACATAGCCGGAAATGTCAGCTCTGCGCACCCTGCTGCTCACCTTCTTATCTGATAGCTATTCGCTATGACGTTGCGATTCGCAGGGACCGACGCTGCCACAAAGAAAGCGATTGCATCGAGATTTTCATTGACGCTTCTCTTCCGCCAGTGCCGTACGTTCATTTAGACGAACCAGACGGGTGCGCATCAGTGCAGCGCCGGATTGCTGGATAGATGAGGATACTATTCCGTGATTCGACATATGAACCGTCCGCATGGAGTCACCGGGGAATGATCAAGTTTATTAGCAGTAGCCTTTGGGCGACCATTCGAGAAATGGCATCGCAGGCCAGTCGACGCAGAGCAGCAGTTGCCTACGTTACCGACTCCAGTTTATTGCCGCTAGGACAGGACGATGTGTTGATCGTCGATGCGTCAGATCAGTCGATATCGACCGGGCGTACCGTCGCGGTCGCCTTGGAGACGTATTTAGAAGCCGGGGTACGGTTGTTTAGCGTTGGAAATCTGCACGCGAAAGTCATTATCTTGGATGACGTCGCGATAGTTGGTTCCGGCAATGTTTCGCGGCGCTCAGCCAGTCACTATATTGAAGCTGCGGTGATATCCGATAGGCCCGAACTACGAGGTCAAACGGAGCGATTTATCAACGACTTACTCGAATCAGCGTCGTCGAGCCTGATTGATCGTGACTTCGTCGACCGGATAAAGAAAATTGAAGTTTTCAAGTCTGCAAACCCTCCAGAAGACACTCAGCCCGTTGCCTTGGCATTGACACCCGAATCAACAAGGTTTTGGCTGGTACAAACTTGGGAAGACACCGAATACCCCGGCGATGCAGAACAAGTGGAAGCCGAATGTCAAAAGGTCCAACAGGACATTGGTGAAAACTCCGGACTGGTCTACTGGTTCTGGGGCGTTAGCAAGAGCCTTTTCGGAAGGAATGCGCAGGTCGGAGACATCGTGATTGAAACTTGGCGCGAGCGCAAAGACTTTTCGTCGACCGATGAAATCACCGTATATAAGCACGCAATCATCGCAAAGATTTATCGAGAGGACGGGCAGAGTGTCAAGACGTTTCACTGCGTATATCCCCCGGATTGGGAGAAAACAGCGATAACGTGGAGCGAGTTTGAGGTCTTAGCTGAGCGAGCTGGCGTCAAGCGCAAGCTTCGTGCAGGTCGTGATGTGCAACTCAATGAACGAGAGTCCGCCGCGCTTTTCGATATCTGGTCATGATACCCTCCACCGCTAGGTAGGCTCAGCCTGTTGCCTACTCAGCAGAGAATCCTAATAAACAAAACTGCGGGTCAGATGGTAAACGAGATGGCCAGCAGGATCGCTGCAAGACCGGCAAGGCCGAGAGCGCAGACTGACTGCCAAACGAGCTTTAATCGCCACAAGGCGCCGGACGCCGCCGCCAATGAGACGAAGAAGATCGTGAACGCAAAACGAGGGTTTGTGCCTTGCCATACCGCTTTGACGGCGTGGTAGTAGGCGATGACCGCCATCAGCGCGCAGCAACCGACTAGCCACTGTGCCCATTCCGGGCCACGTCCGGCGTCCTTCGACGGTGTCAGACGTGGCCACCTAGCCACGAGCCGGGTGAAATGCTTCATTCAGACAACCTCCAGTATCGGCAACCGTGCCGGCACTGCAGACTTCACTCGCAGGATCCCGGCAATCAGCGCGTAAGCGTGAGCGCAGCAAGCTCATCAAGCAGCTTATGCTGCGCAAGGACAACGTGCGCCTTCAGACTGATCTCAAGATACTCCGGTACCGGGCGTCCGCCTGTGCGGTAGCGCTTGTAGGTAATGGCGCTGATACCGAGAAGGGCGGCTACGTGCAGGATCTTTTCCTCGTAGCCCAGATCGTCCAGACCGAGCCGCTCCTCACAGATGCGTAGCTCTTCTTTCGTGAGTGCATTAGGATTGGTCGCGGCGGTGCGTCGCACTGGGGTCTTGACAGTACTCTTAGCGGACGCTTTTTTTGCCGGTGCCTTCTTGAGCGCGGCCTTGCTCGCAGCGGCGGACTTGACCGCAACTTTTTTGACCGCGCCCTGCCCGCCCTTACCGATGGTGGTCTTCATACGTTCCTATTGGGAATGGCCGCTGACAATGACGGGGCAAGGGATTTAACGCATGAGTTCATCAAAACAGCCGACCACTTCAGGGTGAATATTGAGGGGTTCAGTGAGATTTTCGCGCATCATGCGATAGCCCACGCAATCGTTCGCATTGGTAGCAGGCGAAGCGCAGGTCAGGATGCAATTGCCCGGATTGATCGTGTGGCAAGGGAATCCGCCCAGAAAGTCGGCATTCGCGCCCATCTGGTCGACCAATATCGCGTCCATCTCACCGGCATTGTGGACGAGGAACGGGCATTCACTACACGGCTTATTTGGCGCACCCATCGCGTCTCTCGCTGATCCTCATCTGAATCCACCAATCATAGTATCACCGAGATACTGCGTCAAGAATTGCCCCCCGGCCGGGCCGCATGGGCGATTCATCGCGTCGGCGGTCAATTTCAGGAAGGAGGTTCCGATCAAAAACAATCTTTTTTTTGACGCATATGTAGGACGATTTACATTAGAATCGAATAAATACGCAATTATTCGGAAATCGAGGTTTACCGTGTCGCTAAAGATCTACGCCGTTGCCTGCATCGTTATAAGCGCCCTCTTCTGCGTCTATCCGGTCCTGCACGTCCTTACGGTGTACCAGATGTTCCGGGATGCCAGCGCCCCGAGCGATTGGCCCGTGAACTTGGGAATCGCGATGTTGGCCGGCTTGGCCGGGTACATGCTGGCTCGCCACGCATGGCATATCTCTCGCCGCGCCTTCAAAGCTGTCGCCTAATATCATGAACAATCTCTCGACGGTCATTGAGCAAGCCTTGGACACCGATGCGGCCCAAGTTGGGCAAACACTGTCCGGTGACCTCGATCAAGATTCGGACGGGTATACGTTCAAATATCTTGTGGCAACGAACCGGCTTCCGTTGCTACGAGCAAACCTCGCCCGTATCAATCGCAAGGCGCTCAAACACGGCGTCGCACCCTTTGAAATCAAACTTGGTCGCACGGGGAGCGAGTTTATTGAGGACCGCAGCGAAGGGCGAGCGGCGACGATTGACTGGGTCGAAGTACAAATCACCGGCAAGCCTTTTGCGCTTGGTCACTACAAGATCGGTGCGCTTATCGACCATCGCGAAAACACCTATCAGGCCGTCGGTAACTTTCAGATTCCGGGTAAATACATTGGCTGCGATCCTCATTGCGACCACTGCAAGACCAAGCGCGATCGAGCCAAAACGTTTCTCCTATACGACCGCGACGGCAATCTGACGATGGTCGGGAAGTCCTGTGTGGAAGCGTACACAGGTACGGCCCCCGAGCACGCGCTCGCGGCAACGTCGATCTACACCGAGTTCGCAGCGCAGATGCAGGAATACGAAGGCGAACGCTATCGCGAAGGCGCAGCATTCGAACCTTCTTTTCCGATGCTCCCGTATCTTGCGCTGGTCGCTCACCAGATCCGTACCGCTGGCTGGGTGAGCAAAGGAACCGCCGCTTCAAACCGTTCGGAGGGCATCCATCCCGACATCAGCACGGCGGACGCAGCACTCGACACCCTCACGAAGATTGCGCGTAATTCGGAAGGTACGTGGACGCTCGACAGCATCGACGCCACGGATGAAGACCGGGAAATGGCACACGCGACGCTGCAGCACGCCCGCGACAAGTTCGCGGACGTACCAAGTCGCGATCTCGTAGATGCCTTTGAAGCAACACTGTGGTCGATCACTCAGCGAGACCAATTTCTGCAGAAGCACGCCGGTCAAACTGCATTCACGGTTCGTATGTATATCCGTGATGTCATTGAACCTCAGGTTCAGGCCTCCCTCGCGGTTGACTCGACGTACATCGGTACGGAGAAAAAGCGGGAGGAGTTCACGGTGACGGTTCACAAGTTGATCCCGATACAGGGTGCATTCGGGATGAAGCTGATCTGTCTGATGGCCGATGACAAGGGAAATCAGTTGAGATGGGTCAATTCGGGCCAAAACGAGCTTGAAGCCGGCCGCACCTACGTTGTGAAAGCGACCGTCAAAAAACACGAGGAATACAAAGGCGTCAAGCAGACACATCTGTCGCGTGTCGCGCTCATGCATGAGCTTACGGCCGAAGCCGAGGCTCAACCGCTCCCCAAAGAAGCGACACCGGATGACAGCGCCTCGCCCGAGTTATGAGATCGTTACCCGTGCACCCACTTGTGTCAGATAACGCGATCCCGCGAAACCTTCCCCTCTTGATCGCTTTCGTTTCGTCGACGTCAATGGAATCAGTGCGGCATTTAAAACAAAAACAGACAAAAAAAATAACGCTGGTAAAGAGACCCCGGGTCATCTTGGTCGCGTTATCGATCCGCGTGCTGATCGCTGCTTTACTCGGTGTTGCCTTGATTCCGGCACATGCACGGGACACCCTTATCACCAAGACAACAAAAGGACCCAAAGAGGCCATAAACGCCACTGGAACGCTCGATTTCGATCAAGCGCCCTTCGTGCCAACATTCGGCCACAACGCCTACGTGTTCATCGTTCCAAAAAAAAATGACTACACGGCGGCCCGCGTTTTTATCAACGTCGATCGCGGCGCGCAGCATCTCGGCCGCGTCAATGGCGCCATGGTGTATTGGCTCCACGGCGATCTCGTTCTTGGATTTAACGAGATCGAAGTAGCGCCACACAAGTTTTCAGTGATGCCCGGCTATATCGTTCTCGCGCGCATGCCTCTGCACAAACGGGGCAAAGGCGCCCTGACCACAGGCGATTGGCTCTATGCGAATCGCGGCGACAACTCTGCCTTCCCGGTTGTCAACGACTTGTGGACTCATCCGCCTGAGGACTATCACGAAGCCGACGGCGATTAAATTCGGAGTGTTCATTGCAGGCAATGCTGCGGTCCGAGCGGAGCCACAAATCAGGATCACGTACCACCCTTTTACATTGCTGTAGCAATCAGACGTACGACCCGCCGTTCTTACTTCACCATCGAGACCACTATGAAAAAAATCCTCACCATTGCTTCGCTTTCCATTGCTGTACTGCTGGCCGGTTGCGCTAGCTCGGGAAACATGACCTTGCGTGACGCAAACCAGCAACAGGTTGACGCGCATCTGACACGAGGCAAGACAACCAAGGCCGATGTGACGACGTATCTCGGTGCCCCGGACGAGGTCAGCTTCGGGGACTCGGGTGGGGAGCAGTGGACCTACCAGTACGCGCACGCAACCACCAAGGCGATTACTCTGGTGCCCGTGGTCGGCCTCTTTGCAGGCGGCCAGAATCTCGACAAGAAACAACTGGTGGTGTTGTTTGACGATAAGGGTGTCGTGCGCAAATACACGTTTGCCGCAAGCAACGGAGAGATCCGAACCGGCCTCTCGAACTGATCTACGTTGCGAAGCCCATGAGAAAAGCCCCGCTGACGCGGGGCTTTTTCTTTAACCGGCTTTGTTCATCGAGCATCACGAACTGCCCGGCGTCGACCCGAACCAGAACTCGGCTCGATCATGGTGTATTTGCTGATACACGTCATGGCAACGCTTGAGAGATTCACGTGCCTCACCTGCGCGCCCTTGCGCGAGCAGTTCAACCGCTTTCCCAATCGACTGCATCAGGCGCGCCTCTGCCTCATGCTGGATCATCGCGAGCTCGACCAAATCCGCCTTTGTGCGTCCCTTCGCCAGAGACGCTGCGCGTGCCTCGCAATCCGGATCATAAGGATCGAAGACACGCACGCTCATTAGACGGAAAACGAATCGAGGTCTTGACCCACGAGCCACAGCGGCATTCGCCCGCGCCCGCTCCATGTCTTGCCTGACGCACGATCCACGTATTTTGCGGCGACAGCGCCTTTCCCTGCAGCTTTCTTCTTGCTCGTGGGCGCTGCAATGTTGGCGACAGTGATGCCGTACGTGCTCATGAGTTGCCGAATCTCTTCGAGTACGGCGCCACGTTCAGCGGCCAATGCAGTTTCGATTTGAAGATCGAGTGCTTCTTTCTGCGCTTTCAGTTCCAGATATCTACTCATTGTTCCCTAATTCCCTGTTCTAACCCGCAAGCAATGCGGGATCCGATTAAGCTCGCATCAGCGATCTCAACAACACCAATAATAGCGCCTTATTCATAGCGCCTTATTCCCAATCCAAGCCCGGAGTCGCATACCGCATGATAAACCCGGTGGTCAAACAGCTATTAACTCGACTCCGCAGCCGAGGGCTTCTGGAATCCAGACATGCGGCTGGAAATCCGATTTACCGCTTGCATGAATTGCTCTGCGTTCCCGTAGTAGAGGCCCTGAACCGCCTCGAAATACTCGATAATCTCGGCATGCGTTTTGAAAACGAGCGCCGGCAAATGAAAGGTATATTTTTGCTTGTAGTCAAATGAGATCGCTTCACCCGTCTTCAGGAACCCCAAAAGCTTGCGGAGAACGACTCCTGACTTGTCTGCGCAGCAGGCCGAGCCCTCGTACTGTTCGATGAGTTTGCGGAAATGTCTTTCGACAAACTGAGAATGTTTGAACAGGAATTGAGCCTCGCGCGACTGCGGAAGCTCACGGGCGAGCAGTCCGTCTACCAGATTGCTCAACGGGTAGGTTAGCGCGAAATAGAAACCATCAATGTCGCCGCGACCAACCGCTTCACTAGCGGCTCGTAGAGCGGGACTTCGCGCCATGGACTCATACTTCGCTATGCTCCCCTCTTCGATGCCCGCAAGGAGGCTGCCAAGCACGTTGTTGATGTCTTCGGGGGTAGTCAATTTGGTTCCTTTGTCGGTCTGAATACGTCATCACGCCCACCAACGTATCCGAGCTCGCGCATCACTTAAATAGGTATCAGGTGAATCCACGGGTTTAGCGGGGTGCCGTTGCATAAGGTGAGTAGTGCCGCGATCACGATAAACGGACCGAACGGTGAGGGCCGAGAACCCTCCTTTCCTCGCAGACGCACCGCGAGCAGGTAGATGAACCCTGCGGCGAGCGATAGGAGAAAGACCTGCGGAAGCGCGAGCCAACCGAGCCATGCGCCGACAGCGGCATACAGCTTGAAGTCCCCGTGCCCGATCCCATCCTCTTGGCCTGCCAAGCGGGCAGGCAGAAATAGCAGCCACAACAAGCCATACCCGATGACGGCTCCAAGGATCGCGGCGGGGAGCGAAGCAAACTGCAGGACAATGTTTGCGAGCAGGCCCGCCCAGATAAGCGGTATCGTCAGTAGATCGGGCAGCAGGCGCCACTGCGCGTCAATGACCGCGAGCACCAGCAGCACAGTTGCGAAGACGTAGGCCGCGAGCGCCCCCCACGTGAAGCCGAATCGCGAGACACAGGCACCGGCCATCAGCGAGCAACCGAGGGTCAAGATCAACAGGTAGCCCATCGCGTCCGATGCGCCACCTGTATATTCATCTTCGCGACCTAACCACAACTGCTGGGGCTCAGAGTCATCGCGGCCCCCGTCGTCCTCAATCAGAGTCACCGGTATCCAACGAGCGAGAGGCCAAAGCGTCAACCCGGCGATCGCACCGAGGGCGAGCGCCGCGAGAACGACCCAAACCTGCTCGATCACCGCGTGATGAAAAAACGGCAGAACCATTGGCATCTTGAGTTGCTGGAGCATGCGGAACATTCTCAGGCGCGCGGCTTGCGCGCGGGGTCAGGTGTTATAGAAAAGGCGCAGCACCGAACAGACATTGACAAGACCAATGACCCGTTTGGGGCGGTGCTCCTTGCGCACGGGACCGAGCGTTGAATCAACTAATTGCGAGCGGGGTCTGCTCAATTGCACGACGGCGCGTATTTGGCCTGCCGGCAGCGTCATCGCATACGCGTTCGATTGCCGCGAGCAGGTACGCCGCCAGTGTGATGCGTGCGAGCGCTAGATTTGGCGACCACGCCTCGCCGTGTTGACCGCTATGGTAGAAGAGCAGGCTGTTGTGTTCCAAGTCGGACGGATGCGCCACAAGGTTGCTGTTCACCCCATCAAATAGGCTCGCCGTAAAGCGTGACAAACCATCAGCCCCGAGGTCCTCTCGCAGTGTCATTCGCATATTTGGCAAGCTCAGCGAGTGCAACGCTCTGAGATCCCACTCGCGTGTCGTGTAAGCCGGAGCCGAGTTTCCCGCCGGGCGCTTTAACCAAGAAGCCAGTTTCGCCAACGCACGTAAAGTGTCGTGCAGCCGTTGGTCAAGCGCCGGGTCGGGTAGCGCTTCGTCGAGAAAGGCACCCAGTTCGGCCGCCTGACCTAGAAGATCGGCGTGAGCCGAACTCCGGAGATGTTCCGGCCAGTCCGTCACGTCAAAAAGATTGAGGTTGCGCAGATCCGGATCCCGCAGCGTGTTCGTCATCGGCGTCTCATTGTTCATTGACGTCGGTTGCGTCATGCACCGCCCCGGAGTCGTAATCGAGCACTCGGCCCACGACGCGATCTGTCAATGCGACAGCGCCGGAACGCGAGACCGCCTGAGCCACGTGTGCGTTGATTTCCAGCTTGGCTTTTCCCACCGTCGCTTCCATGTGTTCGCCGAACTGTGCGAGCACGAAAGGCAGGCTGCTTGTGAGCTTGGATTCAATGCCCATCAGTTCAGACACCATTTCGTCTTTGGCCCTCTTGCTCAGGGCGCTTGCGTTCACTTTCTCGATCGCTGCATGCAGCCGCGCGAGCGCGTCTTCACACGCCTTTTCGGCTTCTTTGACGAATTGATCCTCACGCTTGTCAGGTCTCGGCAATTCCGGTACCTGCGCGTTGTTGAACCGCGCGATGGTGCAGGGTGTTCCCTCGCCCGCGCCGATACTGCTGACGATACCCGCCCAGTGAGCTTCGCTGAAGTCTAGCTCGATGAAAGGATCCCCATCCTGACCAATGGAATCACTCGACAGCGACCGACGCAGCTTCGCTGGCGACACAGTCATCCGAATAAAAGAATGGTGATTGAAGTCGGAAGCGAACAAGGTTTTTGCACCACTCACACGGTGCAACTGGATTTGACCGTAAGCCGGGTGACGGTGAGTTTCACCCTCCATTGGGCCATTGTCGCGGGTGATATCAGGTTGTTGAATCGGCATGCTTGTCTCCAGCGAGTACCATTGGATCGAATCATAGTATCCGCACGGCATCGCGTCAAGCGCTAACTACGCCATACGCCGGGTAACGGCACATGGTGCCTTGCCCCGCGCGTCGGTTCCGGCTCTCAGGCCCGCTTTTGCTGCCGGACATGATCGGGAAGGCCAGCCTTGAGCCGATCGAGTCGATCCGCCGCCGCGATGACATCTGCGAGTCGTGCTGAAAAGAGCTGCTGGTCGTGCGCGGTCAAGACCTGCGCGAGGCACGCGTGTGCTGCGTCATCAAAGCGCCACTCGCCATCGTCTTTCCCGCACTGGAAGAGCGCATTGCTGTGCTGCTCGGCGCAACGAATGGTTTCGTACGAGATCGCCCCGTAACCGGCCTCTTTCAGAAAGCCGGTGCTGAGAACCGCCTCCGTGACGAGTTGGGCGCTTTCCAGCGTTCCCGCACCCCGGCCGAGCGCATCGAGCGCGAGGTGGTAGCGCAACGACAGCTCATCGACCGAGGCGCGCTGCATCGGCAGCAGCATCGTTTTGCTATGGTGAGCTGCGGTGCGGCGAAAAGGTAGGGTGCGTGCCATAGATTCGATTCGAGATGTATCCAGTGGTTATCGGCTAAAGGACAGGATTTCTGAAGGGCGCAGCCCCTCGGCAAGCACGCAGCGTTCCGTCACTGCGCGCGCTCCGGAGTGACCGGCTCCGGCCGAGCGACGGCCGGATGTTTGTGCACGAGCGGCGACGATCCGTCCTCGGGTGCGACAAATGTGCATAACTCTTCGTTTAACACGAGGTCGCCGGGCTGCAGCATGCCGTACCGTTCGGTATCGGCATCGAGCAGGCGATAGCCCACTGGAACGGCCGCCTGCACCTGCATGATGGTGTTCTTGCGGCTGACTGCCTGCAACGCCCGCCATGAGGCTGTGAGATTGAGGACAGTGGTCGCGCCCTGAATCAGGCAAGCGAGTAGCAACAGCGCCATCGCGAGCGGAGAGTGAAACGCGTATCGCGCTGTGCCGGCCAGCGCGAGCGCCACTAGCGCCGCGCGTGACAGGGCCTTGCGTTTTCCCACAAAGGCGTCGGTGCCGATGACAAGCGCGAGCACCACGAAAACAATACTTAGGGTATCCATTGGGATCACGTAAAGAGAGAAAGCGATAGTTTCAAATGGAGCGGTGTCAATCGCAACCGGGCTCAGCGCGGATTTCATGCGGATCGGCTGCGCCGGAAGGCACGAGCCGAGGCAGGTAATCTGCCAAGGTCAGCCCCGCTCGGCGGTTCACCTCCTCGGCCGTGTTCGGTAGATCTGGGCGCCCGGGTACCGCGTGAGCGAAGATCATGGTCGGACCCTGCTCATTGGCCGCAAAACCGCAGGTACCGCAACCCCACCAGAGATTGTCGTCCCATAAGTCCACCCCTTCACAACGTGGGCAAGGCATAGCGTGCGCTCCGGGTCAGTGTTGTGCGATCCCGTACTGCAATCAACCGTGGATCCCAGTTATTGCCTGTGTTGAATTGTTGAGATGGTTTCGCATACATGGGCTTTTCCTATTCGTCGCGGTTCGACTGCTTTGTGGCCCCGTTGAGCAGATCTCGCAGGCGGGAATATCCGCGTCGCTCTGCTTCTCCCTCGACTCCAAACACCTGAGTCGCGAGGAACGTCCAGAGATTGATCGCGCCACGACCTTGCTGCCGATATTCTTCAACCAGATCCCCTCGCGTCGGGAATCGCTGCATTTCGGTCACGCAATGCTGGACGAACTTTTCGGTTGTTGCTGTCAGCTGTTGAAACGTGCCGGTTGTCAGCACCGTTTCTTGACTGGTTTTGTCGGCTGTCATGTGACTCCATGGATGAAACTGTTTCCGGTTAATCAGCTGCTCGTGCGTTGTAGCAGGGTGGTCTTCGACGTCAATCGGGCTCGCCCCACTGCGCGCGCATGCGCTCGCGGGCAACCGCGAGCTTGGCCGCGACCCAGCGGTATTTGCTGACGATGCGTTCGTCAGTGGAAACCATGTATCGCTCGATCATGGCATCTAACGCCTCGTAGTGGGCACGTAGGCCGTTTGCGCCCGCATCGAATTCGTCGACATGATGGTGGGAGAAGTAGTCAACGTAACGTTGATTGTCTTCGTCGCGTGGAAGGTGATAACGGGAGACTTCAGCAATCTCCTCTTCGGACATCGTTTCGGGCCAGCGCGCGGATTCGAAGAGCCCATTCTCAACGAGGATTCGCGGAGTGTTCGCACATTGCTCCGGTGCGTAGGCGTCGAGAAACGCGGGTCCAAACACGAAATTCCCATCGTGATACAAAGCGCCCCGCGCGATCCCTCCGCGCATCAGGATACCGTTCTGCACCAGCTCGATTGACAGGAAGAACGCGGCGTACACGAGATTCAGAAAGCCAAGGTCGTCGACGGGCGCGGACATCACGATAGAGTCGGAAAACTGCGTGGTACGCATCGCCTCATAGTCCGGTTCAGTCACATCGCGCGCCTTTGCGAGCGCAGAGACGATGCGGCCCGGCCTCCACCGGCCCTCGCGGATGATGTTCTTAAATCCAAGCATGTCGGCGAAGAGCACATAGCGCTCTTCATAGACGGGGGTGGGATGTGCCGAGGTTGCCATTTAAGATGTCCAATTGGGGTCGAGGCGACGTCGCCTTGAAACCGGCGTGATTCCGATCGATAGCGACCAATAGCAAATTGCTCAACGCATAACCTTTTCGCTGCTCGTTCGCAGCTTACGCCCAGACCCGGTCCGTCCAGAACCGGTAAGCTGCCGGCCAGATCTGCCCGGTGATGACTTTGCAGCAGATGTCATACGGGATGCGCATCTCGTGGGCGATGGTCGGCACTGCCTGATTGTGCTCCGCCGAGCAGAAGCGCTCAAACATCGCCATTGCCTGAGCGTAGGTGACGCCTTCGCGTTTTTCCTCGCGGTTCGGAAACGCCGCGATGCGCGAGGGTTCGTCGTGCGGCGCAGCCGGGGTTTTAGATGTGAATGGTGGGGTTACATCCTTGATCACGATGTAGCCCCCCGCCCTAAGACTCAGATTCGAGCGCTGCGGCCATGCTCTGGGCCAAAGGCAGGTGAGGCAGTCGCAGCACCACCTCGCCCTTATTGGCGAAGCGAAGAGCGCCTACATAGCGCGTCGCGTCGATGCCGATCGAGCCCAAATATCTCGCCTTGCCGCCTAGTGTGGTTGCGATCTGATGAGCGTCGGCACCGCACGCCCACGCGACAGGCACCTCATGGCCGAACACCGGCGAGGTGGCACACAGCAGTTGTACCGTGCCGTCGACGGTCCGGAAGATGCCGTATCCGTAGGTCCCATGCGGTGCGCGACCGCGCAGATAGACGACACCGAATTGATCCTGCAGGGATGCGAAGGCTCGCTGTTTGTAACGCTCGGTGCCACTCCCGGCGCTCAGGAACGCGCGCTCGGAATACATCGAGGTTTCTAGGCCGTCCGGGCGCGGTGCGTTCGCGAGCAACGCACGCCGCGCGCTCGTCCGGCTCAACGCGTCACCCGAGCGTTGTGGGCAGGCCGAACGACAGCGACTTTGGATGCGTGCGCGATAGCCAGTCGCTCGCGCCGGTAGGTCGCAAGTGCGATACGCGCGTTGGGTGCATCGACCCGCAGCTCGTGTGTGTCGAAGCCGTAAGGCGGGGTTTCATCGTCGGCAAAGCGATGCGTGCAAGTCGTCGCTGTGAGCGCGCCGTTCGCATTGGACCAGACGTCGAATTCCATGGTGTTCCCTGTCGCTTCAGGCAAGTCGTTGAGAGTAGCATCCAGTTTAGGACTTCGCCGCCCACAATGTCAAGCATGCTCTACGCCATATCCGGAGCCAGTCCCTTGTCGTGTCTCGTAATGCACTTCTTTTCCGGCAGCACAAGGCAAGGTGATATAGCGTGCCCACCCAGCATCATGTTTTCCTCATCATGCACTTTCGTCGCTTGGATTCGTTCTCAAACGGCTGCACAAGAACAATCCAAACGGAAGCACAAACACAACCATGACGGCGGCATATGCAAACGGTGCCGCCTGACCAAACTCCCTGTAGCACTTCCAGACAATGCCCGCGAGCAAGATGAAGCCCAACACTAACACCGCGATCGCGACTATCACGTGACCAAATTGCGAATCTACTTTCTTCATCTTTTTCAAGTTCAACCCCTTGTTAACAGATGATTTCTACCACGCTCTTAGGCCCCGATTGCCGAGCCGATCGAAACCGAATAGCCTCGCACCATCCTCAGAGAACTGAGGATGAACGCTAACGTCGGGGGCGTCGCTCAATACCTCTGCAAGCAACACCCGCGCAATGCCTCCACCTCTGCTGGAGGGCTTTACGTACACGGTTTGAATTACCTTCTTACACCCGACCTCAAACCGTTTTCGAATTCCATGGATTTCATGGGAGACTTTCAACTCCACCGCGCCAAGGATTGCTGAGTTGGCCTCGTCTCGGTAAAGGTATCTCAGCGCGTAACTCACATGAGTTGGGAAACCGGGCCACTCACTCGGTTTCGCGTGGTGTTGACCACAAGCCACGTCCACTTGGGCGGAACGCATCTGTACGTCATTTGCCTGCGCGATTTGTATTTTGCGCCAATCGATATCTTCGTCGCCATACTCCTCAGGCTCCCGAAGCAGTCCATCAAGTTCGTACGGGCCAGCCAGATAAAACTTTCCCTCCAGCGCAGACGGGATGCCAATAAGGGATTGCCGATCAAGCGGCGTCACAAGCTTCATGGATGTGTTCCGATCAACAACGCCTTCAGGCGTTGTTGATCGGCCTCTAGTTGCTTTCCTGCCGTGAGACTATTCCAGAAGGAGTACACGGCGTCCGCGCACATCGGATGATTCCGGTAAAACTCAATTTCACTTTCCGCAGCAGCAGTAAGATCGACATACGACCAATGGGGAGTCGCGCGTACCGCAGCTTCCTGTTCCACAACGATTTCAGCCTTGGTTCGTGGATAAAGCGAAACGTCTTTTTGCATGGGGTTCCAGTGCCCTAACGGGCGTTTCCATTGTTGCGGCACGAGCGCTCTTCCGTGGGCCTGTTTTCTTATATCAAAGGCGGGTTACTTCAAACCGAAACGTGTCTTCGCTTCAGCACCTGTGATGCATTTATCTCCACGATATGCCGCAAGGCTTGCGCAGTCTTGCGCATCCGAATAGGGTTGCACGCCGGTCCATCCGCTACCTTCTTCCACCAGATAGGTCTTACGAAGGTCAAACGAATCTGGCGCTATGATCACCGGATCACCGTTCGGGTTCCGCAGTCTTAGCGTGTCGTTGTTATTCGATTGACTGAACGACAGCACGGGGAAGGCCACGAGCATTGCGACAATAATTCTCACCATCATGAGATTCCTGTTTTCCTAGATCGGGTGTTGGGGCGCCACAGCTGGAATCCCTTCAAAACAGCGTCGCTTGCTCGGGCGGTGCAGGCGGCGACCGGAGCACACCGGTCTCGCGCATCAGACGGCGTTGGGCGAGCGCGTGTACGACGCGGCGCAAGCGCTCGGCTTCCTCCTCGGCGATGACATCCGGCTTCGTATCGTCACCGCCTCGGTGCTCCGGGCAAAAGTCAAAGGTATCGAACCCGCCGATGGGCGCTTTCGCCTTGATATGGATCTTGCCGCGCAACTCGGCGTGGACGCGGCACATCGGCATATCACACGTATAGGGCGCGTCGAGTTTTGGCACGGCGTACTTGCCCTTGCGATCGATTGCGTAGCCGCCAAATGGGCGCCCTAGCCGGAAATCGCACAGGAGCGTCGCTGGATTGTCGCAATACACACATCGCGGTTGCTGCTGTCGCATAGGGTCTTCTCTTCCAACGAGGCGTCAAAGATGCGTTCTGACTTCCAAGGTCCCCATTGCTTCATTGAAGCGGAGATCCACCACGTCGGATTGCCACGTGTCTCCCTCCGATCCGCCTGTCTCCAGCGCCGTTAGTTGAACATCTCCGTGCTCTTGAAGTCGCTTCTGCAATAACACAATCGTTTCACTAATTTTCATGATCTTTTCCGAGTTATGACCGAGATGCGGGTCCAAGATGCTAGATACGCCCGGCGCGACGACGTCAAGCAGGACAACGACAACCCACGTCCACATGGGAAGGCTTATCAGTCCGCGCCTAAAAACGAAGACCGCAGCACAAATGAGAACGAGGGAACCCGCTAGCCCGATGCTCTTTACACCGGCATGTGCCCGCGCTCTGAAAACAGTAAAAACCCGAACAACGACAACAGAGCAAAAGACGCAGATACCCCGATCGAAGCGAAGTTAGAGATGTTCATGATCCTTTCCTAAGTCCACATACGCGGTGGAGATCACTTCTTAACCGTCAGCAGGAAACGAGTTCACCGTTATCGAATTCAAGGTAGCTATCCGCTTGAATCAATACGGTCTCCAGCGGAGAGTCCTCGATCGACGTACGAGCCGCAATCATTGTGAGACTCGGCCTCGGATTGATGAACAGATAGCTGTAGGTCGCCGATTCGGCGTCGCGCTGAACAAATTTTGTTCCGATCACGCCGCACGCTATCTTGATGGCTTCAAGATCCGTAGGGCACTGCCCCAGATTCCCATCAAACAAATCGACATCCACGTCCCGATGATGCAGGAAAGCAGTCAATTTTTTCTCGACATCGCTTGCGCGCGACCCTTCGATTGCACGAGCATGTGCAGCGACCACGAGGTCCATCAACCATTCAGGAAGCTTCATTTCACTTCTCCTTGTCTCGCGCACGCGGAACTACAGCACTCTTCCCGATTAGTCTTTTGAACCGGCCAGCCAGTTAGGCAACGGCGCGTTTGCGCGGTAGTGCGTCGGCGTGTCGCCTCGCCAAACCTTCTCTCCTAGCGGTTCTCGCTTGCTCGCGTCGAAGGTCACGCGCAGCGGCTTGCGAGCCGATGCTGCGCGCGAGAGTCGTTTAAGAATCGTTGTCATCGCTATTCCTTGCGTCAGTCGATGGACGTCGATTCACGCTTCGCGCGAGCACCGGCATCAACCCAGCCCGGCCACTTCATCAGATCAACAAATCCCGTCGGCTCAGGCGGTTGAGCATCCGTCCATTTTCTCAATGCCTGACGCTCTTCTTTGTTAAGACGGTCAAGCATTGAAACCTGCTCACCGCCCGTGGTGATTGTCGTTTTGACCGCGAAGCCGTCTTTCGCTTCCTCCGGCAAAATCAAGCTTCCATCGGTCGACCGGAAGTAGAGCTTGTTCGGTATATTTGGCATGGTGTATTTTCAGTTGGTTTAACAGTTCGCGCCGGTCAGTGCCGCAACACAGCGCGGACACAGATCCAATCGTTTGCCGAACATGTCCTCAAGCGCCAAGGCCTTCTCATCAACACGTGGCTCCCAACTCTCCGTGCATACCGGCATGTCATAGTTCCCAGAGAAGCCTCCTTCGGCCTCCACGGCAACATGCAACACCCCTTCAGCTTCGAGGAAGCGATAACGCGGGTTCGAAAATCCACTGCTGTCAATAGGAGTTATAAGCCGATCATCGGTGGCGAGGCCCCAAAGCGGCTCGCCGTAGATCTCTCCGTTTGGCGCGAAGCTGCGGGCATGAGCCAAGAGCTTGCGGATTACGCGAATCTCCTTGCTTCGCTTCGGAACCGCAGTCCGCAAAGCTTCTGAGCCGCCGGAGTCATAGACGCGCCATGCCTCGACGTCCACGTCGAAAAGCGACGGGAACGAACCTCCTGCGGTATCGCAATGAATAAAGAATCGCGGTTGCTCGCTGTTCCCATATTCAACCTTGCCAAGAATGCGTGCCACTTGATATTTTCCTCTTTTCCCGAGGGCTAGCCTTCGCCCTGTAGGTGTGTCGCCTTGGCTTGCTGATTAAATGCTACCAAAGCGTCCAGCGTGATGCGCGCACAAAAGCTGTCGCCTTCGCGCCAAATCCCGATAGCACCACCGTCCTCACCAAAATTGAAAGCGAGTACATGGTACATGTCCTCGCCAGAGTCAAAGCCCAGCAGCGGCTTCGACTGGGCCAGCGTGGCCTCGGGGAGCAGCATCTTCGTCATTGGAATGTTCAAATTCATCGCCTAGCCCCGTCGGGATTGTCTTTCGTCAGGCTTCTACAGCGTCGCGTTGTTGCGCGATGCCCAAAATGCGCCCGTACTTGTTACAGCAACGCTCGCCACAGAAGATCCGCCCGTTGTACTCGACAGTGTCCCATTCGTTCTCAATGCCGCACATCAAGCACAGCTCGTCGTCAGACCAAAAATTCTCGGGGTCCGCGAGGAAAGCTCTTGCCTGTTCGGGGGTGAGTCGCTTCTGTGCCATGCGATTACCTTGGTTTTGTGTATCTCTTACGCAAGCCGTGAACCGCACGCCCTCGCGTGGATCTGAACCTTCACCGCCGTCCACGAGCCGCTTCCAGTAAAGTCGTAGAAATACTGGATGGCGAGATCGCCCTTCGCGATCTTTTCCCCGCAGCAGCGGCACACCGCGCGACCAGTGGCCTCGACCACTTCGAGGGTGCCCATGTCGGTCAGATACCCGAGCGCCGCAATCTCGTTGCCACGTGGCAAGCGTATTGGCTCGTAAACCCCGCGAACCAGCTTTCGCATCCAAGCGGTATCAGCTGTCGGCAACAAACGAACCATACGCGTTTCGCGCGGCTTGCTGGCACGAGACGCAGGGCGAACTTGCGGGGGCACCAGTTCAAACGAAAACGCTCTCGGGTCAGAATCGTCGCGGCGCTCGCGAAGCAGCGCACGTGCGGCGTCCTCATTTGTACAGGTGTCGATCGACCAGAGTCGATGTCCAGGTTCGACCCGTTGCACCAGTTGCCAATGAGTCTCGGCAGCAGGCACAGGCTCACTCCCGCCTACTCCGCGCGGATCGATCCGCCGAAGTACGTCGGCGCCGTGCTGGGGTTGCCGCGCGTTGCGGCCGATCCAAACCTCGTTTTGTCTCGCGTTCGTCATGTGCTTCCCCTGCGTTCGGATGGATTGTCTTCATGATGCATGCCGAACCCGTTATCGTCAAGCGCTATCTACGCCATAAAAACGACATCGATCTGGAGCGCACATGTCGGTCACCCATTTCCACGCTCGCGGGCCGACTCGCGAACGTGATTCGAAGGGATGCAAGTCCGAACATCGACACGTAGTGCTCCTCGTAGACTTGGTCAGCGAGAGATAACGTGTCGTCAGCTCGCTTCCAATTTCACAGACACGATCGTCGTCGTATCGATGCCACCGATGCCGGCCGTTATGAACCATTCATGTGGGCCGTCGTCCTCGATGATTTGTCGTGCCTCGGCGGCTGTATCACCTTCTACAATCACTTCTGCATAGGTCACACGCTTCAACTTAATCCGAAATTGCTTTTTCGCCATCGTTCGACTCCGCCTCGCTAACCGTTTCTGTTCGCCACGCGATGTAATTGCATCGCGTGAGACACACACTGCATCCTCAACGGCACAATGTCAAGCGCTATCTACTCCTATTACGGTTCATCAAAATCAAGTCGCCTTATCAGCGCAACATCGCGACAAGTCGTCCAAGTTGACGAGGATCCGGTCTGGCCGTGCGGAGCCATCCCGAGGCCCAGTTCCTTAAGCGACGGTTACTAGCTTCTCAGGACGCTTCGCCTTTTCCAGCCTCGATGCCTTAGGTTGCCCAAATGCATCGTCGAAACCCCACTCGGCTTGCTGGCGAATGAACTCGATGCTGCCCGGAATCGCGTACGTGAGCACCGCCCATCGACTACTCCTGTGGTCCGCGTCGTCAAAGTTAATGCCACCTTTGTAGTCCGGGTCGATATTGAGCAGTTTCATACAACGCGACCACGGCTCCTGACTTTTTTTGTCCTTCATCTCGCGATACCGGTCATTGTCGAGATGACTCATCGCCCGCTCGCGAATGTGCGACGAATGACCTCGATAGATCGCGGGGAGATCGTTCACCGAAAGTCGACACTCGTTGTCGCCTAGATCGACGTCACTAAGAATGACGTAGAAACCGGGCTGATGGGTAATGTTCTCGAAGTCTTCCGTTTGGCGAATTTCGGTGAAGCTCCAAAATTCCCCGACGGCTTCGGCCCGAGTCATTGGGTCTGCGGCCCGAAAGTGACGTTCAAACTCGCCGATCAATTCATGCGCTAGTTCGGCCAAACGGCCCCTGTACCGGCTGATCAACGCTTCCGTGGCACCGTGCTTTACCACGCTCTTTTTAGCTGCCATCTCGTGTCCTAAGCGCCCAAACTCGCCATGTCTTGGGTCACAGTAATGACGCCCCCCGACGATCGGCACATTCTGAAAAAATCCGCCGTGGTGCTGATCGGACTACCCCTCAGGTCAACCGCCGTCTTGTCCTTCGTCAAGAACCGCATCGCGTCAGCGACTCTGGCCGAAATGAAACGGAGAGCATCGGCGTACGCGTCGCAACGACGCCCGAAGCTCGACGCCTCTTCGAGTGAATCGCCTCGCAATAGGGCGAACGCGACCAGTTGTCCGACTTCAGCGGCCGTCTCGCCATCAAACTGTTCATCCACCAAATTTCCCAACAGGTAAAAGAGGAAGGAATCGTCCCGGCAAGCGGTCCAACCGCTGAGGTGGCAACAGTCGAGCTGGTACACATCGAACCAACTGTAGAGCGAACCAGCGGAGAGCATCGACAGCTCAGGATAGAGGGGTTGCAATTCCTCGAAATCGCTTCGGCCGTACTCCGGCACCACATCTGTCGGGTCGTCCAGCGCCGTCAGTGGCAGATCCTTCACCATGCGCCACATCGCATCAGCGCGTCGACTTGCGTCTGCACATGCGTGCACACGATCGTCCTCCCACAAGGACTCCAGTTCTTTGACCTGTTCGAACAGCGCTTGCGACACGGGAGAGAATCCGCTCTCGAATTCCACTCCTGTGAGACGTTTATAGGCGTGGCTGCTCGCCGTGGAATCAAGGCTCGGGAACACCGGTCTTTCTGGCAACGACGTAACGGCGAGGGGGGCGCGCAGCGTGAGCGGCTGGCCGCCATAACTGAACTGCCCGTCACCTTCCACGGCGGTACCGACAAGCAACTTGGCAAGCACCTTTTTTGCTGTGTCCTGAGACTCGAAAATGCCCGGAACAAGGGCGTTGAACGGCTGATGCCAGATTACCCAGCGGCCCGCCACTTTGTCCAGTTTCAGCACGTAGGGCTCCGGCACGATGCCCCACTCCTCAACGGCCGCCTCCGGCGAGACCCACGCATCTTTCACCAGCGAAACGACATCATCACGCTGCAGCGGGCTGTCGCTGGTGCCACGGCCAACCAGCGCAGCGTTTTCCACCACGAGCTTCACGAGCTTTTCAAACACAAAAACGCGGCCCGCTTTGACGACGTAGGTGGCGTTCGGCACACCCTCGATGTCGCGCAGTGCTTCCTTGAGCTCCTCGTTTGGCTTGTGTAGGTAGTACCCCATTTCGTCATGGAAATGGAAAACGAGGGGTAAATCGTGGGGTGACGGCGTATGCGTCAGTTGTGCGGTTGTGTCGTCTGACATAGCTATCAAGGCTCCATTGCATCATCGTTGCGGGCTTCCGGCAACGCCGGGCGCATGCGCGGATTCGCCGCGTAAATCTGCTCCGCTTCCGGGTGGCAAGCGACCAAGAACGCCATCATCTCCGTGGCATCCTTGGTGAGGTAAAACCGCACCATGTTCTCGTTGAACTCCTGCGCCTTCGCGGCCGGCACGCTGATCGCGTCAATGCCCGCCGACATCAGGACGCCGTTCATCATGAAGCGAGATGTACGCTTGTTGCCATCGAAAAAGAATTGCTGCAATGCGCCGAAAAGGAAGAAGGCCGCACCTTTTTCAAAAGGCGCGACTCCATCGAGCGCGGTCAAGCCCTCCTGAAAAACTCGGTTGAGCTCCGGCGCGCCGGGGACCGTCGGCAGCGGCGTGTACCGGCCCCGTTCGCCCAGCCCAACATCCGGGGTGTAGTGGGTCTCTTCGCCTTCACCCCGGAACACCCCCCATTCCAGCGCTTCGTTGCGAGCGACCATCGCATGCAACTCGGTGAATGTGGCCTTGTCCAAAGCGAATCCTGCGGCCTTCACCAGAGCGAGCAGACGCTTGGAACTATCGGCAAGGTTGAGCACCTGCTCGTGATCGGAGATCTTCCGGCCACCGACGGTGACGCCATCCAATAAGGTCTTGACCTCCGGGAAGGTGAAGGGGTTACCTTCGAGCACGCTCGCATCCCAGACGAACTCGGGGAGATTGCGGTGAAAGCGAAAGCAGACCCTTTCTATGGAATGGGTCGGTACAGCGCTCGGGACAGCCGATCTGTCCCAGCGGAATCCGAGTGCGTCGAAGAGTTCCATGTCGCCAACCAAATGTTGCGATTTAAAGTCATTGCCCCAGCGGCGGGTCCACGCCAAAGGCGCCATATGATGCGATTGCTACCGAGGAAGCGACGAATATACGCCGCGCTGCGCACCGGCTGATCGACGCGCGCGCTTAAGCGCGCGCGATCGGGTGATGTTCCCAAAACTCGGCCGCCGAAATTTCTTCGGCCGGCATCCGATAGTGCGCTGTCAATTGTGGCACGACCTTGCTTTCGAACGCCCGGCGCTTCTCTTCGCCGCCGTGGAAAATTCCACCCCCGCATTGAAAGTCGAGCGCGCCATCCAGCCCTGTAATATCGCAGCCACCTGCGACAGCAACCGCGTCGAGGCCTGCATCGTAATGATGCCCGTATGGCACGCGCAGAAAGCCCCGCCCGGTGCGCTTCGGTACGAGCACGCTAAACTGCCCGCCGACCCAACAAAAAAGAAGCTTTTTTGGTGAGACCGGCTCGGAGTCATTAGTCTGCGTCACGGTGTTTAGCATCCAAGTTTCTTCAGCGTTGCATAGGTCTTCGGCGCACTGCCAGCGCTCACCCGCCATTGCGGTATCTCATCGTCCATCGTGCGGGACAGTTCGTCCCAATGCTCCACGAGCGACTTCCAGACGTGCGACACCGTTGCCATGCGCGCCAGCTCACCGCGCAGCGCCGGCACCTGCTCCAGCAGCAGCCGGCAACGCCTGAAATCAGCCGGGTCGAGCGGATGAGCGTCGTCGCCGTGGCGGTCATCCCTGTCCGTGCTTGCGCCGCTCAGCACCCGGAACATCGCATTGCTGCTTCGGCCGCGTTCACCCAAGGCAAGCCAAATCGTGTGCTCACTTGGAAAACCTCTCGCTTGCTCACGCGCGAGCGCTTCGCGCCGCACCTGCGGATCCGACTTCAGCACGTTGATTTCGTCGGGCGACCCAAACACGTTGGTCGCCCCGAGCATACGTGCTAGATCGGTGTCAAATACGGCGTCCGCGCTTAGCTGCTGCGTGAGCGCGACAAACACCGTGATCGGCATTTCACCGTTGATAATGCGAATGCCCCCGCGTTCCGTAATCGTATAACTGTTCATGGCTGTCTGTCCTGAATGGGTGCTACGCCCAAAAGCGGTTTTTACATCATCGATTGTTTTATGCCACTGCGACTTGAGCATCGCTTGTAAGGGTCCATGCGTCTCCTTCACGAACGAATCCCGCGTGCGTTTGCAGCACCTTACGGATCTGCTCCTTCCACCACGGGTTGCCCGTTGGACGCTTGGGTTCAATCACGCCATAAATCTGGGCGGTCGTCGCCGACCCGCCCAAGCCGCATAGCGCCTCATGCACGGCGTGTCGCCATACCGAACCGGGCTTGGCGCTCGCCTGAAGGGTCGCCTTGACAGCAGCCGGCATGGCGTTCGCGTCGGCCGTCTCCTCGTAGAGAAAAAAGCCGTGGAGGAGCCGCCGACCGTCTTTCACAAAGCGCGCAAGCACCAACGGCAACTTCAGATTCGGGAAAAGATTACGCGGCATTAGCTGCTGGTAAAGACTCCACTTTTCGCGGTACGCGAGGACCTTACTCGATGTCTGGAACAGGTAGGCCGGGAGAATGAAGCAAACAAAGCCTTCGGGCTCCAAGAGCGTATGCGCGCGCTGCATAAATTCGGAGACCAGATGCGCGTCAAATGGCGGATTGCCGATCAGGCATTGCGCTCGCTCGGGCAGTGTGACTTGCCGAAAGTCTCCTACCAGCACCGTGCGGCCGGTCGCCCTCGCCGCTTCAGCGGCACGCTCTTCATCGATTTCGACACCGATCGCCTGCAGGTGAGCGGGAACCGCGTGCAAGAACGATCCTGTGCCGCACGCGGGCTCGATCACGAGACCGCTTGACCAGCTGGCGAGACCACAGTGTTCGACGATGGTTTGTGCGACCCAGCGTGGCGTATCGTATTGGCTTAGCCGTGCGCGACGCGCTTCAGGCGTCTCAAGCGTTTCAACCCGATCCAATGGACTATTGAGTAACAGCACGCTCACGCGCTCACCCCACTCATCTGACTCATCGAGCGGTCGGCTTGAGACGCAGCGCTCACCGCAGGATCGGATGTCACCTCTGCCGGTGGCTGCGGGAGCTCAATCAGATCGTGTGTCCAGAAGGTCTCTTCGCGCGCCTTCGAGCGCTTGGTGGCATCCAGCAGGACATACCAAAGACTGCCGTGCTTGTCTCGCCCGAGCATGTTTTCGCGCACGACGGTGCCTTGGCGGCCCGGGTATTTCGGGCTACCGAGGCGCTGCTGTACACGCTTTACCTCGACTCGCACGTTCAGTGCGATCACGGTTTTATCCTGTGCTGTCATGGCCGAGCCTCGTTGCATTGGGTTGATGCAATCTTAGTATCCCGTTGATACTATCGTCAAGCATTCTCTACACCACTAACCCGCGCGTGATCCACGCACCTCGTAATCGCGGGTTTTTCCGACCTTGGGGCACCCCACCCTTGCCCGACCCGCCCTCGCCTACGCAACCGAGTCAGCGGCCTTGTCGTGTCGGATCAGCCCTAAGTTGCAGGCGCGCCAGATGACGTAGTCGACCGTCCCCACGCGCTCGCCGCTGCCCCGCGCGAGCGTCTGGCACAGTTCATCGGGGGTGGTGGCGTAAAAGTTTGCCACGCGCACCAGATGCCGATCTGGCTTGACCGCATCCACGCCAAAATTCTTCGCCAGATGCCACTTCGTAATCGGGCCGATCCATGGCATGTCACCAAGGAATTCGACCTTATCGAGGGCTGCGTTATAGCGCTCGAACCATAGATCCCGCTCGCGCCACACGTGGGCGATTGCCCCCACCTTGCCCTTGTGACCAAACACGCTGGCCGGGTCCACCCCCGCCAGCAACGCCGCCTTCACCCGCTCGAAGATCGCTCGTGCGATCTGCGCTTTCATGCCCGAGTTGCAGACCACAAAGATAAATTCGGAGGCGAACACCTCGGCGCTCGTGGGCGCGCCCACGTTCTGCGCCCACGTAATATCGTAGCCAAAGCCCGCGTCGATCACGGCTTGGCGCAGCCTCAGGTAGTGTGAAAGTTCCATAGCGTGTCTGCCTTACAAACTGCCCATTACCGCCAACGCCGCCCGAAGGCGATCGGCGCAATCGGTAGAGGAGGAGGTTCGGCACCCAACCACCCGGTAGGGAGGTTCAATCGAATCGCGGGTGCCCGAGCGGAGATTCGAAATCAAAGAACATCCACGCGGGGCCGCTCTGTCGATTTGCCGGGCGCCGAGAACGGGCGAGCAGTCTGCTCGGCGTCACTGGGTGCGAAGACGAGGTCGGCCGGGCGCTGCATCGACCCGAGTGTGAGCAGCGTGTTGGTCTGCGTACAGATATCGATGAATGTCATCGCGCCAACCGAGCGCTCGGGATCCAGCACGCCGTACACCGCGCCCGTATCGATTGCGTATAAATTGTTCAACCGGGCCAGACGTGCGACGGGCGTGTGGCCAACGAACACACGACCTATGCCCTCCACGCCAGAGTCGTCGTTATTCAAAATTCGATCACGCCCCCAGAGGGCAATTTGGATCGTCTGCGCGTCACCGCGCTCAAGCGCGACGGTGAACTCCTGCCACGTCACACCCTTGGGCACGTCCGCGTGCACCAATCCCACCGCGCCTCGTGGCGTTTGAATTTCGATCGCGATCGGCAGCGGTTCGATCGCCGTCAGGATGTCAGCACGAACGCTGGCGGGCGTCTCAAGCCACCAACGGAATCCGTTGCGCGAGGCGACGAATTCCACTGCGGCCGGATGCGGTTCACCGTCGGCGTAAAGCTCCAGCAACATCGCCTCGTGGTTGCCCTTCACCGCGTTGACCCACGGGTGACGCAGGAAGCGAGCGGTTCGCTGCGAGCCCGGCCCGCGATCGATCAAGTCGCCCACTGAAAATAACCGATCGACTGATTGGTCAAAGCGCATCTTGTCCATCGCGCGCAGCACTTGGTCGAAGCAGCCGTGAATGTCGCCCACGATAAAGTCACGGCCACGCCCGTTAAGGCTCACGTGTTCGACGGCAACGACAGAGGAGGATGGGGTCACGCGAGCTCCGGTGTAACCAACGATTCTTGAACTTCCGAGCAGCCCGGGCCCGCTGCTGCGGCGGCTTCGAGTACCGCTTCGCGCGCAATGGAAAAGCCCTTCATTGCCTGAGGCGTTTTTGAGGAGACCCACCTCCCGTAGTCGGCGGCCGGGTCCGGGATAAACCCCAACGCAGTCGCAAGGCTGATGCTGCGTCGATTGGATGGCCGGCAATGAATGACGGCGCCGCCGATCTCCGGCGCATCCTTCAGGAATGCCGCGACCGTGGCGCGAGCGGTCGCCCGTCCAATGCCACGCGCGCCGAACGCCGAGTCGACCCCGTACCATAGCCCGGCGGCAGAAGCGGTCATGCCGCCAACCCGCACGCGTTGGGCGCCTGCATAGGCGACACACGCGCCCTGAAAAAACGCCCCCCAATGGGATTCTTGCGGCTTGAGAATTTCACGCCGGAAGTCATCTTCGAATCGCGGGGTCTGGCACAAGCCGCCTTGCGTCAGGTGCTTGTCGTTTCGTCTGGCGAAGTCAACGAATGCCGGCGCATCGGACTCGGACAAAGGGCGCAAGGAAACTTCAGCGGCCGTGATGCGGGCCGCGCCCACTTCGCTCACCAGCAACGCGGAGATCGCGTCCAATCTGGCACCTTCGCGGCCACGCTCGAATCCGCTTCGGGCATGCTCCAGTAGATGCTCACCCGCCTCACGAACCGATTGCGGCGATGCGTCCATCGCGTCGGTAAAGTTGCTCGCGCCATCCCCGCACCCGAAATTGACAGCAATCAGGTTGACGACAAACACAAGCGTGTCGGGCGATGCCAATTCGTACGCGCGGCAGTAGGTCGCAGCCGCGCGTCGAATCGGCTCTGGCACGTTGAGGCCGGCAAGGGCATTGTCGAGCCACACTTTCGAGAACGGACGCATCGAGATCGGTTTTTAGGTACAAAGGATTGCCGGCTATACAAAAACAGCCGGGCTTTCCTCAACGGCGGCTCGACGGAAAACGCTCGCGCCGGACACTGCGTGTATTCCAAGATAATACTTTTTTTTCTTCCTTATCCGCGAAGATATTTGCACTTTTCGCGGATATCACGCTTTATGGACGGATTGATGAGCTCGACGAGATGGTCCGCATGGCCCAATCGAGCGGGGCCGTCGGCGGCTCGATAAAAACGAGCGCCCGGCCATCACCGGAAGAGCGTTGAATTTTGCCGTCGCGAACCGCATCGCTAAAGTAGTGCTCGCTTGACGCCGTATCTTGCAGATACTATTATCGACCCGGGTGCACCCTGCGTCGCCATGCTCAAGCGCTGCAGGCCTGACGGAAACAGTCGTTTCCGCTTTACTGCTTCGGAAAGAGGAATTCATGCCTAAATACGACCACGAACGACTGAGCGAGATGGTCGACAACGCGGGAATACTGAAGGGTCTGTCTTATACGCCCGCGAGCACGACGCGCGGTGAGGCCTTGTCCATCAAACTTGGGCGCGACACCGATCGTGTGGTCACCCGCACGCTGACGATTAAAGATAAGCACTTCGACGACGTCTTTGACGAAGCCGTTCTCGCAGTCGCTGAATGGCGCAAGGTTAAGAAAAATGATCCTTTAATCGCCGAGATGCTCAAAACCCGGGAAGCCTTCATGGCGTACTACGGGTTGACTTATAAGCACGTCAAAATCGAATATACGACCGTCGAGCAGGATCCGAATCTGGCTAAATCGAAAGGCCCGAAACGAAAATCCCGCCACGAAACATCCACCGAGGCGTGGCGCGAACTGCAAAAGAAATGAACCCGCCGAGCGAGCCGACCCAGCGCCTGACCCTCATCGGCTGTAGTGCACTGAAGCTTCCCTACGCCGCGAAAGCTCGGGATCTATATCAAGGCCAGTTGTTCAAGGCTAGCGTGCGCTACGCCGACGCCCACGATCACGCGTGGGCGATTCTCAGCGCGGAACATGGTCTCGTCGACCCGGACGGGCTATTGGAACCGTATGACGTTCGACTGTCCGGCAACCGCGAGCTGCAGCGCGCATGGGCGCGCTCAGTTGATCTCCAGCTACTCGATTGCTTTCCTCATCTAACGCAGACCACCCTGTTGGCGGGCGCCCAGTACCGCGTGGAGCTCGCTCCTTTACTTCAAGTACGTGGCATCGTTGTGACGGCGCCTTTGCAAAGCTTAGGAATTGGTCAACAAAAGGCGAAACTCAGGCAGATGTTGTCACCAGACTACCGAGAAATGGTACCGAATCTATAGGGAGATCGGATTCATGCAACCGGCGACAAAGCCGCGCCTGCTTAATGCTGATCTTTGTTGCGATCTGCGGATTCTTCGCGACGCTCGCTTTGTATCGTCGAGGTGGTGCGGCGGAATGGCAGGCGAAACTCGGATGAGTTGGGTCAATAAGCGCGGTTGCTGTGGGTGAAAATTTTCAAGAACTGAGACGCACAGTCTAGCCTCGCAATAAACATCGATCAAAGTGACAAGACGGTCCCGGGTTCTGTTGAAGAACCCTTCCGACATAAATCAGGGCCGACCGGGTAGCGGTCGGCTTCATGATGCTGGTCCATTCCGAGGGCCAAGCCAGAACCTGAGAGAAGCCGCATCATGCCCCTGCTGCCTTTGCGAAGCCTAGGAATCGGTCAACAGAAGGCGAAACTTAAACTGATGTTGTTACTGGATTACCGAGAAGTGTTACCGAATGTATAAATGAAAGCTATAACTGGCCTGCGTAAAGTAAGATTGGGGCACGATTAAGGACAGGCTCATTTGAAGCGTTGTCCTCCGTAAATCGCCTTTGAGAATGCCCCCGACCTATGAAGACGACACTCCGTGTGACCCCATCAGGGTGGGATGACGTGAACATTGATGTGACAAATATCGATGTCGTGGTCGACCGTATCATTGGGCTCGGCCCTCACAGAGTCACCGTCGGCGATTTCGATCAGAACACTGCTGCCGCGATCGCTAATCGGCTTGTCGCGGTCGGTGTCTGCGCCGTGCATGTGGAAGGCTCCGGTCTCGCTCAGTGGCCCACAGCAGCCACGATTTACAAAGATCTCTTGGCCCGCATGTAAGGGAACACATAGTTGGACCAACGAATTCTCAATGGCGAGTCCTCGGACTCGCTTTTTGTTTTCAAAAAAACGTTTTGTATAGCGTTGTCGTCTCGTTATTAAAAATTCACAAAAACAAATAAAAAAAGACTTTCGCATTTATCGAAATCAGACTAAAAGGCTCTTTGTTGTTCTTTTTTGATGTTTTTAATGCTGGATTGGATAATGTCGCGGTGTTTTTCGAAACCTGTTATTCATCCGTTTTTGTTTTCTTCTAGAAGAGAAAACCCGGAAACGAGTGACGGCTCCTACCGTGATGGACTCCATGAAAAATCCCGCACCGTTTTTGATTCAAGAAAACCGCGAAGTTATTCTCTCGCACGACGGACTCGCGCGTGATCCTGAGACTGCCGTGGCTGCGATGGCGCGCCTCACGGCTCTCGGATATAACCTCACCGATTTCGGCCAGTCTCGGGTGGAGGTGTCGCTCGCAGACGTCTCGACCATGCTCGAAACAACGGCGGTCGAGCGCGCGCCCTACTCTGCCCAGCAAACGGTGATACTCGTCGCCGCTCGTGACGCAGGTTTGCTCGAACAGAACAGACTCACTGGCGATCTGCGCTCCGTCGTTCACTACGGAACCGTCACCTGCAAACAATCAGTCATCGGGATCCTTAGGGAACTCGGTATCGAGGTCGGCGATCAGCTCGCGGGCACCACCGACACGTTCCACGTTCGCGTATATGACCGCCGCACCGTTGATCTGGAGGTTTTCGGGGGCGATGTGCACGCCGAGATCTTTCCCCGCTACGACATCGCCGAGCATCTCGGGTATTTTTACGAACCTATCGCCGAGTCCACACCAACGCTAACGCTGCGCACCGAACAAGCCTTTGTACGATTCCTGATCCATAGCGAGCACAATGTCGACCGGTTGACCGGTGACGCTTCGCACGAGCTCGATGCTTGGCAGCACGCGCTGGAGGGCATTGACGGCATGCTGGCAACCCGGGCACAGCATGCTGCCGCAGTGGCTCCGGCCGCGCCGGATGTCACGGCCATTGACCGCGAGTACACGGTGAGCCTCTACTGCGAACGGCGCACCCAAGAGGACGACATCGCAGGAGACTCTGGGGCCACCGATTGCGAAATGCAACACGAACGAATCGACGGCGATCACCTGCTGCGTCTAGCGCGTGATAACGGCATCAACGCAGCCTCGGCTAGTCACCTGCCAACCATGGGCGCGGGCGCCGTCTGGTTCATGTCCACGGCACCCAGCGCTGACCGCGAATACTTCGAGAATGGAGTCGAGAAATACTACACACTTAACGTTCACGAAGCCGATGGTGAGCCATTGACGCCCGACGACCTCAAATCGGTTGCTGCATTGATCGGCGTCTCGATTACCGATTCGCGCGAGCTTGAACGTGACACTGATTTGGCTATCTGAATCTCGACGATAGCAGGCCAGATAAACAAAAAGCCCCGACGGGGCTTTTTCTAAATGTGCGAAGCAAGACCAGTTAGACCTGCGCGACTGATGGCTGCGCCGCTGCAACCACCCGATCTCGCACCTGAATGGCCTTCGCGGCACGACGGCTGATCTCGGCGCTCACGTCCGCCTGCGCCGTCTGGAGGGCCACCGCTCGGTCCGGTTGGCCAGTGACCACGCTCGCCGCTTCGTAGTTCAGGAAACGCTCATACGCCTCCAGCCGGTCGGCACTGATCCGGTTCAGCGCCTTTCCGAGTTCGATCTCACCTTCCGGTTTGAAAGCGTGCGGCAAGGGCGCGAGATCCAGCTTGAAACTATCTGCATAATGCTGGAGCTCGTTATAGGCCGATTCGGAGACCTTTGCCGGGAAGGCACCCGATGCCGGGTCGTACTTGCCCAAGTCGATTTTCATCGACTCCAGGAATCTCGCTTCATCCGCACTGGCGGTGATCTTCCCGTACCACGTTACCTGAGCAGTGAGCTCGGGCACTTTGGGTCCGATCTCGGCGAAAAGATCTTTTCCGTCAAGCGTCACCTTACCGACGCCAACAAACAGTGTCCCTGCCGCTTTGACCGATTCGCTCCACGCCATCTGCGAAAGCGCGACAAGATCACGATCACTCAACGTGCTTCCGCTCATGCTCTCGTAACTAATGTCGCAGCTGTCGCTCCCCGTGTTGGCCGTCTGCCGCGTCAGCTTCACATTGATCGACGCAATCGCATCACGACCTTTTGATACAACACCGTGCGATACCTCGTATTGCGTGATCCTCATCAAATCGAGCGCTTGAGCGTCCGAGACCGCCTTGATACTGCCTCGGTCGGCATCAACCAGATAGAGGTCACGCGAGGAATAGGCGTTCATTACCGCGCGCATCCACTCGTGGTTTTTTTCGTGCACACCGAGTGTTTTGAGCTCTGTTCCCGAGTGCTGAACTGACCACAGGTACGTCCCGGTCGCCAGCGTGTTAGTCAGATAGTGCCGATCGTGCAGATAGAAATCCGCCTTATAAGATGTAAGGCGCCCATCCGGTGCCTCGACGATCTCGCGCATCAGTCCGAAAACCCGCTCGGAACGCTTTACTACGTCTGCGTACGATTGCTGCACAGTGACCTCCCTGTTCCTGAGTTTGAACGAAATTCGCAGACTACGGCTCGATGCTATCGTCGCTGGGTCGAGTATCGGTGGCGCTCGCGCCCTTGCCTGCCTGTCGCACCCTGAGCTCGGCTTCGGCCGCCGCGAGCTCGCCTGCAGCCAGTTCGGCCGGGAGAGCCTCACCACCGAAGGTTGCGAACTTCGCGAACGCTACGTAGCCCGCGAGCGTTGCTTCATCCATGTCCTCGACGGCCCATTCCTTGTGATAGTCAGTAATCGGAAGCAGCTCGGACGCGAATTCCTCCCGGAAGCCTTCGAAGGCCTCATGTGCTTCCTGCGTGAGTCGAACGATCAGATCACCCGGCTTGTCAGCGGGGCCCCCGACCGTCACGCCAATGCTCTGCAACAGCGACTTCTGTTCCTCGGTCGCCGTGATCGTGCCGTAGTAGGTGGTCGTCAGGCTCTTGCGCCAGCTCTCTTGCGCGGCACTCGCCTGCTCAATGATCGTTTCCATACGATGCTGAAATTCGTTCGTGGCAAGAATCACGTCGCGCGCGCCGATCACCTTGATATCGCGCAGATACTCCGTAAGCCCGGCAAGATCGTGCTTGTTGGCCATAAACCCGTCTTCGAAGATTTCCGAGCCGTGGATCTCGAAAATAGTCTTTTCGTCGGACTGGCGGACGTCGGCCGCGAATTCGCCTCGCTCATCCATGTCGATCACATACTCCAGCGTGCGCGTCAGAGCTGCGACCCGCGTCGCGACTTCAGACGCCGGCAAGAAGATGTGCACGTCCGCGTCATCCGGGTCGATCAAAAGGTGCACGACTTCGCTTTGATTTGATGCGCCGGCAGACGTGGTCCGCTCTTCTTCCACGACGGTCCACGCGGATCCATTCTTGAAATGCAACGTGTCGCCCGGCAGCGGCGTCGTGGTGTATGGGACGGCCGCGCTGACAGCTTCGACTGACTGCTCTTCATCAGGCTCTTCGTCGCTCGCCTCGTGATCTTCGTCTGGCTCTTCTCCCACCTCCGCGTACGAGCCGACGCGATTACCATTTGAGTCCCGAAGTGAGAATTCACTCTGCCCACTTCCAATCTTCTCTGCCGCATCACGGAGAATGCGAGCGCACTCGGCATCTCGGACGCTCGCGTCTCCAAGCGACTCGTCGTCGATGAAGGCCGCGTTGCCTAGCTCGTTGATCGAGAGGATAACGTGGTGACCTTCGACGATTGGCGCATGCTCGGCTTCGTCAAGGCGCCCGACCTTATTGCCATTGATGTCATACACCGAAAAGTCAGGCCCTTGCGATGAGAGCTTATCTGCCGCCGCGCGAACGATGCGGTGCAGCTCGTGCAGGCGCATACCGTCCTCAAACGCCGCATTACCGAGTTGAATGTGAAGATGGATGCCCATTTTGATCTCAATATAAGGGAGTGTGGTGATGTCGGCCGCGCCGGGGACCGAACTCGTATTTTTGTGCGAGCGCTGCTGCGTGAGCAGGCGCTCCCTGCATTTGGATCAGACTGACACCTTCATATGGCATCGAGGACGGGCAGGTTTCCGGAAGCTTCATGCCGTCGATATCGACCAGCCATGCGCATCCGTACGTGTCGAACAAGCTCGCAGTCAGCCTTTGGTGCCACGCATCATCTGGCACGATGAAAGTAAGCGGATACCTCCGCGCGCGGCGCTCTTGCCACGCGTACGCGAAAATTCGATTCATGCGAAGCGCGGCACTCATGTCGACGCGTTCCGCGCCAACCTCGATGCCCTTTGCTGAGCCGCGCCTCATCAGGTTCACGACAGTTCCGGGCCATCTTGTGACGGCACCGACGCGTACCGGCGACGCACCCGCTCAAGCGCCTCGTCAAAGAGCTCTAGACGCGCCGCGTCGTGCAACGGCTTCACGTACACGCCCATGCTCGGCAGAGAGACTCGGGCGACCGCCGATTCAATGTCCGAAACCATCTTTTCGCCGACGTCTGGTGCGACGCTTCCTTCTTCCACTGCGATTTCGAGATTCCGACGAACCGATTTCATGAGCTCAATATATTCACGCTCCGCTGGGAGAATGCCGTCGGCTTCACTGGCCTGCCGCACGAGATAGGCGTCTGCTGCGGCAACCTGCAATTGGTTCTTCACCGAGCGCAGGTCGTGGCTCACGCCTCCGACGCTTTCGAAGCGGATCGTGTTGCGTGGGTCCAAAATCTGACGAAAGAAGTCCATCGCATTGTTTTCGCCACCGAAGCCCTTGACGATCTCCGCCATCCCGACGCTGAGCGCCTTTTCACGATTTGGGCGTTCAAGTTGAGTGACCTCTTTTACGACTTGGTCGGGGCTGATCCCCTTCGCCTTCGCGATCGCAGCCACCACGGACTCAAAGGGTACGTGGGCCAAGGCGGGCGCGCTCAGCTTTACGCCGAATGCTTTTGCGCTCAAAGCGACAATCTTCGCGGCCTGTTGGTTACCGCCGTGCGTAGTCGAGAAGTACATAGTGCTGTCTCTTTGGTTTCACCCGGGCACTCGCGCACCCGCGTTGATTTAAAGGCTGTTGACCGCGTCCGCATCCATTTCCGGATGCGCGAGCTTCGCGAGCGTTCGCGCCGCGCGTTGTCCAATCGTCACACCAAATACGGCCTCGATAGTCTGCTTCGGACCGGACGTGCCTGCCATCTCGACGAGCACATCTTTCGGCGTGAAGGAATTGTCCGCTACCGCCTCCAGTTCCCGCGCAGCGAAGACACTGTCACGCGTGCGCGCAATTTTGCGCAACACACCTGCGTCCCGCGCACCGGCTAGCGCAATCAGCCGCATTGCCGGGTCGAACGTCGTATCAGCGAGCTCATCGCAGATTTTAACGTAGGGGGTGTCCGCCCCGGTCGATTGCTGCGCCATGCGGGCCGCGTTCCTTGCGGTTGCCTGCAATGCTATCGTGTCTTCGCTCGTATTGAGAATTTGTCTCATTAACTCAGGCTTGAGCGCCGGATTGTCACCCAAGGCGCGCAGGACATGCCGATCCCGGCCGAGGCTCGGGTCGTTCAAGATTACACGCTGGGTCTTTTCGTCCAAGTGAGGATTCTTCGCAATCTCGCGGATGACCTCCGGGTGATTGATGAACATGCTCGCGAGATAGTGCAACTCATGCGGGCTCTCCGACCCTTTCGCCATGCGTTTGGCGTCCGCTATTGACTGCTTGGCCTCTTTCGGCTTTTCAGCCTCCTTCACGTCCCTGACTAACTGGTTGATCGCCTCTTCGGCATTCTGCATCGACATGGCTGTGGCCACGGCTCGGAAGTGGACGCCGGATAGGCCCAGCGCTTTGTCCGCGTACAGCCGATTCTGGCGAACAATTTCCCCCATCCGCTCGAACGAGACGAAGGGCGTGAGCTCAGCAGTCTGAAATTCCGTTGCGGAGAGTGAGGGATTCATTGCGCTACCTCTACCGATTCTGGCGAAACCGCGAGGACGTCACCGCTTTCGATGCCGAGTTGTTGGAGCGCCACCGAGCGAAACGCGGAGTCAAACACAAAATAATGCATGCCATCGGGACTCATATGGTGATAGGCGCCTGCGGCGTTCACGCCCCTAGAAGCCAACGCCCCGGTGACAAGGTCGGTCAGTGCGTCGATCCAGTCCCCGCCGACAGTTTCCCTATCCCAAATCGAATCGAGGCTTGGCGTTTCAGCGCTCGCGCGCGGCGCCGGTTTCGTAAAGTCGCGGACCACGATCAGATCCACTCCGGGCAGGAGTTCCGCGACCAGCAAAGGCATGCTCGCCTCGATCGCCACGGCATCGATTGCCGACAGAGCGGCCTCAATGCGCGACCTAACGATCGGGCCGAAGGCGGTTAACGCGAATTCTGGAGAGACTTCGGACAATCGGCTGACGATGCGTTGAGCGATGGAATGACGTTCGGCGAGCTGCATATGGCCTCTTTATGCGGTATGTAATCGGGGCACACCCCCTCGTGACCAATTATCACTGACGGCCTCACAAACATCAAAATAATTACAGAAATAAAGGTTTTGACGTAAAATGTCACTCGATTCGGATGCAATTTAAAATCTTTTTTTAGTCCGCTGCGAGACTCAGATGACAAACCCGTTTACTGCAAATCCCGACGACGCGGCGATAAAACTATTGCAGACCATTTTTGGTGACGTGATCACCAAGATTGTTAGCGGGGCGACTGTAAGTTCGGCAGCGAATACGTCGGCCCTTATGCTCGGCGAAGCCTTCCGCTACTTCAACTCAGGCGTGCTGGTGTTCGGCACATTCATCCTGACGTGGGTCACAATTTTCGGTGTGGCCAACTCGGCCAACGACGGGGAGGTCCTCGGAAAAACGTGGAACACCTTCTACACGCCGATCCGAACCGTCTCGGCGGCGGCCGTCTTGATCCCGACGTCCAGTGGATACGCCGGCATCCAGATCATCATGCTCGTGATCGTGACATGGTCGATCGGGTTCGCGTCGACTATGTGGACCGGTGTCGTAAACTTCACGATCGGCCAAGATGTCGCGACAGAAGCGGCAAACAGCATTACGACTGACCCGAACTTCGATTCGACGATGATGAGTTCGATACGGATGGGCGTTTGTGCTCAAGCTGTTAACAAAGCGATATCGACAGTCACAGGAATGAACTACGCCTTGACACTGAAAACACCGACGTCGTCCGTGATCTCGGCGTCAGATGGACAAAAGGGAACGTTGACAAAGATCTATTATGCCGATGACACGTGGCCGGGCAGCGACTCGATATGCGGAAAGATCACCTTGTCCGACCTCAGTACTTCGACTTCGACTTCCAATGCCGATACCGCGCAATTGCTTCGCCAGCAGATCGCTCAAACGAGGAGCGGCTACATCTTGAACATGTTCACGACCGGGTTCGTCCCGGGCGAGGTCGGGGCGATCGTTCAAACCGCCGATACGGACAACCAAAAAATCAGTGCGGGGACGCTCAACGCTGCCGTGACTTCTGCAAAACAGAACATGCTCAATGGCCTACGACAGCAAGTCACTGCTTCTCTGCAGGGCACCAATGCGGGCCTCGTCCAAAACCTGACGAGTCAGGGATGGATTTACGCCGGCTCATACTGGATGAACATTGCTCGCATCAAAGACGCTGTTCGGTCGGCAACCCAATCGCAGATGCAATTCACATCCGGAACAGGCGATCTTTCGGCCCTGCTGCCTCCGGGTGATATCCAAACGGCTGCAAATACCGTAATGACAAAGTACACCGGCTTGGCCGACCAGCTTACATCTCAAGCAATGTCACTACCCCCGTCGGTCGCCTTGTCTGCGAACCCCGGCGTGCCTGTGATTCAATCAAGTTTCACGTTGAATGACTTCACCGATGGTGGCTCCGGGATTAGAGCAACTTTGACTCAATGGTTTAATGTCATCGGAAACTCAATGGTCGCGGGCATGATCCACTTCATGCAGGGCTCCTCGGGAGAAGACCCGGTTATGCGCGTTAAAAGCCTCGGCGACTACATGTCCACCTTTGCAGAGGGCGTTTACTTCTCGAAGATGACGGTCACGGCGGCTATGAGAGGGGTGAGTGAGACAGCGAGTACCAGTGCGGCGCCGGGCGCCTCTCTCGCTGCGGGCTTTGTGAAAGCAGCTCTTTCTCTAGCGTTGGACTTATGGACGTTGGTCGCTCCGTCGCTGTTCACTTTGATGTACCTCGGATACTTCCTCGGCATTTGGCTTCCAATGGTCCCGTACTATGTCTTCGCGATCGGAGTTGTTGGCTGGCTAGTGTTCGTCGTGGAGATGATGGCGGCCGGAGTATTGTGGGCAGCGGCACACACCACCCCAGCGCGGGACAATAGTTTTATCGGAAGCCAAATGCAGGGCTACATGCTGTTAATGTCAGGCTTCTTTCGACCGGCATTAATGGTCCTCGGCCTCGTAGCTAGTAACGCGGTTCTGTCTCCGGCAATCTCATTTATCAACGACAGCTTCATCATGCGGATGCAGTCCCTGCAGCAAGATTCAGTGACTGGAATTATGTCGGTTGCTGGATATATGGTCGTCTACTGCTCAATGCTCTTTTCGGTTTTCACACTAATTTTCGGACTGCCGCAAACCCTCCCGGACCGCATTCTCAGATGGATTGGGGCTGGCGTTGGCGATCTGGGTGAACAGCACACAATGAGCGACATTAAAGGCGCCGCCAGTGGACAGGCCCGCGCTGCGGCACTTAAAGGTATGAGTGGAGCAGGAGCAATCGCTTCGAAGGATGCTCAGGAGAAGCAGAATGCGATCAACGAACAAAGAGGTGCTGCCAGTGCTGCTGCAACGCGTGCGGACAATGAACAACGCGATCAGCGCCTCATGAGCGGAATCGCTGACGCGGTCAGAAAGGGAAGCGCTCCAATGACAGACACTGGACCGGGCGCGGACATCGGAACGACTAGCGGACCGCCGCGAGATTAACAGACCGAGCAAACTGTTCGCTTTTCCGTTATTGACCCGATCTAGGACGTTCTTCGAAAGCTTGAGGCATCCGACATCGCGGTCTCTCCTAGAAAAAAGCCGTGCTCAGAGATGAGCCCGGCTTTTTTTACAACAAACGGCGTCACTGATCAGCACACGGGCTGTGCTCGTTCTTTCCGTAACATCTATGGCGATGTATACCAATTTCGAGAGGGGCGACTCGTGACCTCCGGATCCTTTCGCGGATCGGAGCGCAACTCACCCACCGACAGTAGCTCTCCGACCCGTGCATCGTATGCTTTTGACATCGCCTTATACGTTTGCTTGCGAAGCTCTTTGACCTCGACTCCCAATGCACGGGCGAGATCGTTGACCAATGCATCAACTGTCGTGCGCGCTGCCCCGGCGACAGCTTTCAGATCACTGTAGTCTGCCGCCAACCCATCAAACGAGTTCTTGTACCTCGCGAGAGCGTCGTCACGAACTTTCAGCTCACGGTGGCTCAAATCATAGACTTTAGCCATCACCGCATCACTTTCCGCTGTGCCGAGTGGAGGCTCCACGTACGAGTCGAGCGGAAGCTTTGGCTGGTGCAAGCCAAGTGCAACAACGTCTTCCAGCAATCCCTGACGGTCTTTTGCGTTCATGCCAAACATTGCGCCTTCCCCTCGCCCTTCACGGACGTTCAATTGTTGGTTTTATCGTAACACGAATAACGCACATAACACAAACTACCGACGACGTAAAGCGTCGTTTCCCTTCGCTTTACGGGCTTGGCAGGTGATTGTCACAATCGTTCGCACGAAAATATCGAATGTCTGGATTCGACGGGTCAAACGCACCGTTATTGCCCAGAGCAGATTTGATCTGCTCGGATTCGAATGCCACAAACACGGATGTCTCCTTGCCAAGAAATTCGCCGAAGGCGGCCACCCCGTCATAGCCTTGCTGACGAGCATCCGCAATGATCTTCGCGAAGGCAACTGTCGACGACGGCGTCACCGTGAAGTCAGTGCAGTACGGGTTTTGCATCGAGAGATATACCGGCATGATGTTGCCGCGCTCGCCGTCTTTCCACGCAAACTCGTCCGCTACAGCCGGGTCCATCGCGAAGAAGAATCCCAGTTTTGCATCGGTGCCACCTGTAGCGCTTCCGAGCCGCTCGGCATCGAATCTTGAAAAATCAGATCCGGTCCCGTGATAGACCACCAGCGGTGAACCGTCTGGTTTGACGATCGCGCTTTGTTGGAACCATCGCTCGAATGCTTCCGACTTGATTTGTCCCTGCGCCCCGGCGTGCTCACGCCGCAAATACCTCACGTCCGGGTCGGTCCGCGAGTAAGAACCAATATTTCCAATCGCTGACTTGATCTGCGTGGGCTCATATACGAAGTAGACCGGTCCAGACGGCGTTCCCCGGCCGTCCAGATGCTCCCCCCGCAACCACACAACCCCATCATGCCCCGTCGCACGCGCGCCATCAATTTGGGCCTGCGCGCGCTCGCTGTCCGGTACCCAACCGGCGTATAACTTCGGTCGTTCCATTCGAAGCAGAACCGGCATGACGTTGGCTCCTTCTTCGTATATCGCGTCGGACCTGTCGTTCTTTTGAACAGCGGCATCCTGCGCCGCGAGGTTAGCCCTCCGTGGATGCCGACTAAACCAAAAGCCCGTCGCCGTATCTTCCGCCCCCGTCGCCTTTCCTCCATGGCGTATATCGAACGAGTCGAAGTCATCGGCTGTCCCGTGAAAGACGGGCAGCGGATCCCCCCTATCGTCGATCACCTTGCTCTTTCCGAACCATGCGGCGAGGGCTGCGGCACGTTCACCGAAAGATGGGCGTGCGTTCGCATACAGTCGCTCTAGCGCCTCATCGTAGCCATCAAGTACATCGCCATACTTAAGGGGGAGACCGGTTTCGAAGTTCGGCTTTCCGTGCCAACCTTTGATCTTCCGGCCAAGCTCTTGAGCAACCAGCGTCCGCCTACGATTCACTGAAACGAGGACACCGTTCTCTTGCTCGTAGACGTTGATATAAGGCGCCTCATAGCCGTCTTTGGCCATCTCGATGTACCGAGTATAGGTCGCCGTTTTCTTAATGCCCTGCTCAGCCTCAGAACACACCAACTCACGGGAATCGAACTCGTTCAAAAATTCAACGTATGACTCCCTCAACTCGGTGTGGTGTGCGTTGATCTTGATTGCGCCCAGTTCGAATCGGGGAAAGCTCGCCGGGTCAAGCTGATTGCTCATCGCGAGATATCTATCGCGATCACGCAACTCTTCTATGTCGACGCCGACCAGTTCCCGCACTGCCAATGCTGGCAAATTAAATCGCCTCGCAGTTTCCGCGATCGCAGACTCATTGACATCCCTACGCCGCACGTCCGCATCGGTGAGATAGGCTGCTGGAGATGGATCCTCAAGGCGCAACTCGCTCGCCGGAAAAAGAATCTTTTTGACAAGTTCGCGAGCCCTGCCGAACAAAGAAACGACCGGCACGGTCAGCGGCACGACCGCTCGCCTTAAACTGCCCTCCGCGAGACAAAGCATGTCGGCCGGACCCATCTCGACATCCGCACCGAGACGGAAAACAAACGCTTTGAGACTCGCCTTCACTTTCTGGATCACGGTGAGCGGCTGAGCAGACATATCTGTCACAAGATGAGCAAGAATTTCCTCATCAAAGTTCGAAGGGTGAGTGCTTGACGGAACCTTCCCCATCGCGCGGGCTGCAGCGGGCTCCCCCGCGTTCGCCAATGCACGCGCCTGTCGAATCAACTCGGTCGCGCGGTCGCCAAGCATCGAGCGCAGGCCGTAGTGCACGCCGATTTCGTGAAGTAACGTGCCACGAACCATATCGCGCGTGAACCACTGCGCTACGAAGTAAGTCGCTTTTACGGAATCGTCATAGACGCCCACCACGCCACCGGCTGGATGGCGCAGATGCGAGGGCAGGTCACCTTCCGTCGCAACGACATTAAACCGGTTCGTAGCAAAGAGCCTCTTCGCGAATCCGGGGCCGAATTCGTCGTCGACGTACTCATAGAGTCGCTGCGTCGCGTTTGTCGCACGCGCGAACGGAATGATCAGCTCTCGATGCTTCCCCAGAGCGTCGCTCATCAGCGGTCCTGAATCGCGCACGTGCGCACTGCTCGACTCATTCGACAACTTCGTTTGCGCGCTCTCGATCACAACATTGGCCATCGAGTACCTGATTGCCGGATCATCGATCCCGTCCTCCGTCAGCGATTCGTTGACTTGTTCGCCCACGGTGTCGATGACGCTTTCCAACCGGCTGATCTGAGTGAGCGCGGCGTCGTCAGATTCGGTCGCTTGCGCCAAGTAAGCCTCGCGCACCGCATGTGGCACATCGCGCCCACCGGCGATAGCGGCACTGACCGCTTGGCGATGGTTCTTCGCAACGAAATCGACACGCCCGACCGACCACACAAATATTGACGACGGAGACGTCCAGTCATCCTGCTCCCAGACTCGGATACCGTCGAAACCAAGCTTCTGGCCCGCCCACGGCAATGGGAGCCCGTCGTTGTCCAAGTATCCTATGCTGCCGTCACCCTCCGCGTAAAGGGCTTGCAGTTCCGCGATTCGACTCCTGCTTTCCTCATCAAGCCCCGGGTATTCAAGCGCGGTTGTCAGCAACGCCAGCCCAGTTTCGGGGTGGTCGGCATCCGCAATATTCAACGCCGAAAGATCGTAGCGAGCTACGCTATCAGCGGTACTGGAAGTATCGTAGTACGTGCTACTTCCGGGAGTCGCGAAATAGGCTCCGGAGGACGCGACGTCGCCGCGCCGAATTGCGAACCCCGCTTCGTCGAATTCTTCGGGAGTGAGCATCCAAGGCTCACGGTCTATAGCTGGAGTACTCAGCCCGTGCATTGCACGAAACGTGGCTGCAAAGGGATGCCTCCGCCTGCCGGCGTCGATCGCGGTCGCGCCATCCTCCTCTAACGCGGTCGCGAGCACATCTACAGCATCCGCCTCATGGGTCTCTTGCCGCTCGGCTAGCTGACGTGCGAGCCTTGACAGGCGTGGAATACCCGCTATGGTTGCTATGAGCCGCGAGCGCTCGTGTTCGGTCGTTTCGTCGGTCATTGTCCCTCCCCATCCTCGACCAATCCAACGACGACGATACGAGCCCGAGCTAGCCCCTGACCGACGACTTGCATTTTTAGCCCGCCATTGCAAGACTGTTAGAGGCCGAGTCGCCATCGTTGGCGCTCGAACCGTTTTGAATGAGCGTCCACTTCCAATCGTTCTTGGTCGCCCCTTTTTGTTTAACCTGCACGAGCATCGAATGGTGCAGCCTGATCCATTTCAGGGCGTCTTCGGACACGCCCATCTTGACGCTGGTCTTCTTATAGTACGAGTCGTCAATCCCGAGCAGCACGCGAGTCGCGCAGCTGGTCAGGAATCCGTCCGTGAAGTCGACGGGACTTTGCGAGGAGAGCACGAGGGCGAGGCCAAACTTACGACCTTCCTTCGCGATTTTGTCGAGAATTGAACCCTCCTCGTCACCGTAAATGTGGGCCTCGTCGACCACGATGACGTCTACGATGTCGTCCTGCTCGCCTCGCTGCAGGGCGGCCATAAAAAGCCCTTCCATTTGCACCAACCCGGCAAGCTTCCGGGTCGGGAGGGTGAGCGCATTGAACTTGTTTCGCCACACCTGAGCAGCTGGATCATGCGGCGGCGGATCAGCCTTGAACACGCCAAGGCTATCGAGGTTTTCAAGTCGATCAATGACAGACTTGAGCACATCGATGCTATCGTATTTCATTAGTGTTTCTATCTCACGGCCGTGCTTGATCGAGTCGACGTACTCTGTGTAGGACTCAATCGCTGCCTGCTTCTTCTTTTCCAGCTCGGCAAAGATCGCATCATCTTCCTCGACCTTTCCGCCGCGCTTCATCGCGTCCAACACTTTCTTTTGATAGTTCTGCGATGCACGATTAAAGATCGCGAGATTGGTCACTGCAGCTTCGTCAGCGCCCATAAACGCTTGCGCAAGCAGCCGCTTCGCATATACCAGCGCATCCTGTATTGACGGGTGCCTGCGTCCGACGGTTTTGACCGGCCACCGAGTAATCGCTCCCTCATACTCCTCGGGGCGGATCCACCACGTGAATAACTCGGGATCGTAAGTGACTTTCGCTACTGCCTTCGCCTGATCCTTTTCCCACTTCGGTATTGCGAGATAGAGCTTCGACGGATCGTTTCCAAAACGCTTCGCTCCTTGATCATCAACCCGCCAAGTTTCTGGCTTCAACTGATCGAAGCCGTGCTCGCGGTACAGGTCCATGAGCAGATTGCGCAAACAAGCTTCCTGCTTTCCCCCGAGCTGGCGCATCACTGCGTTCATCGTATCCACGAACATCTGAATCGTCTTAACGAGCCCGCCGAAGTGCGGATCCGGGTTCACACGGAGGGGATTGAAGCCGTAGTTAGACTGCTGCGAGAACATTACGGTACTTGCGCCCTCGATCTCGATGTCTCCGTGGAAATCGAGCACGTGTACTCGAAATTCACGGTCGAGCTCGACCGTGTCGATCATTGCTCTGATCAGCTTGCGCAAATTCACCGTCTTCCCAGCACCCGACATCCCACAAATCATCATGTGCGGGTTAACTGCCGTTTTGCTGTTCCATTCGACCGGGACAATGGTCCCGCGCTTTTGCGCACCAGAGTCGATACCAAATTGGTGTTTCATTGTGTTTTCTCGATTACGCTTTCGTGGTCGGTCCGGCCGGCTGTGGCATCCAGAGGTCGTTTTCAGCCGATTCATATTCTTGACGCGTTGCCGGCTTCTGAGCCGCCATATACGCCAAATCGGGAGAAGCGTTCTCCATATCGTCGCGGCGCTTCAGCGCGAGTTCGACGCTGAGTTGCCGCAGACTCTCATCAGCACCCGCTGGCGGGAAGAACAGTGCAGTGCGCGCTTCCAGCGACAGCTTGGTGCTAATTGCCATCGTCGCCGTCGCGATCGCATTCAGTGCCGGAATCGACTGATACACCTCCTCCGCAATGACCTCCTCGCCCCTCCGCGCTCTAATTTCCTTGTCAAACGGTGTTACTTCGATATCGGTTAGAAAAGTCATAGCGAGCCTTATTCACCCAAAGTAGGACGTCCGCCCGCTGAAATCGCGGGTGCTATTCGATCGGCGCCGAGGTCTGGTGCCGCCTCTACAATCAGAACAACCATCCGGTCGACAAGCGCGCGAAAGGCGTCGTCAACGCCGGTGGTTGGTAGGCCAGTTAGCTTGCTCTCGTGGATCAGACGGAATCGCTCATCAGGCTGCAGCTCCTTGATCCGCTTTACTTCCTTCCGCGCGATGGCTCGATAGTTTTCGGCATAGAGCACGCCTGTTCGTTCGTAGAGCGTTTGAGTCAATGCCGAACGCGTTCCTGAGTCGGCTGTCCCGGATAACAACCGATCAAGCGCACCGTCCGCTGAAGCGATAACAGTCCTCACGCCCGCGTCGACGAGAACCTGCGGGTCCGGGTGAAAGTAGTCGAAATTTCCAACGGCGTTATGAACCTCCGCAACCACCGCAACCAAGGCCATTCGCTTAGCTGCAACCGCGTCAGACGGGTATGCCGTGAGCGCATCGTCAACCTCAGAAAGAAAGCTGGACTCCGCCACGGATCGATAAATTGCGGTGATCTGCTCGACGCTCAGTTCCCGATGGCCTGTGCTGTGCGCTAATCGCCATTGCAAACAAATAGTGTCTGCCGCGTATTGCCTCAACTGATTGCGCACGACGGAATTTTGCGCTCCCCCCGCTCGCTCACCGACAAACGGAATCGTTGCCTCAGCGAGCTCGGTTGCGCGATCAAGCAGCGATCGAGTTGCTGCGTCGATATCTTCCACCGCGCCGTCTCCGCCCGGAAAAACCGCGACCGCGAGCATGATCGATGAGACGACCTTCATCACTGCGCATGCTTTTCGCCCGCGCCAGTCCGGCCCGCCTTCCGACGATGGCAAATCCCCGACCGCGCGCAACGCCGCGTGACCGCTATACGCGTCCAACGCCGGAGCGCTGCCCGGGTCGATCCGCAGGGGATCGTCTATGGTTGTCATCTATGCTCCAAAAGACTCTCTGTTCGCGTTCCAAAATAGGCCTCAGTTTAACAAACTAGAGTAGAATTTGGACACTTCAAGTGAATAGTCGCCAGATTCGAATGCAAAAAACATTTGTTTTTTTATCCAAACGACTGATCGCAATCGTTGATTTCATCAAGTGGACGTCGACGTTCGGCGAGGACAGCATCAAACAAATCGAGGCTCCATTGCGCGGCGTGAGGTTATCAGCCACGCTAAGCGACCTATTTGGATTCGCGCGCGACGAAGCAGGATTGATGCTGGTCATGCAGGCTGGCGAAGCGCCGTGGCTCGACAGCCTGCCGATCTCGGCCGCGTTGGTCGGGTATGGCAACGGTTTGATTCTCGTCACCGAGGCTATCGATGCAATCGACCAAACGATCCCGCAGATTGGCATTGAGATTTTCGTGCCGTTCGAGCACCGTAAGGCGCTCCAAAACGAAAGCTTTCTCGGCTTCTGTTTGATCCGTAACGGGCACCCTGAGCGCGCTGGCCGTATCGTCCCTATTCACACCCCAGAATGGTTTTCAGGTCAGGCACGCGAAACGGGACCGACATCAGCAAGTCTCTTTTCAGCGGTGCGTTCGTGAACCGGTGCGTTAGCCGGCTTTTGTCTGTGCTCTTACTGATGCTGCCGGCCCTCGCGCGCGCTGGGCAACTCGATACCCTTATCGTCGCGTGCGCACCGCAGGTGCACCCGGTAACCATGAGCAAGCTGATTCGCGTCGAATCTAGCGGGAATCTTTACGCCGTTTCTGACGATGGTCCGGCGAACCTTCCGTGGAGCGAGCGCAAGCGCATGCTACGAAGCTTCAACCCTGCCACCAAAGATGAAGCTGTTCGAATTGCAGACCATCTGAGGGACGCCGGGCACTTGTTTGGTCTCGGACCCTCGCAAGTCAGTAGCCGCAATCTGAAACCCTTCGGAGTCACGGTCGAAGATGCTCTCGACCTCTGCACAAACCTCCGCATCGGAAGTCAGATATTGACAGCGTTCTACCTTAAGGCCCTGAAACAGTATCCCGACCCCAATCAGGCTGTGCTTGCCGCAATATCGGCTTACAACACAGGTAACTACGTGGATGGTTTCTACAACGGATACGTTCGCAAAGTTGTAATGGCCGGACAGTCAATGGTGCCTGCGCTATCGAACGGATACGACTCGCAATTACCACAGACACTCAGCTTCGAGCCGGCTTCAACGCAACTACAAGCTAATGTTCATGTGCGCCCGCCAATGCTTCTATCGCGCAAGCTGGCGATCCTTGAAGTAACTCCGGAGTGATGCAATGCAGTACGGTCTTATCACGATGTTCATTTTCATTCAGCTCATGATCAGTGTCGTATCGAATGATCAAGGGAATGCGATGCGTCTTGCCGCGAGGACCGCAGCCACGGGTGACACGATGATCATCTATCGCAACTACGCCACCATGTATGCGGTAGCAAACCCCTCGTACACAGGCACCCCCTCCAACGCCACGCTAGCTTTCCCGTCGTGGTTCGTTCCGCCTAGCTATCCTTCAAGCGTTCAGACATACATTCAAACCGGGAATGTCTACACTTATTACACCGGTCCGACTGTGGGCGTTCCGGGGTATCTAGCCACCAAATTGCAAAACGCATACGAAGCCGGCATTAATAAGAACGGCGTACTTGTGAGTGCAAATCTACCTCAAGCAGCGACGGCCACTATTTCGGTACCACCCGCCGTGCCCAACGGCGCTGTGGTGTTGATGCCTTAGCAACCATTCTCAGTCGATTCACATTTGTCGTATTCTTCGCTTGACAACGTATCTACGGGATACTATCGTCTAGTCACGCGGTCCTTCTCGCGACATATCTGCGGTACTAGCCATGCCGATCAGCGGCATTACTTTTAAGGGAAAAACAATGAAAACGAATCTTCGCTATGCGCTTGTGCCTTCCATGATCGCCATGGCCGTAGCGCTGACGGCTTGCGGTGGTGGAGGCGGCGATTCCGCGCCTAGCGCACCCCCCGCAGGTTCAACGCCGCAATCATTCACGGTCAATGGGAGCGCCGCTGCTGTTGCAAGCAGCGGAAACAACGTTTCGGTACTATTCACTCCAGCGACGTTGAGTGGAAGCAGCTTGCCACAGGGCACAGTGTTCAACGCGGCTTCTGTACCGTTTTTGAATTTCCACACATACAACCTAACCGGCGCATACACGCAGGTGGCCGCGTCAGACTCAGCCACATCTGCTCTCTCGGACAACGGCACTATCAGCGACGTCGCCGGGGTGGGCGGCTTCGTTGCGATCGGCCGATGGACCAACGGTTCTGACACAACGGGCGGGACGTACAACGCTAATCAAGGAGCCGCCTACGCGGTCGGCACACCGCTAACGCTCACCGCGTCGAGCGGCACTCTAAGCTGCAGCAAAGCACTGGCGACCTCGCCTGTGTCGACGTCTGGTTCAGTCGCCCCGGGTTCGCTGACTGCAGCGACGGCCACATTGGACCTCGCGACACTCACCCTGTCGTCGTTCAGCGCCACGGTCGCGATCGGCGCTGACAGCGCATTCACTTTCATCAGCTCGCAAGTTGCGCTGAACCAAGTGCAAAGTGGCGGAGGCAATACATTCGTTAGCCGCGTGATGGGCAACGACGCGACCAAACCGGTGATCGCAGTTTCGTACGGTACCCACGCAACGAGCACCGGCGACATCAACGGACTCGTTGTCCTGACCTGCGCGCCCCTGCCGGCTGTATAAATCACACGCTTGTCGGACGGCTTGCTGTAAAACGACCGACCCTGACTGACGTGTCTTCAAACGAAAGAGAGCCCCTTATAGGGCTCTCTTTTTTGGGGCACGCCAATACAACGGTAAAACCACGTGTTAGTTCTTGGCGCCTCCCTTGCCTCCCAAGATGGTGTCCAGCTCGCCCGGATGTTTCGCGACGTACTTCGCAAAATACAAGGAACTACCTGCTAAGCCCAGATGGTGGTAGTCGTTGTATCTATAGATCGGAAGCCCGTCAAAATCCAGACTACAAACTGTAGCGGTGCAGGGTACGTCGAAGGTATGCATGATTGATATCTGCGGATACCGGGCCTTGAGTCGTGTCAACATGGCTTTGATCGGCTCGTGCTGATCCTGTGCGATACGCGCATCAAACTGACACGCGCGCTTACGCACCGAAATGGCGAGGTCGTTATAGAACGCACAGTTGATTAAGTCGTTGGGAATCATCGGTACGTCGTCGACGATTACCACACGCTTTCCGGCAGACGAGAGTCTGTCGATGGTGTTGCCTAACTCCATCTCCAGTTGGCCCGGCATAAACCCATGCCCACTAGGCTGTACATTGGATCCAGTCGAAAGATTTTGATAGTTTTGCCACGCGGCAGCCATAAACACCGTCTTTATGGAATCGTCCGCCATGATGTACTTCATGACTTCTGGGTTATGGGCAACACACTGGCTATGAATGTCTGCGTAGTCTGGATTGCCCGGTCGAGGAGGCTCATTTTCTATAGGTGGGCAAAGCGTCAAAGCAAGGTCGTGGATTGCCATGTGCCTAGCCTTTCCTAATTGATCAAAGAAGTAAATCAGGTGGTATGCGTGCGAATCACCCCAAAGGACCGCCTTGTCCGACGCCTGATTGTCTCCGAGCAGGCATGTCGACTTGTCTGTCACCCCGACTTTCGACCAACAATCTTTTGCACGGGGCATGTCAAACAGCGCCGTACCCGACCAGCGCACATCCGCGCGGATCTTGGCCGGATACGCAAACAGAAATCCATCGGATAGCTTCCCGATGCCGGCGACCATAGCGGCTGCAAACAAGGGACCCGCAAGAAACGACACCAACGTCCGATCGACGCTCAATCGCAAGCGTTGCGCACGTCGCTCGATAAACCAGTAAGTAGCGGCCGACAACACCAATGTGAGGACCATCCCTCCAGCGAGGGATACCACATCGGAAGAGTGAAAACGTCGGAGCGCGTAGAAGATCGGCCAGTGCCATAGGTAGATCGGATACGATATCTTGCCAACGAATACCGCCGGACGGTTCGATAGAATCGAATGCGCAACGCACGAGCGGCGGCCCGCGTAGATGACCAACAGAGCACCCAGACATGGGATAGCCGCGCCAAGCCCGGGAAACTGGCTCGCAGCACTGACTCCCAACACCCCGGCCAGCATGACAGCGATTCCAGCAATGAATAATGTGTCGTGAAAATATGCCTTCTTGGGGTTTCGCTTGCCCTCATATATCGCGAGGATCGAACCTATCAGGAACTCGAATCCACGGTACTGCGCAAAGTAGTATCCCCCGGCCGAGCTCGTATGCCCCGCAAACACTGCAAGACCGAACGATGCAAGCGCGAGGCCGATCAAAACCGGCGCTGTCCATGCTCTTGCCCAGCGATAGAGTACAAATAGAAGCAGCGGCAGTACGACGTAGAATTGTTCTTCAACCGACAGCGACCACGTATGAAGCAGCGGTTGATCAGACGCTTCCGGTGCAAAGTAGCCTGTTTGCTTCGAAAGGTAAATGTTGGATGTCATGGTCGCTACGGCAAGAATATTCTTGCCCAGCCGGAATGAATCCTCCGGAACACAGAACAACACGCTGAAGACCAGAGTGACGGCGAGCACTATGTAGAGCGCTGGAATCAAGCGCTTGCCGCGACGGGCGTAGAACTCCTTGAACGAGAAGGCGTCGCGATTCAGATCGCCGACTATCGAGTTCGTGACAACAAATCCCGAGATGGTGAAGAAGATGTCTACGCCGATGAAGCCGCCGCGAAATGCGGCGAACCCTGCGTGACAAAGCATCACGGCAATGACAGCAAAGGCACGAAGTCCGTCGATATCTGGGCGATATCCCTGCGAGCGGTGCTCGCGATGGCGGGAAACTGATTCAGGCATTGGGGAAAGTCCGAGCGGCGAGACCATTCTGCATAGTTGATGGCGATTTGGACACGCGTGATCCGATCTGCCGCTTCTCGTAGTCGGGATCATTCTCGCGATGGGAGCAGCAGCGTTGCCCTGCCCCTCGATCGGTTCACGCTGTGCGTTTTACGAGGCTGAATGATACCCGGTTCGGCGCACACATCCGGCGAGTGCCATTATCGCTGCGTTGACAGCGCTAACCCGCTCCCGTGAAATCTCTATGGCGGTGATCGTTTGCCGACGGCCCCAGAGTCGTCGCGTGCTCTCTCGTTTACTTTCCCCTCCACCTGACAGTCCATATTCGTAGACTCGTCCACGCACGCTTTAATCTAAAAGCACGCGTACATGATGATCCCCCCGCCTCCCTTGGAGTTGTGCAGTAAGAAGTAGCGATTGTTCGGGCCGCCATCGGACTGCAAACCGATTTCCCACAAACCGGTACCGTCGCTTTGTGGATTGGTAAAGCCTTGGAGGTAGCACCAGTTATAGGGCCCGATTACAGTGTCGTTAGATACCTGTCCAACAGCCCGTGGTTGTGGGTTGCCTCCGACCGCTGTCCATACACCACCTTTACAATTAAGCAGGGTCCCCGATCCGTCAGTGGTGACTCCATTGGCGCCGCATCCCTGCCCCGCATTCGCGGTTGCGGCAAGATAGACCGGTTGCGACGCGAACACTGCGCCTTGCGTGAAAGTGGTGCCGGTAACGACGAGTTGGCCACTTCCGCCGCCGCCACCAACGATGGTCTGACCGTTGCCATTCCACGGTTTCAGATACAGGTTTCCAGCAGCTTCGATGTACTGCGTGCCAGAGTTATTGATCTGCCCGCCGTCGCTCATCGTTATGCTGCCGCCCGTTAGATTGATATTGCCGCTCCCAACGGTCAATCCGTTATAGACGACAGTACCGCCGTACAAATACGTTCCTCCACCAACAGACAAGGTCGAGTTCATGGTGGCACCGCCATTGACGCTCAGACCTCCCAAAGTTGTAAAGCCATTCACCTGCGCATTTCCGGCTACACCCAGACTGGCTGCGACATTGGCGTTTCCGTTGACTTGCAAGCCGGTAGATACAACAGTCCCAGCGGCGTTGACGTTGAAGACCGATGAAATGTCAGCCGGACCTGAGCCGGCTAGGTTTTGAATAAACAGACCGCCGTTTTGACGGATCGCGCTATTCGTGCCGTCGCCATAGTAAAAAGAGTTCCCGACCTGATATCCATTACCAGCAGCCGCCACAAAGGTCACTGCATTAATCGCACCGCCGCTGTTAATGTTGTTGCCCGCTAAGTTGATCGCGGTGCTCATCGTATTCAGCTCGGGATGATTGGGGACGGCCGCACGGTACAGATATGCCGTATTCAACTGCGCCGCGCTCTGATAAAACAGCGCTCCGGCAAGAGATCCGACGCCCGGATTCGCACCATAACTAGCAAGCGTCGCAGTCCAGCCACCGTATGAACCTGTCGCCTGCGTCGGGGCACCTATAGTGACATATCCACCCGCTCCGCCCACGAGCTGGGCAATGTGACGCATCCTGTTTTCAGGAATTGCCTTCCCGCCGACGGTTTCCAAAATCGCGTTCAGTACAACGTTCGGAGCGACTCCCGTGGCCTGAACGGCCAGCTGGTAAGTTTGCCCGAATGAGTTGGTGGATGCCAAGCCTGCGGGCATGGAAGAGGCCAACTGAGCCCAGTTCACCACAGTCGTTGGCGAACCCTGCAGAGCTCCGCCGTTATTGTCCGTGTACGTTTTTGCACCGATCATTGCCTGCTTGAACTGATCCGCTACGGCACTGTCGACGGTGTTATCACTATAGACACCGAACCAGTGCATGCCTATGCCAAGCGAGATAACCATGAAGAAAGCGATCGCAATGTACTCGATCGCGCCGATACCGCGTTGCATTGACAAGCGGGCATCGGCGGTTGCGGCGCGAAGAACGTTCGACATAAAGGCCTATTCGATGATTTAGATGATGCGAGTGTTCTTTCGCTTGGCGAGCTGCTCTTCATAAGCGCCGTTCAGTTGATGAAACTGACGCATGCGGATAATGTTTTGCACCTCCCTGTGGCCGCTGACTTCCAGGATCTCGTATCGGAGGAATTTATCCATCTTCGTTCCCGTCAAAGTCTTCACCGGACGCTCGTCCAGACTCACATGCACAATTGCAGCCAGACCCGACGCGAGCATTGCTTCCGGCTCACGCATCGCGGTTGGACACATCGCAATCAAGCGCTTGATCGCATCCTCGTGACTCTCAGCGTGCCACGTGGTCAAGATTAAATGTCCGCTGTTACCGCCCAACACCACTTGTTCGGCAGGATCTTCGTCCCGGACCTCACCCAGATAAATTAGATCTGCGCCGCTGCGCATCGCCTTCTTAACCGCGCTCTTATAGCCTCCGGTATCCGCGCGAGCCTCCACACTGATGCAACGGCCGTTCCCATGAACGCCGTCCAGATCCGTCTCCGGCGGATCTTCGATTGCAACTGCGAGCCCGCCCAACGCCTCCAGTCGTCCCTTGGTAGTTGACGCCGCCGCCGTCGTCTTTCCAGATCCCATCTCACCAACGATGCCTACAATGCCGCGAAGATCCGGATGCAACAGAATGCGAATAGCGTCGTCCCCAAACCCCAACTGCGAGAATTCCATCACCCGCCCCGGGGGGCGTCGAATCATGAAGACAGTTTTACCATCGGTGTTTGCAAACGCCGTTACCCGAAACAGCGTCTTGTCACGTTTGATCGAGAACTCATCAACCTTGTTGTTGACGAGAATCGACGTGCACTCCCGCCGAATCGCATCGATGTCGTCTTGATACTCAGGGGGCACGACAGCGCGCGTTTTCCCCGACTTGAAACCCGTAACATCGGCAAAATCGTGCCCGATGTACAGATTGATAAAGATCTGATCCGTGATTCTCACGACGCCCCCGGGTAATGCTATTTAAAACGCTGTTGCAAATGTGATCGAGTTGGTCGGTGTGGAGCAACTCGTCGTCGCCGTGCTCGTCGCGATGGCACCCGTGACCGCTGTACCACTGTTCACGGCAATGCCCGCGTCCCAGTTCCCATTGTTAGATTGCTGCACAACGATCTTGATACAGTCCGCTTGCGATATGCCCGGATCGGTCAAGGAAAATCCCGACCCGGTTGAAGTCAACGTGTAGTTCTGGCCGTAGGTGTTTTGAAGGGTTGTGCCATTGAACGGAAGGTTCGATGGGATCCCCTTGGTTACGCTCAGAGTCGGAATCAAGCTGGTACCTGACGTTCCGTAACCTGCGGAAGATTTCGCATTGGTTTTCGTTGATTGATAGAGCGAGCTGATCGCCGCGTTTTCAGCCACGTTATTCGTCGTGAAGCTGAGCTTGCCGCTCCGATCGAGTACCCCCGCCAATACGACCACGAAAAACAAGGCGATTGCGATGTATTCCAGTGCACCGATGCCCGACTGCCTAGTGTTCGTCGCATATCGGTAACCACGCGTCGTGGCTTTCATATCTACCTCGCACCCATTGCCGGCCTTCGCACCGGTCGGCTCGCGAAGCATGTTGGCGCGGATGTGCCGGCCGAAGTTCGAATAGGCCACTTCCAGCGGCGAATGATCGGCATGATGCGCGACAGCTGGCACCTTCGAACCAATGAGGCGTTTGCAGATCTTTTGAAAAATAGTCCATGCATAGGTCATCTTAGTTTTCCTTACGAAATGGTTCTTGTTAAATTCCACCGAGAGCTGCACCACCAATAGAGCTTGATCCGGCAAGCACGAATGCAATCGTCGCGAAGTTCGCGAGCTGAACGAGCAAAGCCATGGTGTCTGCGAGTATCGACACCTCTTCCACCGTCTGATCCATCCACTCACTTGCGAATGTCATCATCGATTCATGACCACCTTCCAACCCTGCGATGGCTCTCACGAACTCAACCGCCTCACGGCTTGGAAACTCATAACCCGCGAGATACAGTGCATCGCCAATGTTCTTCCCGTTCTTAACGCCCTTTATCGCCCCATTGATCCGTTCCGCCATGTAGGGATTGGCGTTTTCGAGGAACCCCTTCAGGATGTCAAGGCCCTTCTCGCCGGAAAATTGCAAGAGCCCATAGTTGTAAAAAAAGGTGGCTCCACGCGTGCGCCGAACGATCGACCAAGGAGGGATTCGCTCCAACCATAGTCGAGCCGACCCTGTTAAATTGTTAATGCTCCAAATAGTGAAACCAGCGATTACTAGCATGACCACCAGCAGGACCGATCCATAATCGCCCACAACCGTGGCACAGACATCCATGGCATACGCCGTGAAGTCCCAGTGACTCTTATCGGTCATCTGCAGAATCTGCGGCAGTGCCTTCTTCGAGATGTAATAGAGAAGTGCGCAGAGGGCGACAGCTTGAATAGCTGGGTAGCTCAGCTTTTTCGAAAGAACCGACCGCATAATGGCCTTTCTTTTCACCAATTCCGAAGCTCTACCCAAAGCCTTTTCAATCCCGCCGTCGCCCTTCAATCCGGCCGCGATGGTCGCGTGCTCATCGTAGGGAATCCAATCCATCAATGAGTCTGGAATAGTGTCCGACGAAGCTAGCCCATCGATACATTCCTTGGCGACGAGCGCCTTCACTCTGTTTGGCTTCGACCCATTGAAGCTGTAGACCGAGAGCAACCGTGTCAACGCTGCAGGCAAATTCATACCGTTGCGCAAAAGCATCGCCAGATGCGCGTAGAACATTCGACGCTGATCGCCTCCAAAACGGAGCTTGTCGAACGCGAAAAGAAATGATCCTAAGATATCGTCGAGCATGATGGCTATGCGAGGGTTATTTCGTCTTCGTCGAGACCGCAATGCAACGCGTCCTCGCCCATTCCCGGATCAATCAAACCCGCATTGATCTTTTGAATCAAATGCTGCACTAATGTCATTCCACCCTGTTTCACCCATAATGAATGGGCGGCGGAACTCCCATCCGCTTTGTATGTGTTGAGCAGCGCTTGGGTGGGTCTAACCACCTCAGCTAATACAGTGCGATCGTGATATCCCAGCCCGCCACACACCTTGCAATCCACATTGGGTGCCCCAGCGACACGGACCTTCCCTCCTGCTACATCGCAGAACTTAAGTGTCCGCTCTCGAACATCCTCGCGCAGCAGGTGGCTAAAGCCGGCGAACGGTTTTGCGCAACCTTCCGCAGTACACAACACGGCGCCCAGCGACTGATTGATTAGTCCTGTAAAAAGCGTTGCGTCCGACAAACGTGTCATGGGAACGGACAAGTCGGAGAGACGATCCAGCGACGACCAAGCCCGCTTGGCGTGTGTCGTCGTCCATAGGCCGTGCCCCGTCATCGCCCCTTGGATAGCAGCCATTGCGGCTTCGAACTGACGGATTTCGCCTACCATCAAAAAATCCGGATCCAGCCGCATCATGTTTTCAATCGCCTGCGCCCACGTTTCCCCATGTTTCAGCGGACTTTGCACAGCTTCGCCAAATGGGAATCGCATGTCGTACTCGATCGGATCTTCAACCGTCATGAGGTTGATTTTCCCTTCATGCATTTGCAGCAAATCCTTGCATACGACGAAGAGCGACGTTGTTTTGCCCGAACCGGTTGATCCCGAAAATAAATTGACGCCGTTCCGGATCATCATTTGACGGATGAGATCAATTTGCGCGGCTGTGTACCCCAAGCCTGTAAGCGTCATTCTCCCGAGGGCGCCGGGGTACTGCAGTCGAATCACAAAGAGGTTGTGATCCTCAAGAGGCCGCGTAGCGACGCGCGACCCTGTCAAACCGAGCTGACTCGTCCACTCTCGGCTAATACGGCCGTCCTGCCGCGTGCCTTCTTTATATTCGGCCGCGCTTTGATCCAGCATCGACCCATAGATCGTTCGACACTGGTCAGTTCCGTCTTCCACTCGTATGCGATCCACATCCCTGAGCACACCATCGATTCGATATCGGATAGTCGTATATTTGTCACGGTTGACGTAGTGAATATCGCTAGCGCGACGGGCCACAGCATCTCTCAGGCGCGCCATGATCTGCGCCTGCATTGTGCTCACGGGTCCGTTCTTTGTCTTCGCCTTTGCGCTTCCTGTGTTTTGACGCTCGATTTCCGCCACGTCTTCGAGCTGAATAGTCAACTCGCAATCCAGCTTTCGTTCCATTAAAACGCGGTACGATTCCACGCGAGGATCGCGCTCATAGCCACGTGCCACCAAGAGCCTCGAATCATCGAGCAAAACTACATTTTTTTCGATCTCCTGCGGCGCTGCATACGTGCTCCCCTTGATCGAAAGAACGCTTGCAGCCCGGCTTTTGAGGATCTTGCTCTCAGAGAGGTCCATTTGGGATTACCTGCTTACGACTGGCATCGACGGATTGACCATCGGAAACGCCGAGGGCATAAATGCAGGCGGCATCACCGCTGGCCTCATCGGGTTGTTCATGCTCTGCGTGGCGCTTGAGTCGCTCGCTGGCGCGGGAGCCACGGGTACGTTGGAGGACATCGACAGCGTGTAGCTCTTTTTCGCACGGTCACGGACAGTGACCGTCCGATCCGCAAATTCGATCGCAGTGACCGTAAAGCCACCGGGCAAAACGGAACCAACACGTCCGCTCGCTTGGCTACCCCCGGCAAAAATGAAACGCGCCTCATCGTTAATGATCGATCTCACATTCGGCAAGGCTGTTGCGGTGACCTCTTGTATTTTCGGAGCCGGAGCCGGAGCCGCAGCCGCCGCAGTTACCACTTCCGCTTGCGGCTTTTCGTCAACAAGATGGTCCTGTACCGTTTTAAGGTTCAGCCTTGCCTTTGCCAGAATTGTCTGCGATTGAACGTCGCCGAGCGCTAGGACCGTTGCCAAAGCCGGCTTTGGTTCCTTTTCCTCACCCGATATCGCGTTCGAGCACGCGAACGCGAAGTACGCCGCTATACCGATAGTTGCCGACAAACTTTTCTTAGCGTTGAACATAGAAATCTCCCTTAATGCTCCATTTGAGAGTTGCGTCGCTGTCACTCAAAATGGTGTCAATGTCAGTGATGCGTAAACCGTTTTGATGCTTCATTCCGGCTAGGATCAACTTAGGCTGCAGCTGACTCTTGAAACTCAGGCCCAGCTGGCGCCAAGTAGCCTGCGGCGGTGTCAAAGGCGGTTGACCGGGAGGCTGCGGTGGCATCGTGATAACGACCGGTACTTCGATGATCGAAATGGCCGAAAACACGTCCTGCTCTGGTGCATTTGCGCGCTGCAGTGGCCCGAGAAACTCGGGGGTCAACGTATTCGCGGACATCAGCGGCTCGTCACCCGCAGCAGGCGCGTTCAACGGCAGCGTGATTTTGGCCTTGTCACCAGCCTGTTCGAAGCCAAGGACCGGGGAAGACGACTCATCCGCGACGTGAATGAGCCCCTCCGAAAGCGTCTGCGTGAACGTGTCTTGCGATGTACCAATAGCGCGCGTGTATTCAGCGATCACTGTGGTGCCATTGCAATCAGCATGCGTAAACATCCAGCCTGCAATGCTCAACGGAAACCTATCCACGATCGTTTCGCAAGCGTTGATGAAATCCTCAGCGCGAGGGAGCGTCGCCCATGGGTGCGCCAACGCGCTTTGCTCCAGTTTCATGCGCGCGTTTGCATTAGCTAAATCCAATGCTTTCTGCCTAATAGCGGCTTGCCTTTCGTCTTCTTGTTGCTGCGCCTCTTGTTGTCGTGCATCCCACCAGTTGAATCCGTAGTAGGCGACAAATGAGAGCAGCACAAATGCTGCCATAGTGATGTATTGCTCCCGTGTAAGGCCGAACTTGAGGTACAAAAGTTCGGATGCCTTTGTAACTGCCTTTGGCAACTCGGCCGGCAACAAGTCCGCGAGGCTCCGTTCACTAGCTGCGAGCTCCAGCGCTGCCGGCGCCCAAGTGCTCGCGGCAGGAATCTCTTTGTTTTCGGATAGGATCCGGTTGAAAACTTGCTTTGCACGAGCTGCTGGGTGTACCCGGTCTGAAGCTGCGACAATGCGTCCTGTTCCGTCGACAGCAACCACGAGATAACGCTCATTGCCGACGTCAAATACGCCACACCACTTCGTGCCAAGAACCACAGCCAAGGCGCTTGCAATGCTGAACATGCCTTTGTATGCGCCATCAGCCCGGCTCACGAATCCGGCCTGAATCCAGTCCCCGCCTCGTTTTATGGAAACAATGTCCCAACCGTTTCTCGCGCCAACGGTTTTCGCTTCTGCAAGTGGTTTCCGAGAGTTGTTTAGAGGCTCCCAGTGCATGCCGGCAACGAACTTCCGGCCGTTCACATCGAGCACGTCAATATCCAATTTGACGGGATCGACCTGTGTTTTACGCCGCGATCTACGCGCGCTTCGCCCACCCAGATTGATAGCCATGGCGATCAGTTCTGCATGATTGGGGTAATCAACACAACCAGTACTGTGTTGGTTTTGATGGCACTGACCGATCCTCCAAGCAACCAGTTCCAATGGAAACCAGTACCGGTGCGATTTGAGGTGTCGTCGGTGTTATTGATCCCGGTGAGAACAAGCGTATCGCCCGGGGTCACCTTCACCTTCTGGACGGTGTTCAGCGGCAAGTTGATGTTCGGCGCTTCAGCCTTCGATGTGCCGGCATCAACCTCGCGGATGCTGTCTAGATTGGACAAGTTCAAGTTGAACTGCACCAGAATATTGTTGTTATCTTGGATGTACGGGAACAGCGACACATTGAAACCGACGTTGATCGTTCCCATCTGGATCGAGGTCTGACTACCCACGTTCGCAGTCTGAGTGGTCTGCTCGCCAGCGATGTACCCTTGTTGGGTACCCACCTGAGTCGAGACAGCGTTGAAGTTCAGTGTCGGAAGATTCTGCTCCCGTTCGAGATGGGTACGTCCTTGCAAGTTGAGCGCCGCCACAACCGCGTTCGTTCCGGCCCATGGCTTGCCGGAATTTTGAATCACCGAGAAACCAGCTGCAACAGCGCCCGCTGGTGCTGTGAAGCCACCGGCCAGCGACAACCCATATTGACCGGCCAAGGCGCTATACATCGCGCCCCAGTTGATACCACCGGTGTCCGAGTTAGATAGTGCAACTGAATAGACCTTGATGTTGAAAGTCACGGCCTTTTCGAGACGCTTGTTCTGGTACTTGACGTAACTCTCAACAGCGTCAAGCGTGTCCACGTTGCCCTTCACTGTTACGGTTCCTGTTGACGGCGTGACCGCAGCGTTGCCTTCTCCAGCCATGGTTTTCATCGCCTTTGCGATGTCACCCCAAAGATCCGTCTTTAGCTTGACCGACGACGACTGAATTGTCGAACTGTTACCTTGACCTGACGAACTACCTGTCGATGAACCGCCTGCGCCTCCACCCGTTCCACTGGCCGTCGCGCCATTCACCATCGTGGTCCCACTCTGGAAGTTCGAATCCAATTCACTCACATCCGTCGCAAGTGCCGAAATCGAAAACGTTCGCGTGTCCATTGCGTAGATTTTGATGCTGCCGTTCTCAAGCCTCTTCCACGAAACACCACCGAGGCGCGCTGTAACCGTGTTCAGGAAATCGTCTCCTTCACCGTCAAAATTCACGTCAATCAGACCAGAGTCGACGAAGTTTGACGATTGCGCGGTCTGCGGACCAAAGCCCCCGACCATGGGGACGATGTTCGAGCGACCGTTTACCTGCTGCGGAGCTCCCAAAGTAGACATCGAAGGCCCTTGCTGCTGTACTGTCGCCCCACCGGGATTACTAATTTGCGCCAAAGCATCTTGCGTGACCCGTACCGGCACCTTGCATTCGCGTGTCACGATCTGCGCCACTTCGAGAATCGAGATCGGCTGATCTGTTGCAATTCTGATATGGCATTTCAGCGCGGCGTTATCGGACCTCGTGGCGTCTTGTTTGGTCTCGATAGGATCGAGTGAGACATATTGGGTGTCGAGGTACTTTACGATGTCGCTATACGGTGCGGTGTCCGGCGGCAGCGCCATCTTTTGTTGCAACATATTGAGTTTGGAATCCACTTCAGCGTCGGTGTTCGACGCATGTTGCAGAGTCTCGCAGCCGCTCAAGCACAACAGAGCCGTGAAACTTGCGGCGAAAAGCCCGATGTTACGTGCGAACTTCATGCTTTAACCCCGAAGCTTGATGTGAATGAGTCGTTGCTCTTTGTTGAACTCAACCGCGAGCGGCTTAGTCGACTTACGATACAGAAAGATAAGTTGTCCTACCGCTTCATCTATCGTGCCCTCGAACCTAAGCGGGCCGGGAATGTGATAGTCGATCTTGTCGCCGGTCAGGCCATCGCGTGCTGTCCACACCAAGGTCCATTTGTTTTGTTCTCCTTCAGCGCCTGTCTGGGTAATCCAATCAGCCAGTCCGTCGCTAAGCATGACTCCCTTGGGCATCGTCCAAAGACGCCGCGCCGTTGCCGGATCCGGGCTCCGCGCGGGCGCCACGATTGGCGCGACTGCAAACGTAGGCAGCGAAGCGGCCGGTACCTTAATGATGAGATCATCACCTTCGAAGGTCCCGTCGATGCCCGCGTCTGCAAGCATTTTTCGCGCAACTACGATCCGCGCGTCGGGTCCACTCCACGATACTTTGCGCGCTGCAGGAAACTGAGGCCCGGACACTAGACGGCCCGATGGCGGCACTACGTGCTTCAACGCTTGCTGCGCGGATTCGTTCTGGCCGAAACCGTCAATTTTTTCGTTCCACGCGGCCGATGGCCCGGACAAGGTAGTTACGACCGTGTTAGTGATCGGCGCTGCCCCGCTAACTGGTGGGATGGCTTGGCTTTGGACGGCGGACGGCGGCGATGCAGGACGGCTGGTCGCTGCAATGACTAGCCCCGGCGGTTGGGAACTGCCAGATTTCGACGCCGACGCCGGCTTCGCCTGAAGCGCTTGCTGATAGGCGGGGTCGATATCAAAGCCAGCGCTTGCCATGAGTGGGGCACAGAGCGCCACGCCCGCCATCACCATCACCAATGCTTTTATGTACATGTTCCAATTCCCACTCGTTATCTGCGGACAATTACGTTTGCCACGAAACCAAATTAGCTATCCCGCTAGGCGCCTTGCGTGGGGCCCGGCTTTCTTGGTTCCCGGCGCCAACCGATTCAACCTCCTTATCCGCCGGAGAATCGACTCGGCGTCGCTCCCCAAGATCGGCCCCCTGCCCTTCACCCACCGGTCTGGCGACTTGTTCAGCCGCTGCAGCGGGACCGTCGACCTTTAGGTCAGCTGCAGTTGCCGCTCGTACCTTGACCTCTGGCTCATACGCCGCAATTGATCTCGCTGGCTCGATGGGCTCATCGACTGAGATCGCTTGCCGTGGGCGCCCCCGCATCTGGCTCCGGTCCAACGCATCCATCGCTGTCTGTCCCAGCAGCGCCTCCAACTCCGACTCGTTCGTCGGCAAATGCATCGAAAGGATTCGTCGAATTACGTTTGCCTTCAGACCTTCTGGAATGGATTCAAGAAAATCAGTCAGGCGCAGATCGGACTCGCGCGACTCATCTATCGCAATTGCTAACCTCAGGTACTTGAGAGGTTGCTTTTTTCCAATCGCGCCCATATCAATGCGGTTGCAGGTACTTCACCGCCTTCAACATCCCGCGCGCGTTAGCGAATTGCGGATCCTCAACAAAGACTGCATGGGGGAATAAAGAGTTGAGTTCGGCACGAAGCAAAAGCGAACCGCCTCCGACGAAAAAGACTCTTTCCAGATCAGCACCGTCCCCCATCTTTCGCGTCGCAGCGTCGATAATTTGACGGGCGAGAACTTCCTTCTCTGCGTTGATAATTGCGGAGCAATCTTCATTTTTTCCGAACACGCGCAACGTGTTCGAACGGACGGCTTCGTCAACTTGCTTAGGGCTGAGAATGCTGGCGCTGAAGGCGTCCTTAAGACGCGGTTCGACTGCCTTGTTCAACGACAGACCGCCGATGTTGTCCGTGCCCGAGCGAGCGGCTTCGATTGTCTTGCCGCCGTTGACGACCACGGCACAGTCAGTCGTCTTGCCACCGATGTCGATAATCCCTATCGAGCCCTGCGCGATCATTTCCGCGATATCTTCCCGAGTGTTTCCCTCGTCGTCGATAATCAGGTCGAAAAACGCAGCGATCGCTTCTGATGCGACGTTGTGTTTCACGATTTCCGCGAGTAGTACCGAATCGTTCTTGTTGCGGACCCGGTGATTCAGAAGACTTTTTACCTTGCGATCAATAAGGTCTCGGTTGGGTTGGTTGGCGATGTAGTAGTCGCCAACGGGTAACCCCGTCATGATGTTGACCTTCTGCCCACCCAGACCTGCTTGCGCGAGAGCGTGATGAACGAGCACCCGGTTGATCGGCGACAAAGCGTAGTCAGCGAATCGCGTGTCGACGAAAGGAAGGTTGGGCGAAACAACAAAGACTGCCCCGTCTTCAGTTTCGTACCAGTTGTCCCCCGTGGTATCCATCGAGATATTGATCACATCGGCACCAGACACAATGCGTGACGGTACGAAAATTTTCGTACCATCGTCAGTCACGATCTTGATGCCCGAGTGACCGTCATCCACGCCGGCAAAGCGCACCGTATCTTTCGTCGCAATCGCGACGACGTTATTGGAGTCGCCCAACGACTCCGTTTGTTGTTCCGCAGCTTTTCCCATTTTTCATTGCACCCATTTTCATTTATTAGAAGCGTCTCTTAGCGCAAGCGCCGGACTGCTTTCGTCGGGCCAGTGATCATTGTCCTTAGCTTTCGCTGAAACGATGGAAAACCGTATCCCTTGCGCGAGATAATAGCAAAAAAAAGTATGAAAATGAATCCGAATGTGACGATGGTCCAAGATTTAAGTATTAGCAGCAGCGGAAACGGGGAGAACGCGCGTGCATCCAACGGCCCGATCTTGCTCACGTTCCCGGTGTGTCGCCAATGGTGATCAGCCACGCGCCTTCCCCTGCGTCGCCATGCGGAACGTTGCGTCGTCGATCAATCCACTTTCCCGAGCTTCGCTCGCGGCGCGCCACATCGAGCATCCCCGTTCTGCGACGGCGGCCTGCAAGGTCAGTGTCAACTTGCCAACGTCGGTCGTGCGCAGGAGTTCTTCGCGCAAGTCCGATGTCATGATGAGATGTTCTCGCAAAACTTGGCGCCCGCCTCCAACCTTCTTCACCAGCATCTGATTGAACAGCACGCGCGCGGTATCAACCCATGAGTAGAGCATCTGCTGCTTCACCGAGTCATCGAAGAACGACATAATCCGACTAGGGATCGAAGCAACATCGTTGGTGTGCAGGGTTGTGAATACTGGGTGACCAGTGTTCGCCGCAGACAATGCAGCCTCGGCCGTTGCGCGGCTCTGCGTCTCACCAATAACAATTAATTTTGGGCGCCGCCGCATTAACTGACGCACACCCTCCTCCCACGTATTGACGTCGCGGCCGACCTCAATTGGAAAGACAACGCTGTGATCGCACGGGATCGAATCGTAGGTCTGCTCGATCGGCTCCTCAACGAAACAGATATTTCCTCTGATGGGCGTGCGGTTTTCAAGGATGTACCGGCACAGTGCCGAGAAGAACGTGGTTTTCCCGTGGCCTGTACCGCCTGTCAACCAAATGATCCCGTCTTTCGGTGTGCAGGCTTCCAGCAAGGCGGCACTAAGTTCGTTCTCCCGAAGCTTTGCCGGTACCTCGTCGATCTTCCGCATGAGGATCTGAATCCCCATTTCGCCGTTCACCTCGCCACGGCCAGCAGCAACCCGGAAGCGATAACGTTGCCTGTCCCCGCGTCGGTCCCGTTTCTCTGGGTCTTTCACGACGTAGCTGGCCTTAATCTCTCGGCGCTGAATAATTTCCGCCGAAGCCTTGTCGTTGTCGGATGCCCAATTCACCAGCGATTCAAGCTCGTGCGGATCTAGCCGGCGTTCTGTCAGCTGACGCAGCTCGCCGTCCATTTCCAGCAACACGGGCTCTCCCGGCATCAGAATGGTCTCGCTAGCGTTTTGCGCGATGACCTCCAGCATCATTTGCTGAAGCTGTGCGCTGCTAGTGAAAATGTGCGGTTCGCGCCATCCCGTCAACGAGGGCAAAATCGGCGCGTTGCTTTGCCAAGCCATTTACTCGCCTCCGTCGGAGGCGGGCGAAGCGGCGCTCGCGGGAGCTGGTTGCTGAAGACGATCAACCTCTTCACCGAGCGATTGCCAGTTGTTCATATTGGTATCGAACTGCGGAACCGCCGTCAAGCGAAGGACCGTCTCATCCATGGTCATCGTCTGACCAGTCGAGTTCAACGGCATGTTCAACTGAGCGACGATAGGCAGCGTCACCATCTTCCGCGCGGCGAGCAAGTGATAATTCACCATGCCCCGGTAGTCGCGAACCAAACGGTTTCTGTTGATCTTGAATGCATCGTCAGCCTGCTTGATGCCCATCTCCCAACCAGCGGCGACGGCCACGCGCCAGATCTCACGCTCGGCATCGTTCTTCGGTAGCAAGATATTGCTGGGCATTGCAAGCGTACCCGGCTCGGCGAGGATGTACTCTCGCCATGTCGGGGGACGGGAAGCAAAATGCGCCTGCGCAAGAATGGTCCAGTCCTGTTTTGCCAACCGGATCGTATCGACTCCACGCTGCGCATACAGGTCTTTCGTCTGCGTCAGCACCGGTGGGACCACCCGACCTTCGATCATGAGTGGCGCGAAGTTGTAAATTGTGTCGTATTGCCGAGCGTTCTTTTTAAGCTCGCCATTTATCAGTTTCGTTTCCGCCAGCAAACCGCCCCGGGCACCAACTCCAGTTGCGGCCTCTCGCAGCGCATCCAGCCGGAAATTGCCTAACGAACCATCGCCTGTTCCCGCTCCGGCAGCGACGCGCTGCTCGATTACGGGCTGGTTAAGGTTCTGCAGCGCTTCAAGCGAAACAGCATCCATCGGCATCGCGTCTCCCTTATGCCGACGTGGATTTGTAGTTCAGCTCGATCACACCCGGGGTTATCCGAATGTCGAGCCAGTATCCAGCAGTCGTACCCACAAACCTGAGCACATCGAGCACGGGCATCTTTTGAACGAATACATTGACGTTCACATGGTCAGGCGGGCGTTTCCCAGAAATCCTCAATTCAAAGCCGTATTTCGAAGCGATGTCACCAACGATCTTTTCGACGTCGCCGTAGAAGTCGTAGCTCACGCGGTCTGTCATCAGTCTTTGACGCGTGGTCGCTTGGCGCTGCACACCTGCGTCCATCGTCATCGCGAGCTCGCGCTGAGCGTTGGTAGCAAGCGAAAGCGAGTCGCTTATTTCGGCGTCGATCTCAATGCGACGTGCTTCTTCTGTCGTAGGGGGCAGCTGCGGGGCAGCGCATCCGGCAAGCGCGATCGCCCCTAGTGCGGCGATTACCGCCTTGCCCGCGAAAAGTCTTGTCTTCATTCCATTTCCCCATGCGCCAGTTCTCAAAAGAACCGTGTAAGCCCTGATGGTCGTGATTATCCCTGATATCGGTTTCAAAAACATATCTTTTTTTGCTCTCTTTGGTGACACGTTCGAGACCTTCGAATGATCATGCCGTCCGTGGTGTGGTTTTTTTGCTAACGCGTCGATCGACCGTGGAACACAGCGCGATCTGCAATTACCTCCATGACAGCTGCCACCGCATGGCTCATCGGACCCGCAAAAAACAGGCGCTTTTCTCGCCGATGCCAGTTGTTCCGGTGACCTGCCGCGTAACCCGTCTTGGTGGCTACTTGAACGGGCGCCGCCTCAATCCGTCGAATGTGTTCGCGACTTTTCGCAGCATTGTTGGTGATCGTTCTCCAACGGCGCGCCGCGCGCCTTTCGCAACAACATCGGTTTCGCAAACTCCAGGCCACGCGGGCGTCCGACGCAGTAAAGGATATTTTGGATCGAATACGTTATTGTTGCCGCGAATGCTCGCGAACACGTTAGCGAATTTTATTACCACAGTGCGATCGTGCGGTATCCGCTTGCTCAACTGAGTGCGTTCGAGTGCCCTTGCCTCATCCCTTTCCAGTGAACATCACTGCCTTTATCGGTATCTCAACACGCGTTACCCGCCCGGGTTACTGCCAGTACTTTTGCAAGGCGTTACCTACCCGCGCTAAAGACTGTCAGTAACCGGGGGAGATACCAAAACAGCAGTACTCGTTCACACAAGTGGTTGTCAGGATTTCAATGCGCGTGTTAAATGCCATCAGAAAGCATCATCGGCCTCGTCAGCATGGCTTGTGAACGGCCGCGATGAAGACTCAGATGCGGCCAACATCGGTCCGTATGGTGCTGTTGGGATAGATGAGCCCAAGGACTGAGGTGTTGACGATTCCTTGGTTAGGCCATGAGTGGTGCCGGTAAAAAGCTGAAGAGGTATCAAAAAGCGCGGTAAGGCTTAAGGATGCGGCCCCTTCGAAGGTCACGAGGCCATAGACGCTGAATGTCCCCAGTACACGACAGGGCTGAACGATGTCGAATCAGAGACGGAAGAAGACGACGCAACGCGAGCGCAGACGATGAACACTTTTGTACGGAAGCCGACGAGATCCGATCGGACTAAGGTCAGCTACGAAGCGCGCTTCAAGCAACTGCGAGCCCGCTTTTCGCGTGATGCCGGGATGGGGGAATTGACGCCTGACGAAGTGGTTGCCCACTTGATTCTGTTGCGCCCAGAGCTTTCGCCACGGACTTGGCGCAACTACAAAGCGGCCACCTTGTATTACCTCGAAACCTATCACCCGCAGCACACGACGGCTATTGCAGAGCTAACGAAGTACACATCGGTTGGTCTGACTGACCGTGCGAGTCGTACCAGCGGACGCAAGATCAAACAGGTACCCGAGGCGGCTTGGGCCGCGATCAAGTTCTCGCTGCTCCAGCGCGAACGCCGTGGGCATAAGTATTCCCGGGGCCTGTTGACCATCTGCGAGGCCACTCTTCTTACTGGGCTCCGCCCAGTCGAGTGGTCTTTCTCAGAAATCAGCACGCACGCGGAAGATGGCCGCCGAATACTTCACGTCCGCAATGCGAAGCACTCGAATGGTCGGGCCAACGGCCCGACGCGGGAAATGTATATCGACGGACTGACGGACGTGGAAATCGGCCTGCTGCGGGAGGCGATCGCACTTAGCGAGTGTGCTGACGAAGCGCAAGCTGAGAAGCTTCAGTTGGCGTTGAAGCACGAACTCGAAGCCGCCCGGGGTGTCGACCTCTCCCCCCACAACCGCAGGCAGTCTAGCGTCACCCTGTATTCGTTCCGACATCAGTTCATCGCGAACGCGAAGCAGACCTTTGATGATCCCGTTATCACGGCTGCAGTCGTGGGCCACTACAGCACGAAGACGGCGAACGAACACTACGGAAAGCGGCGGCATGGCCAGACTAAGGTTCGAGTGTTCCCAACTGAATCTAGTGTCTCGGCCGTGCACAGCCGGCACCTCGAAACCTATCGCGACTATATTGCTCAACGGGGCGCCCAACCGGGGCGGTCGTTGGAGGCAAGTACATGAGTAACCTTAACCCGAAGATTTTGCGGGATGAAACCGTCGAATCTGCGATCGCGGCGCTCCGGCTAGAACTCAAATACACGTTGGGTGATGTGCCCACCGACGAGGAGTGGGCTTCTTGGATTTCTGGTTTTCACGGTGACCGAACACGCCTGCTCGAAATCATTGAACGGCGAAATCCTTGGGCCGCTAAGTTCAGCCAGCAAATTCCCGATTTTTGGGTGGTGCTAAGCGAAAAACTTGGCAAGTGATATTGGTGGCAGTTCGTTTAACGGTGCGCCGCACGACCGCTTGGACACGATTCCATCGCTCGCCCCAAAAACGGCGCGCCGCGCCCCGCTCTCTGCATCGCTTGGGCGTAGCACCGGGTGGCCATGCGTCATTCGCGTAATCAGCGCGTTGCCGATAATCTATCGAACGTATTCGCGCCACCGCGAACGTATTGAAATGCGCCCGAACGGACACGGCGCCGACCGTCTTTTTACTGCACCTCGGCTCGGCTGGCTCGACATCCGTGCATCAGGTCATCACGCACGTATCTACCAGAACTGAAAGAGCCCGTCTGCGAAGTCCCGTTCGAGGGCTCTCTCGCTTTCGAAGACGTAATGTGCCACGCCGGGGGCATCGAGCCCTGTGTTCGCTAGATGATTGTCTACATCGAGTGGCAGAAACCAGTCGACGATGCCAGATTCGAAAATCACCCCATAGCGCTCACCGACACCAGTATCAGTAGCCGCAAAAACGATGCCCCTTTCCCCGAGGAGAATTTCGTCGTTCAGGTCGTGACTCACCGTGACAATCGCCCCGACCACCATGTAGCCCCTGTATCGGTAGCCACTGTCGGGTTTTTCTGCTTCCCACCACTCTTCCTCAGCGCGGTCGCCCGGAACCGCCGGATTCGTCGTTCCTGATCGAGGAGCCGTCGCAGTAAGTTCAGTCTTTCCATCAGCCAGCGCCTTAGCGCGCGCGTGCCGGGAAGCGATGTCAGATGCGAGTCGGCCGCGACGCGGCAAACCAACTACAGCGTCATTCCAGTGCAACGCCCGTGCGGGGTTGTTGACGATCCGACTCACGTGAACTTGACTCACCTGCCAATAGGCGGCCAGATCCTTGTGGCTCCACCCCTTCCAACGGATCAAGGCGCGAATTTCATCTGGTGAAAGTGGACGATTTAGCATTGGACGGTGGTTTCTTGATTAACCTATATGTTAATCGCTAAATGATGATGTTTCCATGCTCGCGAAGCCGACGAGGCCGCCTGTACTCGCCCGGTGAGCTTTTTCCGGTGGACGCCCGGAGCGTGGTCTTGTCCGGTTTCGAAACGCTCAGGCGTAAAAAAACCCGCTCTGGAGCGGGCCTGCGTTCTAGCTGCGTTTCACTATTTCGAAACGACGCGCAGATGCTTGATTTGGAAGTCGCTGTTATGGGCCATGCCGCGCTCTTCCTCGGCATCTTCTGGCACCTTGAGCTGCGCCTGCAAGCCCTGCGATCTACGCTCTGCCGTCTCGTGCATCATGTTGACTAGGTCGTCGGTATGGAACCCGAATTCGCGGGCGGCGGCCTGCACGTCGTTCCAACTGTACGTTGGGGCCACCACACCCGACAAGGAATCGAACTGAACCGATCGCAGCGACTCGTGCCTGATCATCTCTCGCGTGTCGTTGAATTCTCGCTGAGATAGCGACACGCGTCGTTGGCATGTCAGCCCTGTAAGCTTTTCGAATGTCTCCAGCAAGTCGAGCGGGGCATGTGTAATCGCTATCCGGATGCCCTTTGTTCGGTCGTAGACCAACACCATCGCTTCCGTTTTGCTGAATCGCCTCCGGAGACCGCGCGGTTTCCGGAGGGTGATTTCTGAGAGTGTGAGCTTTTCCGACAGTACTTCCTTCAGAATGGCTTCGACGGCTTCGATCCAGCGCGTCGCTGTTTTCTTTGCGGTTCCCTCTGCCCTCCACTCCAAAACCCCGCTCGGGCGGAGCCCCCGTAGCTCTTCGTCGATTCCAAGATGGGCGATCAATCGGTCGAAAGTTGTCTTCGAGACGAGCTTTCCGAATTCCTTGTCGGATTCCTGCTCGCTTCCAGTTGGCCCGAACAATACCGCGTAAGAAGCGCGCGGCATGCCGGTCCGTTGCTGGATCTCTTCTGCCGGAACTCCTCGTGCCACCTGAATATGGGCAAGCTGGCGTCGCGTTAGCGGTCGTTGTTCGATCATAACCATTCTCCCGAATGTGAAATCTATCTTTGTGGAAGCAAAAAAATGTTTGTTTTTGACACTGTATGTATAATAGCCCGTCAAACTTACGGTGTCACCGTCCTTGAAGGTCGAAATGAGCGAATCCCTTTCTGAAACCCTTCTAATCGACGGCGAAGAAGTTAGCATCGACCGAAGTGAATATCAGCCACTGATCGAAAAGACCGCTACCGATACCAACTGCAGCCTCGAAGAGGCATGGGCGGCGGTCAAGGACCACCTTTTTGACGCGTTGAGCGAGAAACAAAGGCGCGGACGCCGAAAGGTTGTCGTAACTCCGCAGCCAGCCATTCCAGCTCGCCAAATTGGCGCGGTTCCAACTGAACAGTCGTCAGCAGCAGTTAAACCCGCGAACACAACCACTGCGGTTGTGACCACCGGCCGATCCCATCCGGCAGTCGAGATTGCGGAAGACGGTCGTGTGATGCTACGTCTAAACGGATCCCCAGTGAGCGCGGTGCGTCCTGAAGATCTACCGCTTCAGCTACGAAGTTCCAGCCAGTCTGTCATGGAGATGCTGGCGCAGGGACTGATCGCTCTTGAAGGGGAGCATCCAGATGCTGCGATTTTGCGCGCGGCGATGCCGACCGGTCCGTTTGAATCGGGGCTCGCGGACCCTAAACGCAACGCTGCGATTGAGATAATTCGGCAAAAGCAGTACCGATTCCCGTTTCAGAAAGAGACGGTTCGGCTCCTGCCTACTGATTTCAATAAGACATCGCTATTTCATGTGGCGAGTAACAACTCTCCTCGGCGGTTCTGTCGGGACGAAATGCTAGGTAAGGTTGGAGATTCGATCCGAATTGAATATCGCGGCGAAGAGTTGCGGCACGACGATGAACTGGTGTTTATGCAGCTACTGCACGTCGCCCGTGGAAAATACCCGTTTGAATGGGTGCGGTTCCGGAATGTCCCTTTCATCAAAGGCTCGCGGGGCACAAGCAGGATTCTCAGCTCTAAAGACGTCGCCTCCGTGGGCGAATCGTTGCTGAGGCTTCGAAATGGGTTGCTCGTCGTCACCAATATGAACAGCAGTCAATTTTTTACCCTGAACCTCGTGAAGGATCTCTCGGGCTCAAACATAGACCGCGAGGTAATGATCGACCCAGCAGTCGTTTTGTTGTGCGCCAGCTTCGCCGCCATGGATACCGAGCAACTTTTCGCGACCTCAGGCGTTGCTCGGCAACTATTCAAGTACATTTCGACGATTCCGACCTCGATCGAGCAGCTCCACCCGATCAAGATAACGAACCTCTTCGAGCTGTGCTACGGCACCATCTCGTCGCTCGAAAAGCATTATCGGGAAAGGAATCCCGGACGCAGTGACGCCGCCGTTCGGATCGCCATCAGCAAAAAGATCTCAGACTTTCGTAGATCGAACTTGCCGGCCGCCCTCAAAACGCTCGAAAGCGCCGATTTTATCAAGCGCGCCACGATCGATGACGCAACGGACAAAGTCGTCATCGTGAGGAATCCCTCGGCAGCGGCCAATGAAATCGAAGGACCCTCCGGCGATGCGTAGACGGACATTCGTTTGCGGCAGCGCCTCGGCAGCTGTGTCACTGTTTGCTCCGAAAGTGGCCTTCGCTGGTGACCGGGACTTTTGGATCCGGGATCGCGAACTGTGGCTGCGACGCCCAGAAACCTTGCAAGAGTGTCGAGTGACGTTTTGGTCAGAGGGCAGATTCGATCCAGACAGCTACGTAGCGCTCTGCTATATGCTTCGGGACGCGGAGGAGTCAATTACGCCCCCGATCACCCCTCGCCTTCTTAATCTGCTCTTCGCCGTGCAACGGTGGGGCGTATTGCTCAATGGCCGCTCCGTTCCGGCCGACGTGCTAAGCGGCTATCGAACACGGGATCACAATAACCGCACCGAAGGTGCCGTAGTGGGCTCCCAACACACGCTCTTTAGAGCTGCCGACTGTAGGTTCCCCGGATTCACGCCAAAAGAGATTGCCCGGATGGCCTCTCATTTCGGATGGGGAGGGGTTGGCACCTACCCGACGTTTACCCATATCGATGTCGGTCCGGTACGCCACTGGATCGGTTAGGCCTTCACGAACGCGTCACGTTTGCTCGCGGCATCCAGCCCAAATGGATGTTGCACCCTTTGCCGCCCTACCCGGGCGGCTTTTTTGGACTTAATTCTGCGAATAGAAATCAACCTGTTCGCGTCCACTAGAATCGATTCTCTCGCGTTATTCCAATTCTGTGGAAGCCGGTCCTGACGGCTCACCGGAAGTTCGTGGGATCCATTCAATGGAATGCGCCACTGCGATTAGGGCTCAGCAGCGCTCTCAGGGTCGCAAGTCCCGCCGCAACGATCTCCGGGCTGGCCCGCTGACTTTCCGGGGCTTCGAAGCGGCGCATGCCGTCCGGGCGCGTACCAATGACCATCGAGCGGCGGGTGTCGAACGATTCGTGTTGCTCTGCAGTTGCAGCCGCAATCGAGCCGCTTCGCAAACCCTCCGCGAAACCCTGTATCCAACCGGAGACCGTGCAACGCGGCGATTGCTCTGCGAGCTCCTGCACCTGCAGTTCCTTGCCATCGGTTGAAACAACGAACCGTTTGGTGAGGTCTTGGTTGAAGAAAGTCTTGCCAGCGACCGCCGTTCTGGTTCGTTCGTTGACGGCCTCCTGTGCCGCAGTGAGGGCCTCGACTTTGGCTTGCTCGCTTTGCGACTTTGCGAGCCAAGCAAAGTCCGTAGTGCTTTCGAGCAGCTTGTTGAGGTAGCTGATCGGAAACCGCGCTCCCCGCAGCTGTTTGAGGCAAGCGGTGACGACGTCGCCCAGCTTCTTGCCGTGCTTGGTGCGGGCGATTTTCATGAGTTTGAATAAATAATTTTTCCGAAAACCCAGCGCCAAGAGCGGTTGAACGTCCTCTGGCACTTGGCCGCGTTGTCCTTCTTGAGTCTTAGGGGATAGATAAACCTTATATGTAAACCGGTCTGCCACCGTGGCAGACGGTTGGGGTGAAAAATCGGGTGCGGGTTTCACAGCAGCACTTGGTGCTTCTTCGTTTTGCTCGGTTTCAACTGAGTCAGCTTTTACGAGACCGAGAAGGCCTGCGGCGTATTCAGTCAAATGGATAAAAGCTGCGCCATACAGGCCTCCCCGTGGCTTGCGACCTTGCTCAGCGACGGTGATCAGCCCAGCGTCGACGAGATCCTGTTCAGCTCGATACCACGTCCGATCAGATATGCCAGCGCGGTTAGAGAGGTAAGCACGGTGCGCAAATACGGAAGCCAACGGCCTGCGGACGTCGACCGTTAGCGCCAAGGCGGCGAGGGCGCTTCTGGCTCTAGATGGGAGCGCGGTGATGGACAACGCACGCTGATGTGCGCGCAGTGTCTGGTAGGGAAGGTTCCGGCAGTCAGTCTCAAACGCCGTGGTTTGATTTGACTGTTTCGGTGCAATGTCGTCCGATGTTTCGGCGGGGCGTAGTGCTTCCTCGCCAGCAACGAAGCGTTGCGCGATAACCATAGTCGTCGATTCCAAAAATCGATAGAGAACACTTGACTATCGCTATCCGTTCGCTACACTCCGGGTTGTTAGGGCCCTTTCCGATTTGCCGTCGGGGAGTGTTCAGCAGGGGCGCATAGCGATGCAAGCCTCGCACTCAAAAGCCTTCGGTTGCCGCCGAAGGCTTTTGTTTTTTACAGTCCTGCAGTCGATATCAAAGCACTTTTCATCTCCAACTTTTCCGCTAAGTCATTGATTATTAACGGTGGTCAATTTGACCACCGGTTACTTGCCCGCTTGTTCATTGATGAAGTCACGTATCTTTTTAGCCCACGCATCTGCCTGTTTCGCGTCATCACCCTTGAATGTGACTCCAACGGAACCGCTACGCACGGCGATTTCGCACACATGTCGCTTACCTACTTTTACGAGCATTTTTTCAGGGCGAGAAGCCTGCGTCGGTTTCGGGCCTTTTGCTAGCGCGACCGCCTGTTCCATGGTCATGCTGTCGTCTGCCAAAAGAGACTTAATGGCGGCCGTAACTTCCTCGCCTCGCCCCGACTCTGCTATCTGAGCTAACGCCTCGGCCGCTGCACTGCCAAGCCTTTCCGGCTTCAGCGCCAAGGCTGCTTTTGCTTCATCCGGTAACGCGTCGTATCGCATGATTCGACTTACATGCCGCCGAGCGAGCCCTGCGGCCTTTGCGAGTTCCGTGTGGCTGAGTTGAGTTTCAATTTGAAGCTGCTGGAAGTTCCAGTATTTTTCGAAATCCGAGAGAGCGGGCGCAAGAAGATTGCTGAAAAAAGCGAATCGGTTGACGTCTCGATCTGCAATGTCGTGGATCACGGAAGCGATACGCTCGCGCCCAAGCTCTCTAAAGACGTCGACCCGGTTATGTCCAGCAACGAGCTCAAATCTACCGTCGGCTTTTTTGCGCAGCACAACCGGCTGTAGCAACGGATTTTCTCGGAGGTTGGCTTTTAGTTCGCCATACTCCTCCGCAGTCAACTTTCGTTTCCGCCCTTCCACCGAGTCGATGAGAGCGAGTTCTGTTTCCCTGTGCTCGGCCGCTGCCAGAGCAGTGCGCAAGCTTTCGATCTCTTTTATCTGCTGCTCCGATCTCGCCTGCAGGTGCATGAGCTGACCCGGCGCTGTTCGCGGCGCCGAGCTCGGCAGTGCAGAAGCTTGCTCGGCTTCTTCTGGCGTTAGGCGAATGCCTGCCGCTTTTGACGCGAAATTTTGAAGTTTTGACATGTCGATTTACCCCTGTTGCCACAGTCCCGCAACTTTATCGTCCACCCGGTCAACGAACTGGTCACAAGGACTACGAATGCGTCGAAGTGTTTCCGCACCGCCTTCATACACCGCAATGTCGTAGACGGTAGCGAATCGCATGTTTGTGTTTCGTGCGACATCGGTTTCGGGTATGTCAACCGGTATCACGCGAGACCCGTAAAGCTGCGATATCCATGCTTGTACGGCTTTCGCTGCCGGTTTTGGCGTCATACGCGTGACAAGGATGTCAATGAAATCGAATTCCTTCCTCGACTCAGCGCCTCGCGCGGCCATTCCGGTTACTAGGTCCGAGAAGAGGTGCCAAAACTGCACCATCGACGCGAACGCCAAAACATCGGGAACAACAGGAATGATTACGCCATCCGCAGCGAAAATTGCGTTAATGGTCAGGTAGCTCAGAGTTGGCGCTGTATCTAGAATGATGTAGTCGTATTCTTCGCGAAGCGCCTCGATACCCTCATGCAGCACATTTTCAAAGCGAACACCCGGAACGCCAGCCGATGCTCGCGCTGGCAACATAAATTCGGCATTGAACAGATCCGTAGATGACGGAATCAGATCGAGATTGGGCCAATATGTTTTCTGAGGCATTCCCGCCAAATTGAACGGCTCTTGATTTAGATAGGCTTCAATTAGCGGCATAATGGTCTGCGATGCGTCCACTTCCGCATGCGGATTGATGCCGTACAGTGTCGTAGCGCTGCCTTGTGGATCTAGGTCAATATGGCAAACCTTGCGGCCCCGACGCAGAACAAGTCCCTGCGCAAGGATCGTTGACATCGTCGTCTTGGTCACCCCTCCCTTGAAGTTAGCTACCGCAATAACTTTTCCGGGTCCACGTCGCTGCACAGGCTTCAACTCGGCATTGACCCATTGGATAGCTTCTTCAACAGTAAATTGACGAGGGCCACCCGGCCGGGCCTGCTTTCCCTGCGGCAGTTCTCCCTTTTTCAGGACATACGCCATGCGCTGAGTGTCGATCCCGCAAATTTCCTGCACGCGCGCCGATGGCACCATGGGTGCCTCTTTCCGAGGGAACGGCTCTAGGATCTCGTCGCGAATCTTTTTAAGCATAAAATCCGAGAGACCGGCCAGCTTCACTAGGTCTTCGGGGGTGGTCTTCCCGGGATTCGCAAGATTGATGTCCATAGCTCCAGCGTTCATTCCACTCCAGCGGTTGAGTTATATCGTTTTGCCGAAATTTTATCGAAACGATAGAATTTGCTGAAATGTAGCGGGGCGCCTCGGTAAACGCAAGTTAACTTTTTAGTCGAGCTTCTGAGCGGCAAGCCCCGCCAGACGTACTTGCACGTCCAATTGTCTTGTTTCGCGCTCAACTAGCTCGCCAATCCTTACACCGCAGTGTGCAGTGGGCGCGTACGGTGCTACTGCGACGCGTCATTTTTTGGGACGCGGAAAAATGCGGTCGCCGCCGACAAAGGCTTGCTCCCAACAAAGCCGAAACTCAAATACCCCGCTGCTATTTGATGACGCGGACTTCGAGCAAAACGAAAGCGAACGTGCGGGGCAGGCCAGGAGATTGGCAGAGGACAAAGCGCTGAATGACAACGCCGGCATTGAAGAGCGGGGAGGCGAATGAACTGGCGAACACAGAGCAGTTGCTCCGGTTTGCCTAAGTGCTCAACTCGGAAAAATGTGCGGAATACTACGAGGCTATCTTCGAGCCGAGGCGTTGCGCTAAAGCCAAAGTCCCCGGACATCGAATCCCAGTATTGTCGAGGCGCTCCAGACTGCCCCCTCCTACCTGCAATCGCGAAACACGGAAAAGCACCGGATTTTTTGCCTGTCCTCATCGATACTTCGAGCAAAGTTACGGCACTAAGATCGCGTGATCAACGTGCTGAAGTCGGAAAAGCACGTGCTGAACTCGGAAAGCGCAACGTGCTGAACTCGGAAAGCCGAAGTGCTGAAGTCGGTTAACGAACGTGCCGAACTCGGTTAACTTAAGTGCTGAAGTCGGTTAACACACGTGCCGAACTCGGTTAACTTAAGTGCTGAACTCGGAAAGTAGCCGACAAAATTGGTTCGTAGGCTTATGATTTATAAGGCAAATTTCCTGTCCAAATTTCTCAGCAATAGTCTTTTAATAATATTTTAAGAAGTTTACACAACACCTTTTAAAAAAGCGTGCGTGTATCCACGCGAGAGACTTTCCAAGCCAAACCACCCCGGCCGACAGCCTGAACCGGACCGAAAGCACGTTTACGTGCTCAAGTCGGAAAACGGACCTTTCTAGAAAAATTCGCACGAAACGAAGCAAAAAAAGATTTGTATTTGCAATCTTTGTTGACTGTCGAACCGATAAACCAGACAATACGCGTGAAAATGGAGAGCACAGAATGGCTGGTTCGGCGAAGACAGAGCGCACGCGGGCGGTTTCCGGTGCGCGCTCCGTGCTACGGGTGTTGGAGAAAAAACCATACTACGCACACCGGTTCTTAGGACAGGTGCAAGCGCTGTATGGCACGGACGCATCCGGGGCAGTCCCGGAATTGCCGGCCGTGCTTTATCTCGACTCGATCTTTGCGAAGATACCGCCCGAAGTGAGTGTGAAGGTTGGCTCGCTCGCAAGCACCCAGATCGTGAACAGCCTCGAAGGATGTCCCTCGCCGCATGAGCTACGCGGGGTTATCGCCGAAGCCATTCTCGGGGCAATGGACCTGTCGCACGTCAAACTGCTCGAACGAGCGAAAGTGTTTCTGACCAATCCACCAACAGAGCAGGCAATCGCGGACCGCTGGCTTGAGCGCGTCATCTATACGACATTGCGCCGAATTGGACGAGATCGATTTATCAATGTCCCGAACGAAGACTGGGCCAACGAAGTGGCCGAGTCCATGTTTGGAGATAGTGAAGCATTACTAACCTATCGAGTAGCACAACGCGAACCGATAGAGTCATCTAAGCGCGACTTCACGTTGTTGGTATCGCGACATGCCTAATGCGACCCCGCGCCGAAGGCGATTGGAACAACCCACTACGTGGGGCAACCCACCGATCAAACAAAATCTCAGATTCACGCGGTACTTCGGTGGTCTGCTCAGACGGATCAACCGGTGGTTGAAGATCGTAGCGATCGGGCTAGTGGTGCTGTGCGTCGCCGAGCTCCTTTACGTCACCTATGGGGTTGTCTACGTGCAGCCGTACGCATCGGACGGCACGGACTTCTCTTGCAAAATCGAAGTACAAAAAGGGCAGTAGCATGTCTCAGAAAACCGAACCGTCGGTAGAACCGGCCATTCGTAGCAAAGAGCTCAGTAAAGAGGACAGTGGCATATCGCAGCATGGCGCGGAGATGATCGATCTCTTGACGCGTAACAACCAGCTCGAAAGCGAGGTGAAGGAAACGCACAAGTCGCACACGACAACGTACCTCGGGATCATCGTGGCATTAGCTACCGTCGCGATGTTTCTGGGATATCTGGCTTTCGTTCGTTTTCCCCAAAACACGTTCATCGCAACCCAGAACGCGGCGGCGCTCTGCAGCGTCCCGAGCATTAAGCGTCCGCACGTTAGCGAGGCGATAGTCGCGGACTTTGCTAGAGGGGCAGTCGTATCGATCTACTCGTACAGCTATCTGTCGTATCGACAGAACATTGTCGACGCAGCAGACAAGTATTTCACGGACAGCTTCCACGATACCTTCATAACGCTCTTTTCGAACTCGCAGACCCTCAAAGCTGTGATCGACAAGCGTTTCATCGTCACGGCGGCCGGGACAGCTAATCAGCCTCCGATGATCCGTCGAGCCGGAGAGCGGATGGGGGCGTGGGCGTGGATTGTCGACGTGCCGGTTACCGTCTACTACGTAAGTGGTCGAGAGTCTCATGAGGATCGCATGTTGGCGTCTGTCACGGTCACGCAGACCGATCCGACTCGCACCAACGCCAAGGGAATCGGCGTCGACAACATCGAACTGCGGCAAGCCCTCAACTAAGGATTAGAAGTGACAAAAACATTCTTTCCCATGCTTTTGTTGGCGATCGCAAGCGTGGCCGCCGCGCAAAACGCACCCCAGCGTCAGCCGCAGCCTTCAGGCTCACAGGGGCAACAAGCGGGAACAGGACAACAAGGCCAGCGGCCAGCCCAAGTCGTGGCCGATGACGACCCGCTCGACGATGTAACGCCACCAATCCCGATTACCCGGGAAATTGTTCGACGTGTAGTGGGCGACGCTAACGCGCGCGTTCCTGATCCGCAAGAGATTGAGAGTGTGAAACGTGTAACCTCGGCGGCACGCCGAGCAAACATGTCTCCGTATCCGGGCAACAAAATTGCGAAGCCCGTTCATCGATCGATTCCTTTCCGGCCAGACACGAACAGCACACCGCCAAAAATTCGGTTGTGGCAGGGCACGGTAAGCGCATTGGTATTCACTGACATGAGCGGGAACGCGTGGAATATCGAATCGGTGTCGATAAATTGCGAATTGTTCGATGACGACCGCAGCTGCAATGGCGCCCAAGGAGCTCAGGGTGCGCCGATTCCCATGCTAACTAATGCTGTTTCGCAGGCTAATCAGGGCCCGCCAACCGGGGCCGCAGCACCGACGAACATGCTCAATATCCAGTCGCGCCAGCAGTACGCGTATGGAAATGTGATCGTGCGATTGCAAGGGTTGCCGAGCCCGGTGGTCTTCGTGCTTGAGACTGGCGTCTCCAACGAAAACGACATGCAGATTGATGTCCGTGTTGAGGGTCGGAATCCGGGTGCTCGACCGCAGCTCATGACCTTGCAAACCTTACCCGGGTACGACCAAAGAATGGGCGATTTTCTGGATGGTGTGCCGCCGCCGGGGGCGCAAACAATGAAGGTATCCGGAGGCCTCGCTGAGGCTTGGATACTGAATGGCGCGATGTATGTCCGCACGGCGCTACCGATCCTATCTCCGGCTTTCACCGATCACGTGGGAAGCGCTGAAGGGATGCAGGTTTACAAATTCGGAAATTCCTATGTCCCCAACCTGCTCGCCAGTGTCAACGGAACCCCAACCACTCTAGTGGTCAGCGGAAACTGAAACTCGACACGAGTTCAACCACGCCTTCGGAATATTAAAATGGCAGCAGAACAAAACAATCAGTTTGACCCCGACAAGCAAAAGAAAGAGCAACGAGCGGAACGGGACCTGAAGAAGGCGAACATCGCCGGGGTATTCGGATCGGGAACGGGGCGCATTGCCATTGGGACGGTGGTGGTGGTTTTCGTGTGTGGCCTCGCCTTTGGGGCGTACAACCTCATATCCGGACCCAAACGTCTAGCGCCGACCGGGGACGCGAGCCGCGCGATGTTGAGCGACAACGGCCAACAAGGCGACTCAATGGCGGCAAGCCCTCAGGAGGCGGAGCAGAGGCGCCAGCAAAATCAACGAGAAGCTGACGCGGCAAGAGCGCAGGGGAAATCGTATATGGCGCCGCCTGTGTTGTTGGCGAGCTCCACGCAAGCAACTGCCCCGTCCAGTGATTTCGCGCCAGCCCCTGTTACTTCCGCCTCGGCCACCGATGCGACGCAACAAGCAGCCGCAGCGGGTGCCGCGTCCAATCCCGCTGGCGTACAACAATTGAAGCCGGTACGGGCGCCAATTAACTATCGCCAGATCGGTTTAGCTATAGCAGCAAGCGATGTCTACCCGGCAATCTTGGCGGTCAACGGAATGAAGCCTGAGGGTGCGGCACTCTCGGCGCGCAAAGCGACCTTCAGCACGGGCTACTACCCAGCGGCGTTGACGGTAGCAGATTCGACCAACCGGGCTGGCAACGGGGGAATATCGCCGTCGGCAACGCTTAATGGCGAGCCGTTAGTTCCGCCAAAAGGTGATGCCTCAGCACAACGCAAGCCGGTTCCGGGGCTCACTGCCGGTGTGGCGTTCTACTGCGAAATTGCCTACGGGATGAACAGCGACCTCAGCAGGCGAGATGCCATTGCTCACTGCTACAACGGAGCGGCCAAGGACGCAGTATTCATCGGAAAAGCCGAGCCATCTCCTGAAGGGGTTGCGGATCCGGGGTTCACCGTAACGTTCCAGAAGCTCGCCATGCCGGGAAGGCCTTCGCTTGACGTGAACGCGGTCGGGATCGACAACGAATCGATGGAAGAGTCCGTCGCCGACAGCGTCAACGAGCACACGATCCCGAAATTTTCCATGCTCGCTGTAGCAGGCGCACTGAAGGGCTTGGGGCAAGCAGCAAACATGCTCAGCGCAAACTCGTCGACTCAAACAGTCGGGAACGTCAGTACCACCGTATTCGCGACGCAACGCCCCAACGCGACGCAAATCGTCGGGAGCACCTTGGGTGGTGTCGGCAACGGCATTGGCGATTTCTTTCAGAAAAAATCTGATGCCATGAAGACAACCATCAAGACCTATTCCAAAAAAGAGATAGGTATCGTGCTCCTTTCCGACGTTTACGAGTAAAAACAAAATTGTTTTTGATACCAGAATGTATAATGCGACCATATTTTAACGATGGGGATCGATGTGAGTAACGATGCCGCAGGTGTAGTTGATTCCCGCTTGTTTGGGGACGAGGAGCCCGAACTGGACGGCGAGCAGCACGAAGCTGCCTTTGCTGCGCCAGCAGGCTCCACGAAGAAGCCGCATAAGCCATTCCCTATCTTGTGGGTGGCCGGTGGTGCGGGTGTTTTGATGCTCGCGCTTCTCTCCTTTGCCGGTTGGACTTTTCTGTCGCATCGCTCGGAACCTGCCGACCAGATGACGGAGATGCCTCAGCCTCGCATTCAATCGATTGCGCAACAGCAACAGCAACAGCAACAGCAACCGCAGATGCAACAGGTCGTGCCGGTGCAACCGCCTTTGCCGCCGCAAAACCCAAGCTATGGGCAAGGACAAGGGGTCCCGGGGATTCCGCAGCAACCGGCCGAGATGGCGGCACAGAGCGTTAGCACTCTGCAGTCGACGAGTTCGGGTGTGGGCAACTATCCGCCCCAATCGGTCCAAGCAAGCCAGCATGCGCCGGCATTGCAGGCCGCAGTCCCCGTCGCCCAGACGCAGCAAGAAGTTCAAACAAGCCCTCAGCCGCCACTGAACAGCGCGCCGACAATTGTCCAGCCGGTCGCACCGAGCCAAGCCGCGTCCCCGCAGCAAGGTATGCCCGCTACTCAGACTCAGGCGCAGGATCCGCAGAGTAGGGCGCAGCCTTTGGCCGCCAACAGCGGTCGAGTCCCTGTGGCAGCTCCCGACATCGCCAAGCTCCAAAGCGACGTGGCAGCGTTGACCAAGCAACTGAAGGAGATCCGTTCGGCGATGGACTCTCGTGCCCCAGTAGCCCCTAAGTCTACCAAGAGCACAAAGCCGGCAAAGGCCATTAAGTCGGAGGATGCAGAGGCCTCGACTGACACTCCTGTTGACGAGTCGAAGTCGACGCTCAGCGAAGGAGAAGCAGAGGACGCTACGCCAGCGCCGACAAAGAGGCCAGCAAAGCACGCCGGTCGCAAGGGTCGAGCGGGAAAGTCTCAGGTCGTTGAAGCAGCGAGCCGCGACGACGGATATACGCTCACCGGGGCAATCGGCAATCGAGCCTTCGTATCTCGGAAGGGGGGCAGTGACGTCAATGGAGATATGAGCCTCGTAGCAGGTGACACCCTCGACGATGGTCGGAAAGTTCTTATGGTGGACGCGAAGAACAAGAAAGTCTGGCTTTCCGGGAATAAATTCATTTCGATCGGTGACAGTGCACCACAGTAATCGGCCTCATATCGGGTAGGCAAAATGGACAGTACGACATCTGCTGGTGTCCTAACGACAATTGAGAACTTGGCAGGTGCGTTTCCCGCCATATCCTTGTTTATCACCAGCCTGTTTGGGTTCTTTGGAGTCGTGCTGATCGGCAATGCAGTACGAGGGTTCTACGACCTCCAAGCGCACGGTTCGTATGCGCATGGCAACTATCAGCACCGCACGAACGGAGGACTGGTTTGGCGGATGTTCATCGGTTCTGTCCTGACGGGAGGCGCATGGGGTTTGGGCATTCTCGGGAACACGATTTTTGGAACGGAAATCGCGTCCGGAGCGATGGCTTATCAAACTGCCGGTATGTCGGCGACGCAGCAAGCAGCAGTCCAAGCAGTATTCGCGTTGTTCGCGATAACGGGGTACATCGCGTTCGGGCACGGATGGATGCAATTCGATGCGCATACATCTGGCCGGAGCAATTCCGGCTGGAAACCCGCAGCGGTGTTCATTATTTCGGGAACCCTTCTTGTGTATTTGCAACAGGTTCTAAACATCGTTGCGGATATCACGGGAATCAACTTCATCAACATGTTGTTGTTTTAGAACCAACCACACGCTAGGAGAGCAAAATGAAAACGCTGTTAAACGCCAAGGAAAAAGTCGCCACAGCGTTGCTGTTGGCAGCAGTGTCGACGCAGACGTGGGCCGACAACCAACTTAGTCTGACAAATATCTCAGGATCGACCGGGGCGGGGTCGAATGACGTTTCCGCGCTGATGACGAAGGGCTCAACAACCCTTCAAAACGCGGTGAATTTCATCCTTATCTTCTTTTGTTTCATCGGCGTGGTGCTGTTCGGCAGCAGCATATGGGCAATCTACAAAGCGAACAAGGACCAGCGCGAGTCTCCGAAAATTGCCGTAATCGGTATCTTCGTCGGCGCCGCGCTCACTTGCGTAACGTTGCTCATTGGACTCGCGCGAAATACAGCGAACGTCGGTTGACCGGTCTTCGAGAGCTAGCGAATGGTCCAAAAGCGAGTCATTCCTGAGCTAGTGATGTCCGCCAAACGTAGCGTTTGGCGGATGGACGATCACGGCGGTGAAGGCGCGGACAAAGAGTTCGCACGTGTTCGAGCATCGATTCTGGATGCATGTGGGGGAGTATGTGAATTTTGCACCCTGACCTCAGGTAAGTATCAGGAAGTACACCACGGTGACGACAATCACCGAAACAACAAGGCCGAAAATCTTTTCGGTTCTTGCCCTCTATGCCACCAAGTGTTTCACCTCGGGTTAGCGGGCATGCGCGACGGCGGCACCGTCATTTACGCACCGGAGTTCACACAGGCTGAGATTAACCAGATTGCGCTGCTCATCTGGACGATCGACGCGACCAAGGATGCGGTGAGCAACGAAATGCCTCTTTTTAAGCGGATTCACGCGGCAGCGTCGAAGTTAAGCGGAGAGCTGGAGAATAGAAGGGGAACAGTGCTGCTTCGGTTGAATAAGTACTTGAAGGAAAACAAGCTCATTCCCGAAGGAATGAAGCCGGCTCTCTCGCACTTCTCACCATCGCTATTTGCCAACATATTGATGTCGCTCGACGATGAAACATACGACAAGCGAGCCGACCTTCTTGGCGGGCTGCGCTTGCTGCCCCGAAAGACCCGATTCGCCAATCGAGTTGTCCACTGGCGGGATGAGCAAAGCAAGACGATGCCGATCAAGGACTGGCCCGACCTGATCCCTGAGCGCGAACTGAGCGCCATCATCACGAGCTGCATGTGGCGGGTTCAGGCTGCAGAAAAAATAATCGCAACTGCCGGGTGAGTCCATGCCGTACGGGGTAGTTATATTTAATGATGTTATCCGGCATGGCGGAAAATCCAAAAAGCGTTCCGCGACTGACGGTTGGGCTTCGATCGACGGCGGCCCTGCGCGTGGCATCATTTCGGTCAATGAGCTTGAATCGAACGTGAAGTGGTTCACCAACTTTGAGTTCACGGACTTCAATGCGAACGGCCTCGGCCGGAACCCCAATTTGTTCTTCAGTGGTTTCTTGCGAACTGAGTTCAAGCAGCTGGCAGAAGAGATTGGAGCGAGCCCCGAGCAACTGAGCGCAAAAGAGGCGGCACGAGTTTTATCGACCCTATTTGGCAGGGTCATGCGTATGGCGGAACAAAATTTGGGAGTGACATTCGCGAAGAACAACATGTCGATTAAAGGTCTCTCCGACTACATAGCCGCGCGAGTCGAAAATAAAAACAAGATTCCTGAGGAAATCAATGATGCGCTCCGAGCGGCCTATCAGACGTGGATACCTCTCGTAGCAAACAATCCACGCGAGTGGAAACGCATCATGCTTCGTAGACCACGATACCGCCACGCGATCGAAGTCTTGAGCACCCCGGTCCCTAGCGAATTTCAATGGGGCTACGTGCATAACGCGCGGCTTCCGGCAACGAACGATGGGCGTCTTTCATGGTGTCTCGGCAATGAACTACCGGTTGTGGCAAACGTGATCGTGAAACCCAGACGGGGCGATTTCATGGATCTGATCAGCTATAACGCCGGAGCTCAACAAGAACGCTCTTGGGTATGTCAGCCCGAACTGCTGATGCTCAGTCAGTTTTGCGATGTCGAAGTGATAGGGGCATTTGTATGTGAGGGCGGCTTCGAGGAACAAGAGGAGCTCAAACAGTTCCCCGATCTCGGTGACTTTACGGAGGCCTCGTTTTCACTCGGGATTCTTGCTGAGAACTTCTGGGTTTCTATGGCCAGCCCTCGCACGACGGTGACCGGTCAAAAATTCTTTCCTCCTCGGGCGGTCTGGTACCGGGCGATGGACCGACTGTCGATGTTTATGCACGCAGTGAAGTTGCAGCGAGAAGGATTCAAGATATTCGGTTACGGAACAGGAACGATCTGCGCGTACTACCCGGCGGGAGCCACGGCCGAACTGGTCGAATTCGCCGCGAAGAGCGGACTGGACGTTCCCGTCGCAACCTACGCGGGACTGAAGACAGAGGTTCGACTGAATGCCGACGAATGACTATGACCTCGATCCAAATGAGGCAACCGAAAATCAGGTGAAGCTAAAGCGGGTCGAGATGGCTATTCGCCGTAGAGGAGACTCTGATCTCCTCATGCTTTTTGATGGCATCGCTTTTATATCCGATCTTGAAGCGCGTCGGCGCGCCATGATCGAGCTGCGTCAAAAGCTGGAATCCTAAATAAAGGTACATCGATGCTGGTCAAAAATGTTCTCGATTCCCTCGAATCAGGCGCCGCCAGAATTATGGAAATGCTGCGCTTCCATATCAATGATTATTGCGATTTGGAGACGACGAGCGGCGACGCATTTGTAGCCAAGGACGGATCTCTGGGAACGTTGATTCTTCACGAGGGATTTCGGTCGCTGCTCGGCCGGGACGAATTCGAGCACCTGTCAGCAGACTTCGCTGAAAAGCTGGAGCCTTATTTTGCCAAGCGCGGGCATCAAATGCAGGTGGTTTTCTTACGGGAAGAGGACCCCGTGGACGTAGTTCAGGGGATGCTCGCGGCGTCCTACGAGACAGCGGAGACCCTGCATATGGACGTCGTCGATGTGCTCGATGAGAAGGTCGACCTGCACCGCCGCTTGTGCATGGATGAGAAGGTCTATTTCGTGCTTTGGACGCGCCAATCGCTGCTCGATCCAGCTGAGATGCGCACTTCAGTGGAAGAGGCACGGGAGATATCCCGACGCTACAACGTTCCGACGTTTGATTCTGCGCAGAATGTCCTTCGCCCGAATCGGTTTCTGATTGACCAGCACGAAGCTTTCGTTGAAAAGATACTGCAGGACATGGATGCATTGAAGTGCGCGGTGACGAAGATCCCGGCGGGCGAAGCCTTTTGCGCAATGAAAAGGTATTTGTATCGGGAGACTCCACCCTCATGGAGGCCTGTTCTCGTCGGCGATCCACTTATTGCGCGCTGGAAGAAGAACAGGAAGATGCGTGATGCTAGTGAGCTTATGTATCCGCGTCTGGATGATCAGTTGTTTCATGCACCCGCTCACAACGGCAACAAGGCCGGTCAAGGTGGCGTCACCGACACGGCTGCGGTTCGTATTGGTGATCGCTTGTTTGCGCCCGTACTGATGAAAATTGCCCCGGCCACGCCTGCGCCGTTCAACGTGCTTTTTATGGCGATGAACAAGGCTGTAACGGAAGACAGCAAAGGTGTTAAACGGCGGGTTCCATGGAGTCTGAGCTACTCCATCGAAGGCGACGGTTTGTCCACGCTCGGGATACGGAAGTTGTTCGCCACGTTACTTGGCGCGCTGTCTAAAGACAACCGCAACATGTCGGCTGCGGCCAAGTCGCTGGGTATTTATCGCGACGATCAAAACGGCGTGGTAGTCAAGTATCAGGTAACGATGGTCACGTGGGCGGACTATCCCGACGAGGCCCTTCTGATGGCCCGTCGCCGAAAGATGTCGTCCGCGTTGTTGGGTTGGGGCCGGACATCGATTGAGGCGGAGCGTGGAGATCCAACGGCCGCATTAATCTCGGCCGCACCGGGAATATCGTTGACTTCAATCGCGCCTGAGTCTGCACCTCCGCTGCCGGAAGTTACGCGGATGCTTCCTATGACACGGCCGGCAAGTCCATTTCGACGTTGCACCTCTGTGCTCCGTTCTCTGGACGGAAAACTGATGCCATACGAGGCCTTCTCGGATGAACAGAACACGTGGATTACCCTCGGGTTTGGTGGTCCCGGATCGGGAAAATCGGTCTTATTTAATCGACTCAACTTCGAGATGTGCCTGATGGGTGGCCAGCGTCGGCTACCGTTTATCGGGGTGATCGACATCGGTGTGTCGTCGAGCGGATTCATCTCACTGGTGCAGGATTCGTTGCCGGAAAATCTCAAGCACCTTGCACTCTACGTCCGTTTGCAGAACCGGGAAGATTATTCGATCAACCAGTTTGATACCCAGCTCGGCCTGAGGGAGCCACTTCCACGCGAGCGAGAAATGATGAAGAACTTTCTCGTCGCTTTGGCAACACCGCCCGAACGAGGCAGGGCGCACACGTTCATGAACGAATTTTGCGATCGCGTCGTAGGTCTGGCGTTCCGCAGGCTTTCTGACATAGAGGAACGTGGCGAACCAACGCGATTCGCGAAGGCGGTGAACCCTGCACTGACCGCGAAGATTTTGGAAGCTGGAATCGAATTTAACGAGTCGACCCGCTGGTGGGAGATAGTTGACCGGCTTGCAGAGAAGGGGATGCATCACGAAGCCGCAGTTGCTCAGCGCTACGCGGTACCGATTTTGCCCCACATGCTGCGCGCAGCGTCGGAACAGGCCTTGGAAAGGGAATTTGCGGAAGCGAATGACGGTAGTGCGAACGTTGTGAATGAATTCAAACTGATGATCACCGCAGCGATTAGCGAGTATCCGATCTTCCGTGGGGAGACGCGCTTCGATACTGGCGAGTCGAGGATTATGGCGTTGGACCTCCAGGATGTTGTGACGCAAGGCGGTGCATCACAAAAGAAGAAAGCCGCGTTGATGTACATGGCTGCGCTCAACGCGATCATGAACAAGATTTCCATCATCAAAGAGGATCTTGACGCGCCTCAGATGCTGCCCCGATATGTTGCCTATCACGCTCGACGCGTTGATCAATTGGCGGAGGACAAGAAGCGGTTGTTTGTCGATGAATACCATAAGACTGGTGATAACGCGAATCTGCGAGAGGCTTTCCTCATATATGGCCGTGAGTCACGAAAATGGATGTTGGAGGTGGTGCTAGCTAGCCAACTTCCGGAAGACTTTCGTGAGTTGGCAAAAATCGCGACGACGGTCCTTATTCTTGATCAGGGTAACGAGGTCACGCGCAAAACAATCCGGGAAGTCTTTGGCCTATCGAATACCGAGGTTTCGGCGTTGAGGCAATTTGTGAATGGGCCGGTTGCCGGCCAAGGTGTTACGTTTTTGGCGAAGGTCAAAACCAAGACGGCGGAGCTTTCTCAGTTATTTACCGCATCGAGTGGTGGCTTGGAATTATGGGGCCTCTCGACGACTGGTGAGGACCGGAAGCTTAGGTCCGTTCTTTACGACGCGATGCCGGGCCGAGAGGCTAGAAGAGCACTACGTGACCGCTTCCCGCGCGGCAGTTGTAAGGGGTACGTACTTGACCAAATGGCGAAGACGAAAGCTGAAAGAGGAGACGCATTCGTCGATGATGAAGCGGAAGACACGGTTATCGAGTCGATCGCCAAGCAGCTGATCGCAAAATACAAGGCCGACGTAACGGAAGGCGTCGCTTCCGCAGCTTGAGCTACGCGAGATAACTATGGCAGTGAACAAAACGTATCGTGGCGTAGACGCTGGTGAGGAGCTTCGACCGAACATGCTTCGGCCGGACACGCGTCCGACAATGGTTCGGGCTCGCGCATTCTTTGCGACGACGGACGGGGTGATTCTCACGATGGGGATTGTCCCCATCGTCGCATTGGCGTTGTTGTGGATGCCGATGTCGGGCGAATTGATGCTCGCTTCCACGTGGCTGTTCTATCAGCTATACGTGAATCCCGGTCATGCGGATCCCAAAAAGAAGTCGGCAAGCGGGCAGATCAAAGGGAAACACCGCGTCTACGACTTTCCTTTTCGTGTGCCATTTTCCGCTAAGCGATTTGATGGCTCGTATGCAGAACCCAAGCTCGGGAGCGGCATTACGTTTCTCGGCCGAGAGATATCCACCAAGCTAGAAATATGGTCGGGCGACAGTGACCTACGCACCCACATGCTCGTGCTTGGCACGACGGGCTCAGGTAAGACAGAGTTCTTGCTGGGACTCGTGTTCAACGCGCTTATTCAGAATTCGGGTTTTATCTATACGGATGGCAAGGGCGCCGTCGACCTTTACCAGAACGTATTTCGGCTGGCCCGCTATCTTGGGCGCGAGGAAGATCTGCTGGTTGTGAATTTCCTGACGTCGGGTCGGGACTTTCTCGATAAGCAGTTCGACCGTACCACCAACACAATGAATCCCTTCGCGCTCGGCAGCTCGGGCATGCTGATTGAGCTGATTATCTCGCTGATGGACGACTCGGGTGGCGGCGGAGATATGTGGAAGGGCCGGGCGATCGCCTTTGTCGCCGGGTTGACGCGAGTGCTCTGTTACTTGCGGGATCGTGGCTACATCCTCCTCGATTCCAATAAGTTTATTGAGTTCTTCGAGTTGCCGGTGGTTGAATCGGTGGTCTTTGATAAAAAAATCACCATCGACGGCCGAGACATCACGATAACGGACCCGTTGTTCGACAAGGTGCTCGAACCGTTGCGCGCCTTTATCCTTACGTTGCCGGGCTATTCGAAGGACAAGAAGGGAGCGCAGGAGCAAAAGACTCTTGAGCAGCATGGGTTCATCACGATGCAGCTGACGCGTCTTTTTGGTGACTTGTCTTTTACGTACGGATACATCTTCCAGACCTTGCTAGGCGAGGTCGACATGTACGACGTCGTCATCAATCGACGAATACTTGTTGTCCTGTTGCCGGCACTGGAGCGAGCTCCCGACTCGCTGAAGATGTTGGGTAAGCTGATCGTCGGCTCGATCAAGCAGATGATGGCGGGTTGCCTAGGCAACAGGTTAGAGGGATCCGTGCGGGAGATCGTCGATGCGCGCCCGACAAACGCCGCAGTCCCGTTCTATGTGGTGCTTGATGAATATGGTTACTACGCAGTCCTAGGTTTTGCCGTTGCACCCGCGCAAGCACGTTCCCTTGGTTTTCCGCAGCCGTTGAGATCGCGCGTGAAGATTGCCGACGGGGTGTATAAGACCATCGGCGAGATGATGCCCGGCGACGAGTTGATGTTGCCCGACGGGGGAAAGGCGAAGGTCCGTGAGATTCGACTTACTGGACAGTTGCCGGTCGCAGCGCTGCGCACGTCCGGCGGTCGTCGGGTTGAGGCCGCGTACGCGCATCACTGGCCGGTACGCGTGCACGGTCAGACCAAGATCATGACCACGCGTGAGATCGATCATTTCTTAAAGTCGGGCATTGAAGTTGAGCTGGCCGTTGCTGACGTAACAGGTTTGCGCTACGAGGGCGTGGTTGACATTTCCTTTGTTGGAATCGAAGCAACCCGGTGCTTGGTGGTGGAACACGATCTGCACTGTTATGTGACGGACGGAGATCTGGTTACGCACAACTGCATCACCTTCGCGGCGCAGGACTTTTCCAGCCTGCAGAAGGCATCAAAGGAGGAGGCGGACGCGACGTGGGAGAACACCAACGTCCGTGTCGTAGGCCGGATAACTTCGGGCGTTGAATCGGAGACATGGCGTCGTATCGCCGGGGTGGGTAGCGAAGCGTCGGTTCACGAGGGTGGACGCAAAGAGCACGACCCCGGCACATTTTCGGGCGGATACCGGAGCAATCTCGATGCGAACGTAGGACGTGCAAAGCGGATTGAATACGACGATCTGGCCCAGCAGCAGGATGGGGAGTTCACGTTCTTAGTCGGTAAGAAACAGAGTACTGGAGTCGGTGGCGTGCGGGTCATTCGCGCTCGAACGTTTTATACGGCGGTGACGAAGCGTGAACGTCCGCCGAAGATGCGCGTCAATCACTTCTTGAAGGTCGAGCCGCCAAGATCAGGTGGTCCGGGCGACCAAGATATGGAGACCATCGAGACGCTAGAGCGTGTTATTGCCGAGGCGTTGAAGGGCGGGGCTTTGAAGGAGGTGTTCCCCAACAATCCGACCGAGTTAATTCGAACTCAGTCGTTTTACAAGATGGGCCTGTACATTCGCGAGGCCCAGTCGCGGGCGAGGCTTCCACTCGATCAAGCTATTCGAGTTGCGTTTCTATGCGACGAGCGCGAAGCCGAGGTGATGGCATCTGCGGCAGCACAAGCTCCCGTCGATGAGGCAACGTTAGACACTGGCCTGTCGGAAACTTCGGAACGTCTTGCAGCAATAGGCGAGGAGAACTCGGGTAGCGGTGTTGATCAGATCGGTGCCGTCAGAGACGCCGAAGCTGCCGATGCGCGAGAGGAAGAATTGGCGATCGATATTCCGCTCGACGAGACTGAATCACTGGACGGAAGCGAAGGCCCGGCAGGCGACGACTTTTCGTTATCGCTCGCGGATCACTTGGGTGACACGGGCAGGGATCCGATCGCCGGTGATGCCGTGGCTACCGATTCGTCGGCGCAGGATGACATCCTCTCGCTAGGTTCCGGAGATGGTCTGGCTCTCGAAGAACTCGATGAAGCCTCTGTTTCCTTGCCGCATGCAGAAACCACGGCGGTGGTGAAGAAGAAGGACGAGCAGAAGGGGGAAGGTGAGAAGTCCGGTTCCTCAAGCGGTGGTATGAGCGTTTCGCTCGTTCCTCCGAATTCAAAGCCTGTCGATGCCGACGCCGACGCATCGGTGCCAGCGATCGACGCGAAGGCGGCGGTCATCGATTACCTTGACGCATACGATTTCGGCGATCAGGGTGCGGAAGGGGTAGGCGGAGATTCGCGAGACGGCGAGGCGCAAAGCGGTAAATCTGACCAGACTGTCGAGGAGCCGCGTCGTACAATCAGCGTGCTCACGCTAAGAGTGCTCAATACCGACGACGAACCGTCAGAGATAAGTTCGTATCTTGCTGACCAGATCGCGGCCACCGAGACCGCTCTTGGGGTTAATAAAGATTCGCTCGCAATCCAAGCCGACGCACGACGACAGGCTGAGGACTTAGAACGGATTACGTCCTATGTCGATGGTCCGACCCCTAGCGCTCCAACGCTTCAGGAGTGGGACGAGACAGTGGAAGGGCTGGCTGACGCAGCGGAACGCAACCCACCGAACTATCTGTAAGCACCCAAGTGGGCGAGAGATGGCGGCGGGTTGTTTCAATCGGCCCAAAGGGTTAGAAAAACAAATTTGTTTTTGCACTAAATGTTGCATCGTTTTGATAAACAACTATAATCGGGTTTAAATTTTGGAGGAATAGTCATGCAGGTTACGTGTGCGCCAATGTTCCTGAACGAATTCGGTGCCAAGTTCGCGAACGAACAGGTCCGTAGCTGGGTATGGTCCACCGAAGATGAAGACTCTGGCAAGCGGACATCGTGGCCGGCAGGCGCTGACCCGGTACTGGAAACCGTCGCGTCGGTCGAGCTGATGGAAAATCAGGTGCAGCTGACAATCACCCAGCGCGACATCGCTACCAGTTCCGAAGACGTCTCTCACGCAGACGCCCAGTTGGTATTCGACGCGCTTATCCATTTCGAAGAGCAGTCGATTTCTCTCGACGGCGAGCCGGTGCTTTTTGGGCCTGATTCGATTGTTGATGTGATTCAACGATTCAATCGGCAGTCGTAGGCGATGGGACTCTTCGGCTCGGTCGGAAAAGTTGTAGTTAGGGAGCACGCGCACGCGTTCGGCTACACGTGGGTCAAAGCCGGTGGGGACACGGTGCGCAAGCAGTTCCAGCGGCTCACCAAACGGGGGTGCCCAAAATGCGCGTCTGGACGGCTATTCGCGGATGTAGTCGAAGTAGACGGTGACTCGCGTCGGTTCTATGGCTGTAACAAATGTGATCATTTCGAAGCCGTGCAGGCTGGGGAAGATCCGGACACGATGGAACGGCTGAAATTGCTCGCGGACAGTAAGTTGAGTGATCCGGACACAGTAATACGCGCAATACGGCAGCACAAGATTAGCAGTCGGTTGCTGTTTTGTTTCGCAGCTCTTTGCATGCTAGCTGCAATCGCAATGGTAGTCGCAAGTCCTCATAGTTCCGGTTTTGCGAGTGTGTCAATGATCGGGTTATTCATCACGGTCAAAGCGCTTGTTTCAAGTTATCGATGCTGGCAACTACAACATGGTCGGATCTTCGAGCCCGGCTTGTTCAAAGCGTGGTTCAAGTCGGGAGAATGGTTCGTATGAGCGTGTCAGACAATGCCGTAGTTGTGCTCCGTCGATTCGGTGGACGTGATTTGTCTGGAGCGGATTTGGAGACGATCCGGCAAGACGTTCTGGGCTTGACGCAGGAGGACGTGGCGAGCCAGTGGAACTATTCCCGCACTTACATTTCCAGAATGGAGAGCGCGGCTCTTACCAATCAGCGCATTCAAGATTTGTATCTAGGTTTGTTGTTTCGTCATTTCCTCTATCGAAATCTAGGCGCTTGACATGGCGACTCTGCTGACCATCGTGCAGATCGAGCGCGCTATTTCATGCTGTGCGGCTGACGATCCACCGAAGGATAACGTGCTCGGCCGAGATCTGAGTTTGATGGCTGAAGTGTACGGTCGGATGGTGTACGAGCGCGCGGAGAGCGTTGATCTCGATGGCATTCCCCCCGAAATTGCGGGCCTGTATAGAAAATGGGCTCAGCATTGAACTATTACGACGTCGAGCAATATCGACCGGCAACTTTGCAATGCGTGCTTCGCTCAGCGGTGCGCTACAAAGTTCCTGCGGATGTTCTGCTTGCGATCGGGCAGCACGAAGCTGGAAAAGAAGGTTCGGCGATACGAAATAGTAACGGCTCATTCGATCTTGGGCGAGCGGGTATCAACACGGTTCACCTTCAGGAATTGCAGCAATACGGCGTCGATCCGTTGGTGGCGGCGCACTATTTGCGATACGACGGTTGCTATAACTACGCGATGGCGGCTTACCTGCTGAGTCGGAAGTTAACAGGGTGCACTCAAGATTATTGGACGTGCGTCGCCAACTACCATTCAATTACGCCCGTCTTCAATGCAATCTATCAAACAAAAATCAAGCCGCTAGCTCAGGCATGGGCGAGCTATCTTCAAAAAAACTATCGGGTGAAGGATTACTAGCCGTGAAAAAAATTTTACTTGCAGCGGTGATCGCTGTGCTGAGTTTGAACGCATTTGCGGAGCTCGCGACTGGAGTGTTGCCGCTGCCGCCGGGCGTTGTGCGGCCTGCATATTTCGATGCGAAGGGGATCAAGGTTCTCGCGTACGTAAAAGGCGTTGGTGGATTAAACGTCTGGCAGGTGGAACGCAAAGGAATCAAGACCGTATTCTATTCGACGCCCGACAACAAGGTTCTCGTGTCTGGGGTGTTATGGGACGCATCGACTGGTGATAATCAATCGGACGCTTACATCACGGACGCTATGACGGCGCCCGCGAACGTCGCGAAAATCGAAGCGACCCCAGCCTCGGCAAATGTCGGTGTCGCGCCCGGCGGAATTTCCTCACAGATCGCCGATGTCGAAAAGTTGCAAGGTGTGAAGGAGGGTAATGGATCGCCCCGGAAGACTATCTACATCATGTATGACCCGCGCTGCCCGCATTGCAAAAATGTCTACGATGCAAGTCGGGATTTCGTGCGCCGGGGTGGATCAATCAAATGGCTACCGACCACTGTTCTGGGCGATCCTCAGGACGGCATGAATCGGATTGCGCTGGTCTTGCAATCGAAGGACCCGGTTGCGGCGATGGGCGTGGTCGAACGGGGCGGACAGTTAGGAAGGACCGAGGTAAAGCCTGAAACGTTTTCGGTTGTTGCGCGTAACGAGGCCTATTTTTGGGGCGCATTTCATGGCAATCCATCGGCCGGGACACCGAGCGTTCCGGTTGCTTTTTTTCAGACAAAAGACGGTGCCCCGCAGATGGTTTCAGATCTGGATGACCCGCAATTGTTAAAGCGTTTATTTGAGGACATGAGTAAATGAACACAAACCCCGTATTCTCATTGAGCGCGGCGCCGCTGTCGGTTGGCTACGCAGTAAAGGTTCGACTTTCGCTTCAGCTATCCGATGACCGCATCTCACTCAAGTCGCGTTTGGGTTCTTGCACCGTGAGTCGACTCGATGATCTGACCGTCGACTTACGCGAAGCATCCGTCGGCGTAGACGAAGTAGGTGGCGACGGCGATGTGGCAATAATGTTGCGGAACGGGGACGCGTCGGTAGCGACGCTCGGCGTGCTCCAATTTGATGGCGTAGAGGCGAAGCAAAAGAATCTTTTCCTGAAGCACCTCTCTAACGCCGTGCAGGACGCTTTCGGTGCGGCCTTATTCGAGGCGGCCGAAAAGGCGGACGTATCTTCCGGCGCATCGCTGGCCGCAGCGGTTGTGGCGGGGGCCCCGTCGGTGGTTTCTGGGCCGAAACGAGCGGGGCGCGCGCAGATTTACGTGCTTGCGCTCGTCGCATTCGCAGCCGTGTGTTTGCTAGCGTTCGGCGTGTTGCGAACCAAGGGCTTGGGGGCGGTGGATCCAATTCAAGCCGCGACCGGCGCGCCCGACGCAGCGCTTTCGGAGCGGGTTCGGCAGCAGATCGAGCAAGCGGTCAGGACGCCCACTGACGCGCCCGCCGGTTTCATCGGCTCCAATGTGACGCGCGCGACGATGGAAGCCATGGGGCTTAAGCCGGGGAAGGCGAATGCGGGTTGTCTCGTCGGTATCCCCAAATGAAGGAAGCCGGGCCTGATCTGCCGTAGACACATGAGTGCAGTGGTGTACATCGACCCAACATTGGTGTCCGTCGATACCGAGATCGAGTGGAGTCGCGCTCCCTTCGACGAGCGAGCGCGGCGGTTGCACGCGCTCCTCGTTCTGCCTGATTGGAAGGTTCCGGAGACGAGTCGGAATCTCGAACGGTTTTTTTGCTTCTTGGTGGCGGATGGAAACTCTTTTGCTGTCGCCTTAGCGAGGGTCGATGCTGAAATTACGCTAATAGTTCAAGAAAACGGCTCTTGAGCGTTGAAATTGCAAATAAAAGCACAGTGCAATCTCGTTCAGGTAGAATGCAAAAACAAAACTATTTCAGTACACTTGACGCTATGGCGACACCAATCAGCAAGCATAGGGATATGCCTGAAGTGCAGTTGCGCGGGATGATTACGCATGCGCAGAAGGAGTTTAAGTATCTGGATCACACCTCGGACGAAGCGCTGTTTGGCCTCGCCCGCTTAATGGTTACCAACGATTTCGTCGTAGATCGGCAGGTCACCCCGGTGCGATCCTCGCTTGAATTTCTTCGGAAAATCGGCCCGACGGCCGAACCTGCCGTTCAAAAAATCCACGAGCGCGACTTCGTCTTCGCGATCAAGATGTTCGGGATGCTGGTTCGGGAAAAGAACGGCTTGCTTGAATTCTTGCCGGGCAACCGCTGGATCGACGATATCGACACGGAAGGCAAGCCCGCAGTCAAGATTGAGATCGACAATGAGAAGACGGGTCGTGAGATCGAGTTGGATATCTCCGACGTCAAAAAACATCGAAAGATTCATGAGCGACGCATTGAAGCGGCGACGAATCGGCTGCTTCGAATTCATCGAGACGTTTCCCTCGCGAAAGTTTTGGGCGCCTTGATTCAGTCCGGCATGAAAATCGGCGAGGCGAGAGACGTGCTTCGCCAAGATCACGTCGTGAAAGATCACGAGTACGTACGCATCCGGGGCTATGCACTTGAACTCGGCCTGCTGGACACACGTTCGCGTCGAAAGAACACGCGTGTAACGCTTGACCCCGATGTAGCGGCTTACGTCGTCGAGCTATCAAAGGTAAAGGGCCGGCTACACTCGCGCACGCCGACGCAGACGGTTAATCAAGCGCTCCGAGACCTCCATCTGTTGACCAAGAAGGAGCATTTATCCGCTGTGCCAAAGACTGACGCCGAAAGCGACTAGCGCTAGTTGTTAGGGAAGGCCCACGGCGTGGCCACCATGAAAAATCTTGTGATTGTAGAGGCTGCAGGCAAGGTCGATATCTTGAAGCGCGAGCTCAAAGGTATCGGCCTTTTTGCCGATGTTGTCGCAACAGTCGGACACATTGCGGACAACCCGAAGAGCTTGAGTCCCATCGCGCTCAATGAGGACCTTCACGAGCTCGCGTACGAATTCCGGGAGGATCGCAGCCATCTCCTCGAAAAACTGAGGCGCGCAGCTGCGGGTGCGGATCGCATTTTCGTGGCGACCGACGATGATCAGGAAGGCGACGTCATTGCTTACGACGTGTCGCGACTTCTAGCCGATCGGGCCGACATCCTGTATCGGGTGCGCCTCCGTTCAATCACGGCTCACGAGCTTCAGTCGGCCTTCGACGGGCAGCTCTCCCAGCAGTTTGAGCCGTTCGCGCGCAACGGCATTTGCCGACGGGTGGTCGATCGAGCGATCGGTGCGGTGTTCACGCGTGTGGCAGAGAGCTCAATCGTTTCTGTGGGCCGTGTACAGAGCTCGCTGCTGGCTGCTATCAAAGAATCTCCCCCGGTAGCGGGTCATTACACGATGCGGTTCGAGGAGTCTGATGGGTCGGTTTTCGGCGCACACGTGCCGGTGCGTTCTGCTACCGAGCTACGGGCCTTGGAAGCGCTGGCAAGTTCCCTAGCGAGCGGGCATGCACAGGTGCTGCGCCATTCGGAGAAGGTCGAGCCGCGCGCTCAGCCGTGGAGCTATGAAGACGTCGTGTGCGAGGTATCGGATCGGCTCAAGATGTCCGTAGACGAAGCTGCAGACTTATTCCAGAAGGCCTATGAACGAGGGCGGATTAGCTATCCACGGGTGCGTGGCGCGTCGTTCACACGGGACGCAGTGGAGGTGGCGGCCGAGATGGCGGCGAACAATCGGTGCAGTTTCGACCCAGCGCTCTTAAAGGTTCGTTCGAGTGAGGATGGTAGGGGCGCAGCACACGAGTCGCCTCGGGCTCTCGATGGCGAAATGCCGCTTGGCCGCCCGTTGAACGTGCTGCAAGCGTCAGAAGCAGTCGCTGTTTTGATCGGTCGCAACGTCATCGAATGCGGTCAGAGCGCGAAGGTCAGAACTCTGACGGTCAAGCACGGAGAATCCGAATTAGAGCTTCGATGCGTGATGAATTCAGGTCGGCGAAATTGGAAGGACCCGGATAGCACTCCGGGATATCATCCGTACGCTCGTGACTATGCCTTGCTCAAGTATATGGGGGCGCTCGGGCTTGGGCGTCCGAGCACGGTAGTGGAGCATGCAACCCGCGTTATACGTCGAGCGTTGATCGCAGAGACGGGCGTAGCTGTGTCGTTGAACGATCGAGGGGAGCGCTGGTTAGAGCGGGCAAGTGCATTCGGTTTCATCGCGCATACGTCGACTGAAATGGAGTCGGCGATGGCCAAGCCGATGCGTGATCCGTATCAACGCGCGCGCGAAATTCTAGCGTCGCACGGCATGCTGGATGTGGTTAAGAAACATGTTGCCATAGCGGGGCCGCTCGAAGCGCCGAATGAGGCTTTCGCGGAACCGGGCTGATAATTCTAAGGTATGGACCAGATATGACGATCGAGAGATTGGCGCCGGGAGTAATCGTTGAGATGCGCGATCCAGTAATTGGAGGGAAAAAGCTCGGGCTAGTTGACGACGGCGGCGTCGGCTATTTCGACCTGATCGGTGATGGGGAACTTCCAAAACCTATCCAAACAGAGCTCAACCCTCGCTCGCTTGGAGCGATCGAATCGTGGATCGGATCAGTTCAGCCTGAAGGTCTCGAAGGGTATGTGCAGAGGTGGAAGACCTTGTCAGAGAAAAACCTCGACATCCTCACGCTGGCCCGCGCCCTTCGGTGGGGCTTGGAGAACGAGAGCGAAGATGTTGAGTTGATGGAGCGTATGGGGCATGAGGCGACAGAGCGCGTCGAGTCCGGCCGACGAGCAGTCGCGGAAGCCATCGCGAAACCTTAGACTGTCCCCAATTTGTACACTTAAGCCTAGCGAGCTTCGCTAGGCTTTTTTTTATCAAAATGTGTAACAGATCCCGAAATACGAAGGAAGTAACGTTTTTAGAGAATTCGCGTCGATTTTTGAGCTAAAATCATCTGAGGAAATTAACACGAGATTAGCATGAATCCGCTTTTGAAAGGTTTGGCATCAATTGCGCAGCGCACCGCTTCCGACTTCATTGAGCGCGGAGGGCGGATCATCGTCGGCGACGAAGAGTTAACGCCAGAAGATGTCGCGTCGACGCTGGGAGGCCTAGGCCCACTTCTGTGGATGACGGTGGAGTTCGCCAATGACTACGGGCTCAAGTTTCCGTTCGCCACGTACGAGGAGGCCACAAACGCACTGGCTGGATATCGCGTGAGGGAGGTTGTATTGGGGGACCTGAGTGCGTCGATGGCGCTTTACACGTTTTCCGACTTCATGCGCAAGGAATTGATGAGCGAACAGGCCGTGGTGATCGAGTTGGATCTGACAACGTTATTCGCAAACTTCAACGAATGGTGCCGCACGCATTTATCTACCCATCCCGCAAAACCCAACCCCGGCAGTTCGCCGGATTGAAAACTCACATTGCAGAACGAAAACATATTTGTATTTCGCACCGTTCTAGAATAAATACTCCATAAACGACCATTTTCGTTAAAAAACTTTGATTTTAATGTCTATAAGGTCAAAGATTGCACCTAGATCGCCGGATGCGTTCTGCGAAACGAATGCGTGAGCGGTCGATTCTCTCAATCGACAATCTAGGGGTATCACATGCAACTCAATGCGCTGGGCGTAGGCCGTAAAGCAAAGGCGAAAGCCGATCTTCCGCAAACGATGGTTGTGCGTCTGATCGAGATCCGATCGGAAGCGGGCAAGCCGGGTGTTTTCGTTGGACACAATGTCGATTCGAACGAACGGGTCGAAGTTCGAATGATGTCGGTAGACGAGGGCGTGCTCGTCAACAAGCGCGCAGACGAGAGTCTCGACGCTGCGAAAGCCCGCGTGGATGGCATGTACGTCGGCAGTGGCGAGAAGCACCGCCCCCGCCCGGCTGAGTTCGCGAACCCGTCGCACAAGACGCACTGCGCCGCAGGCGGCCTCATGATCTTCACGAAGACCATGAAGAACGAAGACGGTACCTTTCGCGCCCATTGGGCCGAAACGCTGGAGCGCGGTCCGGGCACTGCTGTCTCGAAGGAGATGGCGCATGTCGCGATTGGCGAGATCAAAGATACTCTTGACCCGACGAAGGTGACGGGTAGCTATGTTGTCGTCGACGTCATCAAGCCGCAATTCGCGGCAATCTTGAATGCCGATAACACGGCCCTCGTGCTGGACGCGGCATTTGCAAACGAGGACGATATTGGCCAGCGCCGTCCGTTCGTGCTCGCCCGGTTGATCGCCGCTGATACGGGTAAGGTCGTCACCGACTTGCCGGAAATGCGCGTGGGCGCTGTCTCGATCGAGGAGACCGTGCATGATTACGACGCAGGCACTTCGTCGAAGATCTTCCGGCCGGGTGACGCGGCACAAACGCTGGCGCACATCAGCGACCCGCTGAACCTCAACCGCGACGCGATGACGCTGCGTGCTGCGATTCACGGCGCGCTGGGCCACGAAGGTTACCCGGATTTCGGTCTGGCGGATGAGGGCGTGAAGGGCGATCTGAAGCAGATCACCGATGCCGTGCGCAGCGGCGATTACCAGATGGAAATCATTCCGGGCGAACGCATCGCAGCAGGCCCTGCGACCAAAGCCAGTCTGCTCAAAGCTTGGAAGGGAAACGACAAACATCCGTTGAACTTCTTCAAGGGTACGCAGTTTCTTGAGTTGGGTGATGGCTCGCGCAAAGAGCGCAAGGTCAATCTGTACGCCGATACGTACGTCACGGTGCAAAAGGGCGAGGGCAACTACAAGTACTTCACGAAGGCGGCCATGGCCGAAGCCTTTCCGAAGAAAATCTCGCTTTACAATGTGGCGACGGTGAACGACACGGAAACCGCAGCGGAAGCGTCGAAGGGCCGCGCGTCGGAAGCGGCGTCGGGTCTGGTGGACGCGACAGCGGAGGAGTTCGACCCAAACGCATTGACGCAGGGGATTGACACCGACAGCATCGATCTGAAGTTGGAGGAGTCAAGCGCTGCACTCGAACTCTGACTCACGAGGTCAATGTAGGTTGTGTAGCAAAAAGCCGCCCTTCGGGGCGGTTTTTTTTGACCCGGAAATATCGTAAAAAAAGGTTTTAATTTGCTTCAGGAAACGAACGAAATCCACCGATAAGACACTTACTGCGTTGTTTCTTTGAAATATACCCCGCTCCTGTTGATAATCATCGGATCAAATGCTAATCCGTGAAGGGCGACGACTATGGCTGGAAATGGCGAAGTTACGTGGGTCGACATGTCGGCAATTGGGATCACGATGGGATCGTGGACGAACCCGGCGGACCCGAGCAAATCATTGCCTCTTGCTATCGTTGATGCGAACGGTAGATACGACAAGCAGATCCGGTCACTTGGCTTCTCGCCAATGCCCGGCGTGAAGGCTAATGGCATTTATGTTCGGGCTGACACCGTCGTGTCTCCGCCGCAATTGCGCGAGGCGTTTGGACAAGAGAACGTCCGGTTCTTGAAGGGTCCCCGCGAATATTTCGATCAAGCTTTCCAGAAAGCATTCCGGACTCGCACCCAGCTCAACGCGAAAGCGGCCTTCGCTCAGAACCGTGTGTTGGGTCTGAATCACTTGGGCGAAACGGTTCAGGAGGCGTCGCTGGGGCGTTACGTCGTCCGAGAGGTGGACGGAATTCGTACTGCCGTTCGCGAAGGCATTGACGATCCTGCCGTATTCATGCGCGCAGATTCTCGCGAGAGCTTGCAGCAGGTTGCGCGCGGATTTGTTAGCCGCATTTTGCTTCGCGGCGACAACCTTCGTCGTGAGAATGTGAAGAACTTGATAGAGGTCTCGAATGAAGCGGACTTTTCCGCGAGAGACTATCAGGAGGCGATCGAAAGCGCGCTCAATGATATTTTCTCGGAGGCGATCGCTGCGGCAGGCACAAATACCGGTGCAGAGGCGCTGTCTGTTTTTGACATTGCGAACCGCTTGTATATCGGCATGCCGGAGTTGCGAGAGCGAACGGTCAACTCAATCGCGAACCAGCAATACTCGACTCCGGTCCCCATGTCCGCTATCGCGCAGACTCTGCTTGCAACCCCAGCGGAGCTCGCGGGGTCTACCGTGCTGGAGCCGACTGTCGGCAATGGTGGGCTCGTCTCCTACCTCACCGCACTGCGACCGCTAGCCCCCGGTCTCAAGATTTATGGGGTGGAGATCGACCCGGAGCGCGTCGAGACCGCGCAAGGTGTCGTCGATCAAGTGCTTCTGGGTGATGCGACAACGATGGACTTCCGTCGCGCGTTCGGGCATGCGGACGGATTCGATTTTGTAATCGCGAATCCACCGTTCGGGTCGATGGACGAACTTAAAACGTTGGAGTTGCCGGCGGGCAGCTTGGCCGAAACGATGGACGTTCTCCGCGTTGACCACTTTCTCCTGCTTTCAGCCCTACATGCGCGAAAGAACGTTGGGCGTGCCGTGTTCATCACAGGCGCCGACAACGTCATGCAACCGGGCGTGATCAAAGGCCGTAGTGCGTCTCTATTGAACTATCTTTACGATCACTACGAGGTCGATGCGGTAGTCGATATCGCTGGGGAACTATACAAGAAACAAGGGGCAGGGTATCCGCTGCGGATGTTTGTCGTCGGCAACCGTAGAGACGAGCCGGTGCAAACACCGGTTCCGACTGAGCTCATGGTCATTCGATCCTACGAGGGGCTGCGATCGTGGGCTGACACGCTCATTAGTAAGCGCGGCTACGAGCTTGCGCCGGTAGCAGCTGGCCCCGATCGGACGGATGCAACTACGACTTCGCCGCGTGATTCCGTCGGCGTAAGACGTGTTGCTAGGACTGAGAATGCCCTGCCGGAGCAGAGCGCCTCGCAGGTAGGGTCGGTTGTAGATTTACTTGAAGTTCGTGACGCGGTGGCGGAGCCGCGAGACGATCATCGGCAAGAAAGCGACTTTCAACAACGCTACGTTTCGTTCTCAAATTCGGGCGAACCGAGCACGATGATTCCGGCCAACTTGTCGGGTCCAGTGTACGAGGCGCTTGCGCAGATTAAGGTCCAGTTCGGAGATATCGACGAGTACGTGGCGAGGGAGCTGGAATATTCAGTCAACGATCTTTCAAAGTATTTTTCTCCCGAACAGGTTGATGCATTGGCCATGATCTGCTCCGCGAGCTCCCGAGGCCTTGGCTTTCTACTGGCCGATCAAATGGGCGTGGGGAAAGGGCGGGTGTTGGCGGGGTTTGCGCGGCGCGAACGCTTGCACGGGCGGATTCCGATGTTTGTGACGGTCACAGACAATCTGTTTACGGATTTCCTTGAGCGGGATCTGGCTTCGATTGATAGCCGGCACCTGTTCCAAGCACCACTGATCGTCAACGACGGAGCGAAGACCGTCGATGCTGGCGGCAACGTGGTCGTGCGATCGATGAAGCGCCCCGAATACCGCGCGCATGCAGAGGAGGGCAGGATGCCGGAGGGGACGGACATTATCATGCTGACCTACTCCCAACTTTCCCGTCCACACGAGAAGCATCTCACATCGCGCTACATGCGCGCATTGTGCAGCCGTTATCAGATATCACTGATTCTGGATGAATCGCATAAGGGCGCTGGTGCGAGCCATACCAGCGAGAACCTGCTCGGAATGATTTCAGGCCTTGAAATGACTGGTGGCAATGTCGTCTATTCGTCTGGTACACCGATCAAGGGGGCCAAGAACCTAGCTCTGTACCTTCGCATCCTGCCGCAGGGGGTCAATACGCAGGAGCTGCTCGACGCCGTCAACAGTGATCCTATCTCCCTGCAGGAGGCGTTGAACTATGAGATTGCGATACAGGGATGTCTGATCTCGCGCGAGCTTGACAATACAGGAATCGAGAAAGAGTTCGTATTGTCGCGGTACGTGGAACGTAACGAACAGATCGCGGACCAGCTATCGTCGATCTTGACCGCGATGAACTACATTTCCGGCGACGTGAGAAAGCTTGTAACGCAGCAGAATAAGGCGTTCGAAAAGCTCCTTAATAGCATCCCAGAGCATGAGCGCGGAGGTCATCGCATGGGTGCTACAAGCATCAATTTCGGTTCCCGCATGCATTCACTCGTTTGCCAGATGCTGGTGTCGCTGAAGGCCCGCGAGATCGTAGACCTCGCGATCGAAGCACTCGAAAACAACGAGAAGCCGATTATTGCGTTACAGCGTACAGGCGAGTCGATGTTGACCGACTTCGTCACCGGCCGGAACGCGGAATTCGAGGATGAGGTAGCAGTCGATACGGTGAGCCGCGAATTCGCTGCGATCGAACTCGACAAACCGTTGAGTTTCAAGGATTACCTCCGCAGGACGCTCGATAAAATTCTCTGGATCAAAGAGACCGGACGGTATGGCGATGTGTCAACGCGTCGTGCCATCAGCGAGGAGATCGTTGAATCGGAGAAGCACATTTTGGCGTTGATCGCCGAGCTGCCGGACGATCTGCCGCTTACGCCGATCGACTACATCCGTGAGGAACTTGCGAAGCACGGCTATACAACCGGTGAGATCTCCGGGCGTAATCTCCGCACACGCACACTGGAATCTGGGAAGGTATTGATCGAGGCGATGCCGGGACGCGGTGACAAGACCCGCGTGCAACGCGCTGTCCGTGATTTTAACAATGGCGAGACGGACGCCATCGTGCTGACGGCATCCGGAAGCACGGGCATTTCGTTGCAAGCCAGTCCTGCTGTCGGGACCGATTTGCGGACTCGGACAATGATCAAGGGGGAGATGCAAGCGGATATTGCAACCGAGCGGCAGATGGATGGCCGGCATAATCGGACTGGTCAGATTGCGAAGCCAAAATACAAGATCCCGCAGACGGGCCTAACGGCGGATGATCGGTTGTCAATGATGTTTAACACCAAAAACCGCTCTCTCACGGCAAGCACTGTCTCAAATCGCGACAGCAAGGACTTGATCCGGGAGGTTCCGGACCTGTTGAACGTGGTTGGTGACATGGTTGCGCTTGATCTGCTTGCGAGCAATCCCGAGCTATCACGGCATCTCGATATTCAGCCACCAGATGATGAGGAATGGAGTTTTCCTCCGTCGCCGCTGTACTACATCAAGTTGCTTACTGGGCGGGTTAGTTTGTTGAAAGTGCAGGAGCAGAAGGCGCTCTATGCCGACCTGCAGGGGCGGTTTCTGGAGCAACTTGACAAGCTAAAAGCGGAGGGTCGCAATCCACTGGAGGTCGAATGTCACGACTGGCGTGCAAAGTTTATCGACCGTCGCGTTTTCATGGGTGCCACTAAAAAGACGGACAATGAGAAGTCGCAACTTAACGCGCCGGTCTTTCTCTCGGTCGTCGAGTACCAGCAGGAACTGAAGGCGGTGAAGGCTGCGGAGATCGACGATAAGGTGGCGAAGTCCAAGTTGGCAGGCTGGGGCGATACCGGGGTTGTCGTAAAGTACCTTCGGGATTTTAGCCAGCAGATTCTCATTGGCGCGAAGGCTTTGAAGTTCGCGACAGTGGAGGCCGCTCTTGCTGATAAAGACCCAAATAACGTGAAGGATATGGCGGCCAAGCTCGCGTGGCTTGATATGAATCTTCCCTCGGTGCGCCCCGGTGGCGTTTTCTATAAGAAGGATCTCGAAGCCATTGAGGTTCCGACGGTAGTGCTAAGAGTGCAGGTACCGGGCAAGCTCGACGCGTACACGCGTTTGGGTGAATACGTCATCCATACCATGCAGCCGGGCAGCGATGCGGTCACGATGGAGACGCTCAGCTCGCTGTTTGCAAACAGTATCGATTTCGACCCGTGGGAATTTTCGGAGAACGAGTCTGCGCGCTATATTTTCGACTCAGCTGAGAATGGCATGGTGACCAAGCGAGCGCGTTTGCTGGATGGCAACTTGTTTGACGCGACGTCGTTGAATTTGCGCGAACGCGTCGGCCGGAAGATTGTTTATACCGATGAGGCAGGCTCGCGGCAGCACGGGATCTTGGTCTATGCCGATATCTCGGACAAGGCACTGGCGTCGATTCCGGAGCGTCTGCGCGACCCTGCATTGATACGGCTGTTTGTCGACTACCGCCCCGTGACAACCGACACGACAGGGGACTGGAAGGGAACGCAAGGAGGGGTGGTCCTCGCCAAGTCGAACACAGGTCAGGTGCTCCTGAAAGTACCGGGTACCAAGAAGCGGGGCGGTCACATCTTTTTGGATCCCGCTCTATCAGGGATCAAAGGGCAAGAGGATAAATGCATCTTTCATCTCGACTTCAAGGCGGTAAACGGCTTGATGGTTGCGGCGCTGCCGGATGATCGCGCGGAAGACGTGATTCGTTACTTGATGGATCAGCGCATGCAGCAGTTTTTCACTGTGGATCGCGATGAGCTGCAACGCGTGCGCGATGTAATGGCGGAGAAACCGGCGGTCGGCGGGGATCGGCTTGAGGCGGCCTAACGATAAGCGGACTGATACCTTGTGGCGGAAATGAAAGAGGGGCGCGATAGCGCCCCTCTTTCATTTGCCGTGTGCGTCGAGTCGATTATTGGAGATAGACGGGGACCTCGCCGATGGGCGCGTCCTTTTTTGGTTGTACCACCGGTTCGATGTTTTCGCCTTTCTGGGGCTTCGCAGGCACCAGAGCGGCGGTTTTCGCAGCGTCGACGGCCGCAGCGGCCTGAGCCAGCTTGGTGGAGACTGCCGGCGGATGCACTGTGCGTTGAGGCGTTAAAGGTGTGGTGTCACCGTCCGTCGGCGCTAAGGCGGAGAGCGTTTGACTCATTGTCCACATTGTTTCAAGCGAACTGACTCTCGCCGCGACATTTCCATCGAGCGTTCCGAGCGCTAAAAGAAGCCTGTGACGCTTATGCGCCCAAGTTAGCACCTGCATGCGAGAATCCAAAAAGAAAAATGTTTTTTATTCCTTCGACGTCGATTAAAATACCTCCAAATACCGAAAAATGCGAGGTTTTTGTGGCATTGAAAGACATCAATGATGCGGCCGGGGCCAACGAGGGCGACGAATGGGACTTCAAGGTTTCGGACGAGACATCTATCGCCAAGCGAATGCTGGAAAAGGACGCCACCGGTCAGGTGTTTGCCACCATGCAATACATGACGACAGTTGAGGATTGGGTCATCAACCGGCTGGGCAAGCAGGATTCGTCCGTGGCGGAGCAGGTGAAGATTCGCCTGCAGCGATTGGACGCGGTGATCGTGCAGTACCGTAGTCAGATCCCCCCGGACAATTTCTCGTTCTTGCAGGTTCTCTCGTGGTTGTCGATGGACCAATGCATGTACACGATCGAATACTTGCAAGCAAATCAGCCGTTGTTTTTCAGGCAACTCATTGAACACTGTCGTGCGTCACAACACGATGAGATCAACGCCGGATTCACGTACACCCGAATCATGACGCTGCTCAAGGGAAGGCTCCTCGATCGCATTCTGGGTCCGGACAACACCGATTTCGTTAACCGCATCCTTGTCGAGTCCCTATGATTTCCCTTACGAACGACGGACCGATAAATTGGCGCAGTGCCACTAAATTTGTGCTTGGCACGGTCTTCGGCGCAGCGCTGGCGACTGTCGTCGCGGTTAAGGCCCAGCAGGCATTAACCACTCCTACCGCGACGTACGGTTGTGCGATCTCCGACGCGGCAACCTCTAATCTCAATACCCGCATCACGATGGTAGGCGCGACTGCGCCGGATCCGTCGAAGTATTTCACAGTGGGCGGGGTTTCGAGTTGCATCGGGCCAATGACGAGCCTTGACCTTTCGAAGCTGATTCCCGACCCGATGGGGCTACTCACGTCGCTTGCTAAAGCGGCCGTCGCGGCTGTGGTTCAGAAAGCCTGTACTGCGGCGCGCCAGAGCATGAGCGACTACCTCGGTAAATACAACGCAGCAGTCAATATGACTGGGGGCGGTTCGCAGCAATACCTATCTACGGCGATCGGCAGTGCGGTCGGCCTGCAGATGACCAACTATGGAACGAGCTACGCTGCCCCGGCCGGCAGCAGCCTTGTAGTCGACCCGCTTGCTGCCGTCACAGGGGCTGCGAATAGCACCGTCGGTTCAACCGCCTCCACGGTCACGCAGTCAGCTACCCAGACGGTGACTTCGACCGCGACGTCTATTACCCAGCCAGTGAGTTCAGCCATCGGCTCGGGGGTATCTGCGGCAACGGGTGTGGTTTCGTCGGCAAAGAGCGCTGCCACATCGCTCAGCACAAGTGTCTTCGGAAATTGATATGCGAAAGAATGTTGTTGTTGTCGCGCTTGCGTTTGCTCCTCTATTGGCCCACGCGCAAGTAACCGCGTGGATCACCGCGATGCAGCAGTCGGTCGGTTCGCTTGCGGTGACAACTAAGCAGGTCGAGCTGAGCAAGCAGAATGAGGCCTCGATGAAACTTTCGGCTGAGCAGGCGTTTCAGTCGACGCTTGCGGAGGCCTACACCATTGATGCAACGCGCACGACGGTCGAACAGTTCGGACCCAATGGGCAATTAATCGATGGCTGTTATCAGGTTGCGATGGCAACGCAGGTCGCTACCACCGAGGCAGCGACGACGACCCATGCGGCAACGGCAATGGCGCGTCTTTACACTATTTCCGATTCGGGCACGGCGAGCTCTGGGGGCATCGCGGGAGCGTTGGGGAGCACGAAGGTAGTCACGCAGTTCCCCTATGCGGCTTCGGTGGGAAGCCGGGTTGCACGTCACCAGTCTCACTATTGCACCGTGTCGGAGGCTCAACTCGGCTATTGCACCCTCAACGCGAACGGCATGCAAGGGGGCGATGAGGATTTTTCATTGCATTTGCAGCCGGGGAAGACGTACGGATGGGACCAAACTGAGGCCGCCGCCGATTACGTTAAGACCGTTGCGCCGATTAGGCCGGTGCCGGTGGCTGGGAAATGCTCCAGCCCGGCGTGCGTAGCCGCCCTGCAGGCTCGGCAGCAGCAAGAGTCCTACATGTCAATGGCGCGGTATTCATTTATGCGTTTTACTGAAGCGCATTCGACTCAGAAAACAGGCGATGCAACGCAATGACAAAGACAGGCAAGCACAGCATGACAGTGCGTCTTAAGCAACTGGGCGTCGCTGGCACCTTAATGCTCACGGGCGCATCCGTTGCTTGGGCATCGTGTGGGGGGACCGAGGCGCTGGTGACGAGCGCGGCCTCGACGCTTGCCTCGACTCTGATCGCCCAAATCACCGCTGCGGGCGCAACGCTAGCAACGACAGACCTGACGCAGACCCAGCAGATGGTGAGTGCCATCAGCGTCTTGACCAAGCAGGTGGAGGTGTCGAGCGAAAACGCAGACGCCTCTAACCTTCAGGCCGAACAGGCGAGTGCCTCGTTTCAGGTTGAGCTCGCGACCAAAGGCGTAGTGGACAAGGTTGTCTCGGATTTCCAGTCGCAGGGCTATAACCCATGTGCTCAGGTCACGGCGACAAAGCAGATGGCGGCAGCGGAAGCTAGCGTCGAAGCGAATGTGCCGAAACGGATTGCTGCCGAAATTCAGGCTGGTGGTGGTCGGTACGCGGTTCCCGGCGATATCTTGAGTAGCCGCGCTCAACAGCACAAGGCGCTGTTTTGCACGCAGTCGGAGGTTGACGCCGGCATTTGTTCCAGCTTGGGTGCGATTCCGGGCGGCGACACAAACGCGTCGCTGATCTTCAGCGGCGACACCAGTGCGAACGCAGTCGCGGCAAAAAATGCTGTTATCAACAACATTATCGGGGTTCCGGACGCGCCATTACCGGCTGGAAGTGCAAATACACCTCAGGGACAGGCTTATTTGCTCGCGAAGAAGCAAAAAGATTCTTTTTTAGCGTTTCCAGAGTATTCTCTTAAGCAAATTCAAGCAGATAGTGAGGGTTTCGACACGTTCATGAACGAACGAGTTGGGCAATACTTTGGTACCGATCGGGCGGCCACTTGGGCTCAGGATCAGGCGTCTGAGGCGGAGCGCGGCGTAGTCGTCGACATGGTGAAGATTCAGGGACTTGTTTTGAAGGCGCACGAGCGTCGTCTTCGACAGGCACAGCGGCGGGAGGCAAATGAAGCTGCCGAGCTGGCACTAGACAATCTGGTGGTGAACGGAAAGCAGACAGAGGCGGCACAGGCAGTTGCAATCGCGGGTGCTACTCGCGCGAAGGTGGCGCAATGATCCGGGCGTTACAGAAATTTGTCGTCTCGATGACGCTGCTGTGTTTTGCGGGGGTCGTGGTGGCCTCAGGGTGCCCGGCTGTGATGGACTCAATCTGGCAATCTGGGTTGTCCGCTGCAGGCAGTAGCGTCTCGGTTGCGTTGACCGAGATGGTCAACGGTTACGGGACGACGCACGCGTCAAACCTCGAACGGGTGATGTCGGCGTTGAAGGTGCTGACAGCGCAGATCAATGGATCGAGCAATATATCGGTGCAGGCAAACCTCAGTGCGAAGCAGGCAAGCGCGAATGTAGCGGCGGATATTTTTACCTACAAAGCGATGTCGCAGACCATGTTGGATTTCGATCCGGTAACGGGTCAGGGCTATAACCCCTGTGTCGAGCAGGATCGGTCCAAACAGTTCGCGGTCGCGCTAGGGGAGGCTGACACGGACATGCAGGAGAAAGTGATTCGGGAAATTGATGCCTCGCCGGGCAGCTTCGTGAAAGACCGTGGGGCGGTAGTTAATCAGCGCCTTCAGGCCGCGAAGTCGCTGTACTGTACTGCCGATGAGGCGGCTGCGGGCTTGTGTTCCACGCCGGGATCAATGGCTGGGAAAGACGTTGATGCGAGCAACTTTTTCGCTTCGGCGCCGGGGGGTTCTCCGCAATCCGCCGCGAAGTCGGCGTTGTTGAACAACATGTTCGGATTGCCCTACACGGCGCTGTCGAAAGAGACTGCGCAAACCCCGGCGGGGATTGCGTTTCTCGACCAGAAGCGTACCGATGATGCTACGGCGTCAGTCGCCCAAGCCGGATTGAAGTCGCTCCAATCGTGGACCGAGTCGCGGAGTTCGGGGAGTCAGGATGCGGGAACCTCTGGCAACCAGAGCGTGCTTGATGCATTGCGGACTAAGGTCGAAACGTATTCGGGCGGCGGAGACTACGACGCTTGGGCGCAAAGTCAGGCCACGCAGAGTGAGCGGGGATTGATGGTGGAACTCGCCAAGATGATGGCTTTGGATCTTGGAATGGAATACTCGGAGTATCAGTTGGCGGAACAAGAGGAAGCGATAGTTGCCGCGCGCTTGGCTCTGCGGGCGAAGAACCTTCCGAATGGAGATGCGGCGGTTCAGGCGTCGAATGTTCGTGGGAAGGTGGCTCAATGAAACGGCGGATCGGCCTGAGTGGGGTTGCCACGGCGGCCTTGGTGCTTTTTCAGTCACCGGCCGCTCGTGCAGATGCGTGTCTCGCTGAACCGGTCAATATCCCGACAAACATGGTCACGAGCACGTTTGGGAAAACTCGCTTGCTCGATCATTACAGTGAACCTAGAATCCACTGGGGCGTGGATTTTCAGGCTCGGAGCCCGAGCAATCCGAAGCAAGGTGCGCAAGAAAAGGCTGTCGATAACGGAACGATTATCGGAGCAGGTTTTTGGGGGCATGGGTACGGTAACCGCGTGGCGTTGCGTCGAGCGAACGGCGACATTGTCACGTACAACCATATGGACTCCGTAGCCCCGCAGCTCAAGAGTGGCGCGCTTGTAGGCTTTCAGAGCGGGGGGGCTGCGGTGGGTTCCACGCAGGTGTCGGTTGGGGATATTATTGGGGTTGCTGGGGGTACCGCCGATCACATGGACCGCTACGACTTGCCAATCCATCTCCATTTGGAGTACACGACTGGCTACGGCGGAGTGAAGTTGCGGGAGACCAATGACGGCACCAATACCACGCGAAGCCATTACCTGCGTAACGCATTGGAATATTCGTGCAAGACGTATCCATTTGCACCGGGGGCAGGACCTGTAACGCAGGGAACCGGTGGTTCGGCCCCGACATCGAACACGGTGGCTGGAACATCCGCTAGTAGCGAGGCTGTGCCGACGTCGGCTGATCAGCTATTTGAGGCACAGGTCACTCAGCCGACCGTCACCGATAAGGAGCGATACGGGTTTCCGGATACGCCTCCCTATGACTCCTACGACGGGTTGAGCGAAGCGCAAATTGCAGATGCAGAGATGCTTCGCCGCACGTTGGATACAGAGTGGGAAGTTGCACTGACTGGATGGAGCCAGCGTGGAATATTGGCAGAAATCGCACGGATGCGCGGTGTCAAGTTGTGGCTTGACACAAAGATAGCGGACAAGTATCGGCGGATCGAAGCGATGAAGGCACTTATAGTCGCGGACAAGACGAATCGCGATGTAAAACCCTTGGTCGACGCCGCGTACGCGAAAGCCGTCGGCTCGACGATTCGGGCAAAAGTTAATAATTGATGGCAGTAGAGAATCTCGTGGAGAAGGTCATGAAATTGAAATTGAACGCTTTGGCAAGCCAGCCTTCGTCAGAGGAGGCGGAACTCCGGGATATCGTGAGCCACGAAGCTCATCTCGAAGCGGCGACGCGCGGCAAGTCTATGACCGCTCTGCGACCCAACGCTTCTGAGGGCGTCGGTTCGGCCGAAGAGAAGCCGATGGTGGTCACGGCTGATAAAGATCCTGCTGTTGATGTCAGTGCGGCGACAGATTCTTCGAAATCCGAGCTGCCCGAAGACGACGATGAGGCAGCGCTCAAGGCGCAGGCATTGAGTTCGACGGCAGCAAACGCCGATACAGGTCTTTTCGATTTGCTTCGAGCCTTGCCGCAAGCGCCGGCTACCGCAGGCGTGGATGAGGCGGAGACGCCGCCAGTTGCGAAGGCGCAGGGGGGAAAGCGTGCGGCCAAAAAAGTTGATCCGTCCGAGGCGCAGCAGGCCGTCGAAACCGCCTCAACGCGTCAGCCTCCTCAAGCGATGGTCGCCGGGGGAGTACCGGCCGGTGCCGCGTCTGTCGCCGACGTCGCGGGTCGCATGCTCGCTGGTGCGGTAGCCTCGCCGTTCATGGCGCTCACGAGCGCGCATCGTCATCTGACGCAGCGATTTGGACAGCAGGCTGCCCAACAGGTTTCGGAGCCGGGCCTTGCGGCGAGCGCGAAGGCGGGTGGGCTGATCGCGCCTGCTGAGATGATCACGCAGTGGAAGTGCGAGAAGATAGAGCAGGCGGCCACGGAGGTCATGCGCAGCGCCTCCATGCTGCGGGATCTCGAAGGGTTCGTTGTCTGGGAAGACTCTGTTCTTCAGGAAGCAAACAAGCGAGGCGTTCTGCCGCACGATGTCATTGCTCAAATGCGCGACAGTGCGGACCTCGCACCGCTTCGCGAGCAAATGAATGGTTTGTGGCGGGACAATCCGGGTGTCGTGGAGCGATATCGGCGCTCGGCTGACGCTTTTGAGAAACATATCAAGGATGTGAATCGCAAATACGCCAACTCGGACGATTCGACAAAAAATCGTGTGCTTGAGGCGATGCAGACTGTTCAGGACGATGTCAGCGATCTACCGGGGTTTGGGCGAGAAGAGGGCGAATACACTCTGACGCTTACTGAGCGGATCCGAGAGCTCGCCCGCTTGCTGCTCCAGTTTGTTCAAAGTCTGATGGCCCGCCTTACGGGGAAAGCGCAAAGCGCCGAGCCGACGCCGTCGGAATAAATATTCATGTTCGAATCGCTAAATGCGCTCGGAGGGGGTAAATGTTTCTGGACTTCTGTCGTTAACCAGTGGCCGGCACCGTGTTCGCTTTCTGAACTGGGGCCGGCTGTATTGACGACGGGAGAAAGCGGAGACGGGCAAGAGCAGGATCTAATGCTCATCGTGGTTCAAAGTAGGCGTCTTGATGGCGAGGATCACTGGGTGGTCCAGATTCGTCGACATCAAGCCGAGGAAGCACCGCTCTTAGTCACACTCTCGAAGGAAGGGAATTTCCTTACGGGTAGTCATAGCGGTTCACCGGTCGACGAGGTCGGTGCCATTGATGCTTTGGAACTTTATGCCCCGTACATAGGGGGGCAGTGGCGGAAAGTGGGCGCCACGCCTTAGGACCGTTTGCACCTGTCGGCATGCCTTCGTAGCGTCCCAGCTACTCTTCACCCGGCTGATGAAATCACGGCCAAGCGAATACATTCGCTTTGCTGCATGTATGCATCAGGCTGAGCACATAAGGCTGAGCAGCGGGCGTTTTTACCATTGACCGGACAGGATCGTTGCATGGCAGCTGAACAAAGATTGTTATGGCCCGATTTACGCAGATTCGGCGCAAGCCTAACCGTTGCGCTAAATCCCTCGGTCGGTCGGACGTTTTTGAAGCTAACGATTCTTGACAGAGAACTCTTCACGCGAACCAGCGCGCAGAAAAGCGTTAATCTAAATACTTGTTTGCGAGAGGCCGGATTCGCCTTTTGCGCCAATGAAACTGCCGTAAACACTGAGCGCGCGTACAAAGAAGCTCGCCAGTCCGGCAGGTCTGAGGAGCAGGCGAAGCGGGCGGCGGCACAAGCGCGCGAAGCGTTGTTCTTTTATTCAAATTCAACCGTGATCAAGCAGGCGCGAATCCGCCTGATTGTTCCGGCTATTGAATCCGGCGATTATTGCCAGATGCCAATCGACGATATTCGACATCTCGACTTCTCGTTTTTGTCAATTAAAGATACGACTGCGTTCATTCTCTCCCAGCAGAGATTGCGCGATGCTCGACCGGGCGTGTTTTACACGACTCCCGCCGATCGGGAGCTAGCAAACGCTTTCGAACATTCGACCTTCAATATCCACGAGATTCTGGAATACCGCGACTTGCCTCCGGTCGGGGTCAATCGTGGTCCGGACTTTTCGGGCACCCTTGCACAAACACTCGCATTTCATCCAGTTCAAATTATCGAACGGGCCGTACGGCAGCAAACCTTGGGTTTGGATGGAATTCCCTTGCGAGCACCGGCTCTCTCGACCGCCGTACCGGGTTACGCGACGTTCAGCGCGGCGGTTGCGGCAAACGACGGCAGTGAAATCGGGGTAGAAACAATCCGATTAAGTTTTGGCATCCCAATTGCATTTGAAGCACGAGGTTCGCGGCTGTTGATCTTAAAGGACGCGCGTTTTTTAGAATTCAACGCTACTCAAGTCCCAGACGTGGAAGAGTTGCACAGCGTGCAACGGCACATCGATTTTATGGGCCACGTTCTTGATGTGCGCGATGCCTACGAAGAGATCAAGCCGAGCGGCCTATTTGAGGCGCACGGATGGGTCGACAGGACGGTCACAGAAACGATCAGACGTCGTTGCGAATTTATCTTCAACAGTATGAAGGAGGCGCTCGCGCCCTTCGCCCCTTCGCGCGGTTTTTTGGAACCCACGGACATTGCCCAGTTTGGCAGTCAGCGCGAAGCACGGTTTAGTGAACACCATCCAAGGGACTTCCTTCGTTTTCTCCACATTTTCCGGACCCAGTTGTATAACGCCGTTCAGCAGCGCTCGATGCAGCTGGAGGCTCAGGTCATCTATGAAGCGGGGTTAGGGCGACTTCTGAAAAGCATCTCCGGTGTTGATGGATCCGGCACGGCAATGCCCGGTGCCGACACGGATGATGGGTCATTCAACCAGCGCCGTCGCGCCACGAAGGAGGATGTGTGGCCACCCATCGACTTCGCCTTGCTTCAAGAGCGTGGCGTGAGTCCGGAGATCGCGTTTGTCATCTCTGAATTTCGTCGGAACCTGCCGATTGACGCCTTGGCGAGCGATCAGGATGCGCTGACGTCCGACGGTCGGTCGACTCCACATGTCTCTACCCCTGCCCTACGCGAGCAGTATGTGCGAGCTGTAAAGCAGGTGCGGGACGCGCTGATGGGCGTCTCTACGTTGCAGGAATTGGCTGTTGCATGCGATGCGCTGTCGGAACTTGCGGGGATATCGTCGAGCGCCCCCGTTTCGGCGGCATCGGGTGACCGCGCGCTGCGCTGGAATGCGGAAAATTGGTTTCAAGACGCGCTCGGGCCGCGATTCGTGTGCGATTTCCTCCCTCGGAGTTGCTTAGACTCGTCGAGTGGAGCTTCATCTTCTGCTGAGCTTGAACAATTGCTCGAAGTCGCAAGCGCGACGACTGCCGGAGGTTGGCACTGGACGCTGCGTGAGCCGGTTGAACAGCCGCCGGTCGGTATGCTTGGTGGAACACGTCGCAGCGACCTGTCCAGCGGTCTAGCTGAACTTCGGCAGCACGATCCTTTTGCTCGCTCGTCGTCAGCGATCGAACGAATCGGACCGGATAGACGCGCAGGAATTGACATCGATGAAAAGATGATGATCGATGTCTTCAAGTTGCGAGCCTTGGAATTTGGGATTTGGATTCCACAGAACGAGCGTCAAACAGTGCTCAATCATGCCTTCGACGCGTTCATGGATCTCGCCGAAGTGATGGGCCTTCCACCTGAGGCACTTGGGCTTGGTGGGCAGTTAAGCGTCGCGATCGGGGCGCGGGGAACCGGGGCGACCGGGGCGCAAGTCGCGCACTATCAAGTTGGCGAACACGTGCTAAATCTCCCGCAACTGAGCGGAGCGGGATCGGTTGCTCGGGCATGGGCACACGCCTTCGATTCGTGGCTCGGCGAGGTGTCGCAAGTATCAGCTCGACAAGGCGCCCTGGAGGCCGCTGCAGCCTCACCGAAGTCGAACGGTCTGCCGCAGATCGTTCGTGACCTGAGCAACGCGGTGCGTGACAGCAAAACGGTGGCAATGACGCTTGAGGAAGCAGCGCGCGCTTGGTCTTTCTGTCAGGTTGATGGTCAAACCGTCTCGATAAGTCAGCGGCTCTCGTCGCGGCTTCAAGAGTGGATCCGTAGCCTCGATGCACTGCTACCTGATGCCATTCAGCAAGGTAGTTTCAGGGCGTATGCCGCCACTCGGTTGGAGCAACAATGGGTGCCCATAGCCGGGCTCGAAGTTTATGAGATGTGGCGGCTGCAAGACGTTGATTCGTTCGTCGGGGACCTTGTCGACAGAATGGATCGCGAGTTCGGCTCGCAGGTTTGGCGAGTAAGGGCGAACTTGACGCTGCCGACGCAATTGGCAAGTATTCATGCGAGCGCGGAAGCAAGTATTCGACGAATCGTGCAAGAGTACTCACCTGAGCTGAACCGTAAGAACAGTCAGTTGTTCGCGGACGCGCTTTGGCTCGATGAACCACGCAAGTCCCCATTTTGGGCAACCGATAGTCAGATCTTCCAGCGGATTTTCGAGGCGTGGGTTCAGGATCGAATCACGGCCTCTACCGGCCGCCGCAGTGACTATCTTGTGTACGGCTGTCAGGTCGAGCGCGATTCAGCTCGGAGCGCGTATCCCAAAGGAGCTGAACGCGCAGCGATCAATGCATCGCTCGACTGCTTCTTTGATCGCAATCGTGTCGAGTTGCAAAGGATGCGATGCGCCACTGCGCCCGTTCAATCGGTCACGACGAAAGCAAGGGGAATATTTGTCTCCTCCGATCATTCGATCAACGATCTCTGAAAAGCGCGGCGTAACAGTCCAATACGCTCGATGTGACTAAGGCGCGCGCTGAAAGACGGGCGCGCGTTGCCGGCGATAGCGTTGCCGCGTGGAGATGTTCCGCGCCATCGTTGTGAGGTGAGACTATTCGGGAGCCGAGCTGCCTCCTTATTTGAGGGAGTGGGCCAACGAATAGGCGGAGACTTGATGTTGACGTACCCGGGCGTGGGCTTTCCTGTGCCCGTCCCATCCCAGCGCGCCCCTGAGGTGTGAAAAGAGTCATTTCGGTTAGCCGGCGTCCCGCAAAACCTCACCTCAGTGCAATTTATCGAAAATGACGTATTAAATCCATTCATAGATTGCAAAAAAAGATATGTTTTTAATTCGCAATGTTAGAATGCGGACGATCAACACGTGAGTGAGCATGGACAGGCCAAACGACAAATCGGAGCTCTACGCGCGGGAAGCGGAGGAATGTCTCGTCGCCGCACTCTTTGGCGACAGCGCGAGTGACGTTTTCAACGAAATTTCGCTGAAGAACCTCGGAGCAGAGGACTTTTACGTTCCGGCTTTCGGGCTGGTTTTGGCAGCGTTCGGCGATCTAGTATCGAACGGCATTACGCCCGATCCAAGCACGTTGGTCACTCGGCTAAAGTCTTCGGACGGATTCGACGACAAAACCCAAGCTCAAATAGAAAAGGCGATCTCGGCTCCGTACGCCGCTCGAAACGTCAAAGCGTACGCAGAAGCGGTGCTCGAAAAATCACGGGCTCGCCGAATCGCTTCAATGTTGAGCGGAGTCATGGCGCGAGTGCCGCTGATCGGCGGCGATATCTCGTCCGACGATCTGGTGCGCGAGCTGGATGGCGTCTCGTTGCAAATGGGCGAGCGTAGCGAACAGAACGGACTGCTTCGGACTACCCTCGATCATGTAAGCGCGGTCGTGAAGGTAATGGATGCAGTTCAAGACGGTGAACTTCAAGGTGTTAGAACCGGCATTCGTGATCTGGATGAAAAGCTTGGCGGCATGCAAGGCGGAGACTTCGTGATTCTCGCGGCGAGGCCGAGCATGGGAAAGAGCGCATTTGCGCTTGAGATACTGCTTCACAACTGCGTGAAGAACATCCCGGCTTTGAGTCTTGCGAATTTCGACCCGGACGTGGACATCGCAACCTTGCCCATGGGCGCATTCTTTTCGGGCGAGATGCCTGAGGAGCAACTCGCGCAACGGATGTTGGCAAATCTATGCGGTGTTGAATTTGGTCGGCTAAGGCGATCGGAGCTTACCGACGCCGATTGGGTCAACCTAACTAATGGAATCCCGCGTTACGCGCGCGCCGATATCCGCATCGATGCGTCGTCGCGCATGACACCTTCCATTCTTCGGGCCAAGATTCGCATGCTGGAGCGTCAGACGGGGAAAAAACTGAAGTTCGGGATCGTCGACTACCTTCAGCTCATGGAGGACGACGAGCGCCATCAAAACCGAGCGAGCGAGATCTCAGCTATTTCGAGAAAGCTGAAGTTGATGGCCAAGGAATTGGATATTCCTGTGATTGCGCTTTCGCAGCTCAATCGAGACTTGGAGAAGCGTACCGACAAACGACCGATGATGTCCGACTTGCGAGAGTCCGGTGCTCTCGAACAGGATGCAGACACTATCCTATTCCTGTATCGGGACGAGTACTACAACCCTGATTCTCAGGCGAAAGGCTTGGCAGAGGTCATTGTCGGCAAAGGGCGGAACACTGGTGTCGGGATGGTCGGAGCACAGTTCCAAGGCGAATATCAACGCTTCTCCGACATGCCGGGCGCCGCCTACACCTATGAAAGTACCTACGGAGGTAAATGATGTTACGGGCTCAAAAGACAGCACTGCTTTACTTTGCGGTAGCTTTTTTCTTCGCGATCGTTGCATTCTTTGCGCTCTTTGTCGGGCACGTTGACCACTTCATAGCCGGAGGCGCCGCGTTGTTAGCGTTTGTCGGGTTCTGGATCTCCTTCAGTCGTGGATGGGACGAATGGGGCACAAATAGCCGGGCCGAGGGGAGCATTCCCTGATGGCCGCAAAGGTACATGCCACTCGACGAAAGGTCTCCGTGGATAAAGCCCAGATATTCGCCATCTTGCGTAAGCGCATTGGAGAGGCCCTACAGGATCCGGGTCTGAAAGTGCGTCCCGCATCGCAGCTTGAACTCGCAATCAGCACCTTTGCACCGTCGACGGTACTCAGCGGCTATCGATTGAGTGATTACCCGTTCCCGAAGAGCCGCTATGTGTCAGCCAAGGACGGTCACGTCTACATAGTCGCCCGGGCAACAGACGACGGTAAGGAGCTCGTGGCCTATCGGCTGGGGTTCTTGCAGTCTGTGTTCACGCATCGCGGAGGATTAGCGGTAAGTATCACAGCGGATGCGTGGATGGCGCACGCAATGATCATGTACTCGATCTCGCATGAGCATTTTGACATGAGAGGTGGGCTGATCCAAGGCATCGCTGATGATGCCACCACCCGGCGCTCCTACCCGCTTAAAAAGGCTGGGGTCTACTTCGAATTCATCCGTCGGCAGGTTGTCCGATGGCCACTCGTTCAAAACATCATTGCATTGACCACGCGGGCTTAGGCAGCGCGAGGCGGTACTTACTTACACGCGGGGCTGATATGGGTAAAAGCTTCATCATTTCGGAAAAGCCGTCGGTTGCCAAGGATATCGTCAAGGCACTGGGTGGGTTCGATTCGAAGAAAGAAGGAGGCACTGAATATTGGGAAAGTCCCGATTACGTCGTTTCGTCGGCGTTCGGTCACTTGGTCGAGATTGCCGTTCCTGAGGGCGAGGACACGGGGACCACCCTCGCGACATTGCCGACCATTCCGAGCGCGTTCACACTTGCAGCGCGCAAAGACGAGAAGGGATCGGATACGGCTTCTCGTGCGCGGCTCATGTTTCTCAAGCGGTTGTTGGGCCGGGCGGACGTCGATACGGTCATCAACGCGTGCGACGCCGGGCGCGAGGGTGAATTGATCTTTCGATACATTTATTCAGCCATCGGCGGAAAAAAGCCGATGAAGCGCATGTGGCTGCAATCGATGACGGCGGACTCCATTCGCGAGGGCGCGAGGACGCTTCGGTCGGGCGAGTCGATGAAGGACCTGTATTTTGCGGCTCAGTCGCGCTCTGAGGCTGACTGGCTGATAGGCGTGAACCCAACACGGGGTCTCTCGTACCTGTATAAGTCCCGTACCGGCGAATGGGATACGCAGGGCGCCGGGCGCGTCCAGACACCGGTCCTGACGATGGTGGTCGATCGCGAGAATAAGATCCGTAACTTCAAGCCCCGGAACTACTGGGAAATCCGCGCGACCTTCGGGGCATCGAAAGGGGACTATGTTGGCACGTGGATTGATTCTGACTTCAAGGGGGGCGGCACAGACGAAGACGCGAGGGAAAGCCGACTGTTCGATGAGGCACGTGCCCGGGAGATTGCGAATCGATGCCGCGATTCAGTCGCCAGTAACGTTTGGGAAGAGTCGGTACCGACATCCAAGGCGGCGCCGCCGCTGTTCGATCTGACGACGTTGCAGCGCGAGGCGAACAAAAAATTTGGTTTGTCAGCAAGTGACACGCTAAAAATAGCGCAGGCCTTGTACGAGACGCACAAGGTTCTTACCTATCCTCGTACTGATGCGAAGGCGTTGCCCGAGGACTACGTGGAGACTGCCAAGGCGACACTCGGTACCTTTGGCGGCACGCCATACGAGGCCGTTGCCAAAGAGGCTGTCGCGAAGGGCTGGGTCAAGCCAAACAAGAAGATTTTCGATAACTCCAAGATCACGGATCACTTCGCAATCGTACCGACTGGGGTGTCGGCGAGCGCATTATCTGGGATGGAGCAAAAGATCTATGATCTGGTCGCCCGCCGGTTTATCGCGGTGTTCTACCCCCCGGCTGAGTTCCTAAAAACGACGCGAATTACGACCCTTGAAGGCGAGCAGTTCAAATCCAGCGGCAGCGTACTGACGCAAGCGGGATGGCAGGCGGTATATGGCCGCGACGCTAGCGAGGACGGCGATACCACCTTGGCACCGGTGAGCCCGGGAGAGCTCCCGCCTGCTAAGGCGGTGGATGTGGTTGCGCTTGTGACGAAAGCGCCGGATCGATACACCGATGACACGCTGCTCGCCGCGATGGAGCATGCCGGCCGGCTGGTGGACGACGAAGAGATGCGTGAGGCGATGTCGGAGAAGGGCTTGGGGACACCGGCCACACGCGCGGCGATGATCGAAAAGCTGTTGTACAAGTCCAAAAAACAGACGCCGTATCTAGTTCGAGAGAAGAAATATCTGGTTCCGAACAGCAAGGCCATGGACGTGATCGCGCTCCTGCGTCAGATCGGTATTAAAGCGCTGACGGAACCAGCGATGACGGGAGAATGGGAATTCAAGCTCAAGCAGATGGAGCGTGGGGCGTTTCCACGGGGCGAATTCATGGCGGAAATCAAGGCACAGACCCGTGCGATTATCGATGCAATCCGGGCTCACGCAAGCACCATCGCTCCCCGTGACATTCCGACGCTCGCCGTGCCATGCCCGAAATGTCAGGGTACGGTGAGCGCGGAGTCGCGAATCTTTTCCTGCGTGTGCGGATTCAAGATTTGGAGAGAGTTTTGCTCTCGGGCGATCTCGCCAGCAGAGGCGGAGCAGCTCATGCGGGGTGAGGAGACGGCCTTACTCGAAGGCTTCGTGAGCTCCAAAAAGAAGAAGTTTTCGGCTGTCCTGAAGCTAAATCCGGACTTCGGTATCGCTTTGATTTTTCCCGACAACGGCTCGTCGAACGGAGCGCGTGAGAATGCGTCCGGCGGGGCGGCCGAGGCGGTTGGTGTGTGCCCCAAGTGCCAGTCGCAACTGTTCGAGCGCGGCGGCAACTACTTCTGCGAGAAAAACACACGTGAATCGGCAAGCTGCGATTTTGTCTTGTGGGGAACGGTGGCCGGCAAACCATTGGGTGCGAAGACTATGGCCAAACTGTTGAAGGGTGAAAGCAGCGGCGAAATTAGCGGTTTCAAAAGTTCCAAAGGGCCGGGGAAACTATTTTCCGCATCACTGGCGCTCGACGGCAACGGGAAGGTGCAATTCACGTTTACAAAGTAGAGGCGGTTGTTTATCGGCCGCACTTTCGATATCAAAAAAAGATCTTTTTTTGTGTTCCATATCGTACAATGATGTACGGAAAGAAGGCACGGAGAAGGATTGTGATAAAAAATGCTGTTATTTTGGTTTGCGCGCTCGTGCTGCCGCTGACGGCGCAGTGCGCAAGTCCCTTGCTGACGGTGTTGGCGGCCCCGGATTCGCAGGCTTCTGATCTCGCGTTAGCGATGGAAAGTGGATTCATTCAATGTAACCCGGCGATCGGATTGCCCCCCGGGCTTTCTGCGCGGGGCGTGAAGTTTGCCTCGCCTGCGCACCCTATTCTGCCGTCCTCGCCGACGAAGGTCCGCATGCTGCTGGCCCCAAATGCGGCGGGCAAAGCGGACACCGAACAAACGGCAGACCACCACGCATATCTATCGGCAGGTGGTCGATACAAACTCGACAGCCCGATCGAGTTGGTGTCGGGATTAAAAATTACGCAGGTTGCGCAAGCTGCCTTCTTTTCAATGGTGCCGGCGACAGAGGCAATCACCTTGACGTTTAACGTCGACGCAGACGTTGCGATCAGAGAACTTGATCGCCGTTTTGGCGGAGCCGTAACAACGCGTCTTGGGGAACGCTATGCGACGACTGGCCGCTGGTATGTGCGTGATCGCAATCCGCACTCGCTCACCTGCTATCGCCAACCTGATGTGGCAGAGCACGGAGAATAAATTGACGGAGATCTCTCGTTTGCATTTCATGAGCCACTTCGCGAACAGCGCGGACATCCAACCAGATTCTGTTAGCCAGAGGCCTGCTCATGTTTGAGACTAGCTTTGTGGATCAGGTGCGCGAGCGCACCGAATTGCTCGATCTGGTAGGAAGCTCGGTCAAGCTGAAAAAAGCGGGCAAAGACTACACGGGATTGTGTCCGTTTCACACGGAGAAGTCACCCTCATTTTCTGTAAGCCCGACCAAGCAGTTCTATCATTGCTTTGGGTGTGGCGCACATGGGGATGCGATCGGCTGGATGATGGATTTCGGGGGGCTGTCGTTTCCAGACGCGGTAGGCGAGCTTGCTCGAAGCGCGGGAATGGACCTCCCGCAGTACGCAGCGCCCACACCGGTGCAGGTGGCGCAAAAGGCCAAGGCATTGACGCTCGTAGAGGTTCTTGCGCGCGCCAAGGCGTTCTATAGCCAGAACGTTCGCGGATCAGCGGATGCAGTCGAGTACCTTCGTAACCGCCGGGGACTGCGCGCCGAAACCGTCGTGCGATTTGGTATCGGATATGCCCAGCGCGGAGGGATCGCGGAGCACTTAAGCGACGTATCGCAGCAGACGCTGATCGACGCGGGGCTTCTCGTGGAGAACGAAGATTCCACAGTAGTTCGGGATAAGTTCAGAAACAGAATCATGTTTCCCATACACAATGAACGCGGCGATGTCGTGGGCTTTGGTGGCCGGGTGCTGGACGATTCTGAGCCAAAGTATTTAAACAGCCCGGAAAGCGATGTTTTCCACAAGGGTGAAGAGCTCTTCGGATTGCATATCGCGAAGCAGCAGATTAGGCAGAGCCGCGTAGCGGTGGTGGTTGAAGGCTACATGGATGTCGTCATGTTGCATCAGCACGGCGAACCGCGTGCGGTAGCCGCGCTCGGCACGAGCTTGACCGAGCCACAAATTGTTCGTCTGTTCAAGCTTGCGGACGAAGTGGTTTTTTGTTTTGACGGTGACGGAGCTGGCCAAAGGGCCGCCGACCGCGCCGCTCGAATAGCACTTGAGGTCATTCCCGAGGGCAAACGTGCCCGTTTTGTCACGCTCCCCAATGAGCACGACCCGGATAGCTTCGTAGCTACGAATGGCATCGAAGGATGGCGTCAATTCCTTCACGCTGAAGGACAACCGCTGTCGGCCAAGCTGGTAGCAATCCTGACTCACGGGCGCGACCTGAGCGTCGTCGAGGACCGAACCTTGATTGCGCGTGAAGCGACGGACTTACTTGGAACAGTTCGATTTGCTCGCATGTTTCAGACGGGACTTCGCACGGAGTTCGAGAAGCTGGTTGGTTTGCGCTTGAAAGTCACAGCGGTCGAAGCAGCGGTGGTTGAGTCCAATGGCGATCATCCGAGGCCTGACCCAGAGCGCACTGCGTTTTACCGCCGCTTCGCATTGCTGTGTGGCCTCGATTCGGAGGCGGTCGAAAGCGTACCGGAGGATTTGCTGGATGAATTCTCGGCGTTGATATCGGGATGGTTCGCTGTAGCGCCGGCAGCGCTTCAGGAGCGCATAACCTCCATCACCACCTTGCGTAACTCTGCGTTGCGCAAGGTCATCATCTCGTCGCTTGAAGGGTTGCGCGAGCGTGAGACGTATCTCGCTGGCGCTGGTCTACGCGAAGAAGTGGAGGCCATTCTTGAAGGCATGTCCGTCGATCTTGCGCGCAATCAGCGCGAGCAAGCAGCATCCGCACTCTTTGCGTGAGCACTATGAGCACCCCGTCATCTGCCAACAAATCAAGCGAGCCGATCGATCCGCTCATTCTCGTCATGGTCGGGGTACTTGCGATCGCAATGTTGTATGGATTCTGGCGGTCTGCACACACCCAGATCGCGACGGGCTACGCATGGATGCGAATCGCCCAGTTTTCCGTATTTAAGCTTATCCATTCCATCTGGGCTGCCGCTGCCGGCGCGGTGATCCTGCTCGGTTCCCTAGCGTACCGATTCGGGAAAAACCCGAAGAGCCGTGTCGCCAGATGGGGCGTGGCAGTTGGGCTGTTTCTTGTTGTCGCGGGGCTGGTGGGTCGGATCTACGCGGCATGGTTCGATTTCTTCTGGCAATCTGACCTTTCCCTCGTGGAACTTGCCCACCTGTACAAATCAAGCCTTTTCGCGAACGGCTTTACGCTGCTGGTCTTTCTCACCCCCTTCTGTGTGTGGATTGGACGACAGTCGCTTCGCACCAACCCAACGAATCACAAGCATTTCGCGCGTGCCCGCGATTACACACTGCACACCTTTTCCGATGAAATGGGCAAGCACTACCCGCACATCAGACTTTTCCGGAAAATCGATTTGACAGCACGCCCGATCGATTCCGGCAAGTACCGCATGAGTGATACGGAAAAGCAATTTGCGATCAAGCACAAGCTGCTTGATCGTGTCGGCGATACCAACGAATTCAAGGTAAATCGCGATCGCGCTGCGGTGGTATTCCGAGATCAGATGGGTAAGTTGTGGCGAAACTGGAATGACTTATCCAAATGGGAAGTGGCGCTATTCGCCATTCTTTTGCCCCGCATCGCGGCGACCGATATCGATATGCCGGACGATGAATACGAGAAGGCGCTAGAAAAGACGGATACGTTAAAAGACAGGTTTTGGGAAGACGCAGCCAACACCTACGACAAAGCGACGGACATGCTCGACCTTGATGTGTCAGACGGGATCGCCACCGTTCGAAAATACGTCAGCAGTCGCAAGGTCAAGCCTTACTTCAAGCGCCACGCCTACGTGTACTCGATCCTCTACGCGATGCTCAATGATGCCCGTTCGCTTGGCGTTTTGCCGGCCGATGAGGTCCGGTGGCTTCGGGTGGTTGACCGTGAACTTTGGCTGATGATGGACAACGTTGGACGGATTACTCCTTTCACCGAAGTAGCGGGCCTCTATTGCCATTTCATGCATGAAGTCAAGCGCAAGCGCGCCATCGAGAAGCCCGAAGTTGATAACGCGGTTAAGGGGCTTTTTGATGCGGTCGACGGCTACAAGTTTTCAGAAGACGAGATTGCGCAGATTAATTCGCAGTTGGAGGCCGACGCGATACTTGAAAAGGTTATTGATCCACAATCCGTTGCCGCGACGAAGAAGACTTACATCATGGGGTCGCTGCGCGTGCGCAGCGCTGCACGTCAGGATTTCCTAGAGGTCGCGCTCTTGAATGAGGGCGGCGAAGTTGTCTATTCACAGCGGTGCCAGCCTGAGGTGCCGATTGAGGAAATCCAGTCGCAACACCGACTGACGGACAGCGACATCAGTGCGCTTTTGAAGGAGCCGCGCTCAAACGATGTGAAGCGCAAGCTCATGGAGTTGTGCAACGGCCATGACTTGATCACGTTCTATAAGGCCGAACCCGGAATGGTGCCCGGTCTGGACCGATCGGCCGCGAGTGTCAACGTGTTGGAGGACGACGACGGCATGGATCTCAACACGACCGTCGTGATGGAAGAGATTGTGCCCGAGCCACCGAGTATCCGTAGCGCGGTCGACGCGGCAAAACTCACGCGGCTCCTTTGGCTGGAAATGCGAAAGGCGCAGATGCGCGAGCGAGCCGCCGCCGCTGGCGCGAGCCAACCCTAAATCCGGATTAAAAATATGACACCACTTCAAGCACCATCGTTCGGCAATGTTCTGGTACAGATTATCTGGGTTGTCCTTGCCATCTGGTTGTTGCGCAGGTTTCTATGTTGGTTCCTCAAGACCGAGGAGACCCGTCGAAAAGTCGAAAGCCTTGAATCGCTCGTGCGGTCACTTGCAGCGGGTCTGAACGTGGACGTGCCCGTGCCCGTGCCGGTCGTCCGCCCGTCGAACATCACGCGCTTGCGTTCGTGGTGCGCGGCGCACTCGCGCCGCTTTCGTCGCACTTAACCCGTTAAAGCTGAAGACTCTTGGCACTCAAATTCGCCTCTCTGGGTTGGGATGCTCCCCGCGTACCGCGATCGGCGGCGCAGGCGATGCCGCTTGTCCAGAAGGCGGTGTTCGACGGTCACGAATTTGGGATTCTCTTTACTCGTTTTGACGGCGCCAACCTGATTCTGAAGGACAAGCCGTATTACGGTCGGTACATTCATTCTCCGGGCACGCAGTATCACAAGTATTGGCGCATTAGCAGGCAGGTCGCCTATGACTGGGGCAAGGAGCTCATCCAGCAGTTGTGCGATGCCTCTAACGGGGCGGTTGTCGAATCCGAGGAAAGCTTCTTTGGGAAGTTGACCGATGCTCGGGCGGACGTGCAACCCGGTGCCTTCTCGCAGGATCTGAGCGTCACGCTGTTCACGCTTGAGGCTGGTGGCGTAGTGATCGTGAGCGGGTTTCACGTCGGTGTGATCTCGGTCGCGAAATCAATGGGCGGACGCTTTCTCGCGCCAATGAAAGCGTGGAAGGTCGCATCCACCAGCGCGTATATCGTCAAGCAGAATCTTGTCAATGAGCTACATATTCGCGACGAGCAGGTCACGATAGCGGAAGGCTTTTACGGAATAGTTGATGACCAATTCGCGTCTCGTGGCAATGTGGGCGCCACGATCAAGGTACTGGGCAGCGACTTCCCGGAGGCAACCGGGGCGAGCGACGATGAACACGACAACGAGGTGTACCTCGCAGTCACCTCACCGATCAAACCGACACGGCTGAGCGAAGCACGTATTGCCGAGTTGATCGCGCTATACGAACTTTACGACTACCAGCGAGACGGCGTTCGCCACCTCATTCGCAATTCATCGGCGCTGTTGGCCGACGACATGGGACTTGGCAAGACCCGGCAGGCGATTTGCGCAGCGGACATCCTCTCGAATCTCAACTCGGGCGGTCAGGTGTTGATCGCTTGTCCCGAGAGTTTGCTTATCAACTGGTCGCGCGAAATCGAGATGGTTGTTCCCGGAGACAAGAGCTTTTCGATCGGGAAGTACCATCCAGACAAAAAATGGATCATCGTCAACTACGACATTTTAAATAGTGTCGTGGCGTATGCCGACCGGTTTGCCGTGATGCTTCTGGACGAGGCTCACCTGCTTAAAGAACCGACGGCGCAACGCACCCGCTATGCGTTCGACATTGCCGCTAAGGTTCCGTATCGGTCAATTCTCACCGGCACACCGATTTTGAACCGGGAGTGCGAGATCCATACGCTGCTGCGGCTCTCAGGACATCCGATCGGTGCGATCCCGCTAAAAGAATTTGAAGCGCAGTTTTCCGGTGACCCGGCGTTCCGGGCTCAGCTCAATCAACGTTTATCAGAATGGATGCTCCGACGCACGAAAGACGTCGTGCTCAAGCACCTGAAGGGCAAGCAGCGGCAGGCGGTCTACATTCAGATCACCGAGGAACAGCGCGCGCGCTACGACCGTGTGAACGGGGATCCGTCCATCCTCACCTTGCCGAAAATCAACATCCTGCGCCGCGAACTGGAGGGCTTCAAGGTCGCGCCGATCGTCGAGATGATTCGAGACCTCAAAAGCGAGGACAAGGTCCTGCTGTTTTTCGAGTTTAAGGAGACGATCGAGACATTTCGGACGGCGCTTGCTGCCCTCGGCATCGACTTCGTGGTGCTGACCGGCGGGATGAGTCGCGGACAGCGCCAGAAGGCCGTAGATGCATTTCAGGATGATCCGCTCAAGCGCGTGTTCCTCTCGACCACGGGCGCGGGCGGGGTGGGCTGGAATCTGACGGCGGCCAACTACGTTTTCCCGGTCTCGCTGCCTTGGGCCCCGGCAATCGCCGCGCAGGCCGAGGACAGGGCTTATCGCAACGGCCAGCTGCGGCTCGTGATTGTGAAGATCCCCCTCGTCGAAAACACGATCGACATGGATCTGGTCGAGATGCATCGAAACAAACAATCAATCGCCGCCGAGATCATTGATCCGGAGGAGGCCGAGCGGCTGATGCTCGCCGAATTCGCAGAAGGTTTTGAACGCCGCGCGGCATAAGCCGAGCGGATTTTTAGACGGGCGGAGACGCCCATATTTGGATGGAGAGAGTCATGATTTTTGGTGAATTGGAATTCAAGCAAATTGGTCGCCTCGCGGACAACCCGACGTATCGCCTGAACGCGAACGGTACGAAGGTCGCGAACTTTCGTGTCATCACGAACGTGGGCTGGAAAGACAAGACGACTGGCGAAATGATGGATCGGGCGGAAGGCTTCCGCTATGAGTTGTGGGGCGACCCAGCCGAACGTATTGCGCAGCTCCAGAAGGGAGCCGAAATCTATGTGGTCGCCGAACCGTACAACGATCGTCATGAAGTGGCTGGTGAGGCGACGCGCTATGAGATTCGATTCCGTGTGACGAAGTGGCGTGAACTTGGACGTCGCGGCAAGACGGATAACGCGGCCGATGCGCCCCGAGGCGGTGATGCGTCGAGCGAGGGAGGGGACATCCCTTTCTAAGGACTACAGATTGCTTATCACGGAAGTGGCCGGGTTCTGTCCGGCGCTTCCGATCCATTGAACGGTGTGGCCACAATCGTTGTGTTACCCGGAGAAATATCCGTGATTCGAGAAAGCTTGTCCGCGTACTCGGCCGAGCCGTTGTGCGATCGGCTTTTGCTGTTTCAGATGCTCAGTGAGCAGGCTCAGCGAAATGGATCGGTCAACAGCTATTGGATTCAGGCGGGTTACCCCACGCTTGCGGTCTTCGGCGCACTCGGCGAGGAGTTGATCCAGCGCACAGGAACCGCGCAGGCCTTACGTGATGAAACAGCGCGTGCCCCGACCACATTGGCTTGGATGTGGCGGTGTGTCATGACCCATACATTAAGCGTCGCCGACGGCCACATTAGGTCTGCTGCTGTTTATCTCGAAGCGGAAATCCGAGAGCGAGTCATTGTCGACGAATTGGCCCTCGATGTACTTGGTAAATGTTCAAGACTCGTCGATCTTGCAAAGCGGGGGGTGACAAGGATCTCGTTATTTGCGTCGATACTCAATGAACTTGGGGTGGGGTGGCAGCAGATCGGTGAGGCATGCGCGGGTAGCCGCGTGTCGAATCCGGCTGACGCCTTGCTCTTGGAAGGGCGAAATTTTATTCGATCGAACAACGGTTGGCGTTCACCTGAAACCGCTCTCGAAAAGAACCGCGAGACGGTCTGAGATATCAATCCGGGTTCGTTGGTAGCGACGCGCGCGTGACTTCACTTCTGCTTTGAACGCGCCTGATGTGAGCATCGGCGCTTGCTGTCCCCAACACAGTCACCGATGCAGCCCGGGCAAAAGTAACGGCGCTCGATCCCCTCTACGCGCCATACGTTTTTGTCGTCGAGCGCTTTCGTTCCTATCGAGCGACCGTTCTCCTGTACAAAGAAAACGGGTTCACCAGCGCGCCCACGTGCGATCAGGTCGTCGATCATTTCTTGACCAAAGGCCTCCCGTAACGTTTCGACGAAGGCTGTCGATTCAGGAACGGGGTTGACGCGGGGCGTCTGCGTCGACTTATCAGCCATCACTCATCGGATCGTGTCCATGGCGTGTCATTGCCACCTCACTGGCGGCCCGCGCAGCTCGCCATTGCATGCGAGTAGGCGAACAGAGTGTGCGCCAAATCACAACGTGCTTCGTCATACTCGCAAGTCGATGGCAGGGTGCTGAGCGTCTCGCGAAGGCACATCCGGGCGATCTCGACCGCGCTGAGAGTGTGAGCGCGTGTCAGGTGCAGTTGCATGCTTGCGCCAACTCGGGCGAGGGCCGTTCGCACGTCGTCATTCATAGGTGTCTGCTTACCCTGCTGGATGAGGCTACTCGCATAAGCATCTTCAATCCACGAAGGGGTGGGCGTCGAATAGCTGCCGGACTGTTGTGAAAACTCGATCATTGAAAGGGAGTGATTCGCGTGGTTTAGTCGGCTACGTCGAACAGCTTGTCCTGCGTAGGCGTTGCGCTCGCGGGTTCGGGAGCGCTGTTCGGTCGGGTGATTCCCTGTTCAAGCGCGATCTGTTTGAGGTAGTCGCCGTTAAGAACGCAAGCCGCCATGGTGACGTTTGGCGAGATCCGAATCAATTCCATAGCGTTTTCTCCGGGGTAGGTGAGATGACGGACCGCTGTAATACCGGGATCGCGCTAGGCATTAGTACCTCACGGATACTTAGTCAAGCGCACACGTACGGTTCATGTCCGTTGGCGTGATTGGAGCCGATTTGAGACAGGTGAAACGAAGCGAAAAGCCCCTCGACTTCATTTCGGCGACGTTGCATTCGGGAATATTGTGCCCAGAAACATGAGAAAGTAGTCGTACAATAACAAAGACGTCGAAAGACAAGCGAAAAAAAGATTGTTTTTGTTGTTGTTATTTTTTCTTTAAGCCGAATCGGCGCCGTTGAAGCGACGGTTTGGGGACCAATGAAATCGGTGTGTGGAGGTATCTATGTTGATGACGAAGCAGCATTTTGAGACGGCGTTTGGAGCGGTCGGGATGACGCCACCTGCTCAGGTGCGCGATTTCACCGAAAAGCTGTGCAGAATCTATCAGATCAAGGGCATCGCGGACCCTGCCTACATCGCCAACATGGTTGGTGTCGAATTCAGCTGTGGGGACGGAAGCGGCCTCTTTTACGGCGCCCCTCAGATCGATGAAGGTTCGCTTCGCTCGCTGGCGAAGCGACTGATTCTCAACTACTCGACCCGCGTGATGACGGCACCCCTGAGCGCAACAGAGGACGATGTGGTTGGCGTGCTCACGCGGGTGATCGCTGGAGCGGAAAACGAGGCGGAACAAGCAGCAATTGTCGCGGCAACCACTCCCACGAACCTGTTGGAGCTTCTGGCGCATCCGGAGCTCACTGAGTGCTGGATTACCGATCGAGCCGCGATGGCGGCCGAGGATGGCCCGTTGCTGGCGTCCGCAACCGTGACCAAAGGGCAAGATGTGCTGCTGAGGTCCAGCCTGCTGGGCGATGATCCGGAAAGTCACGAAGGCCTCCTGCGTCGCTATGCGGCAGGCGAACGATACGATCCGCTTGCGCGAATCCACCCGGACGGGGTCGATGTTTCAAGCGGTGCAAAACCGCGCGGGTCGTTGAATCTGCGCGAGGCTGCGATTGTCGATGTGGTGGCCAAGCCAATCAGTGCGGACGCGTTCTTTGACGCAAAGTGTCAGATGCCCCCTGAGGATTGGAAGGGAGCCGACGGGACCGAGTCGTTCAAGTGCCCAGAATATTACAGCGGTCGCGTGACCTCGATTTATGCCCGTATCGGCGAGCAACACTACACATTCAGGGACCGCTGCGAATTGTCTCACTCCGAGATCATCTCGAAGGTGCAGGCGTCGCTGGACTCGGTAGTGGCACCTTTGTCGCGCACGGCGTCCGATCCGGGCGTGAGCGTTCTGGTGTCGAACGACATCGTTGCCGACCTCTACAGTCAGGATGAACGTCCGATAGCCGTGGTGTTGTGGCGCAACGCCGAGCCGCGCCCGTACGCGGCTTATCGACTGATGGATGGAGGAGGCTTGCATCCCTTTGCGCTGGTCGCGAACGACGACCTTCCCGAGTCGGCCCGTCGCTCGACAGCGGCCGGGTTGACCGCAGAACTGCGCAGTATCGCCGGTGAGCCGGTCGCGCTGAAGCTGACGCACCCCGACAAGCGCGGCGCAGGGGCTTTTCTCGATGTGGGCATCGCGAACCCGCCTCAGGCCGCGCGTGGCCCGCTCGACGAAGGCGCAACCCCATCGCTGTAGAGTAGTGGGTACTCGGAGCGCACCAATGAAACGACTTGCAAACGTCTTGTGGCTGCTGGGGACCGGGGTTGCATGCCTTGCGGCGACGCTTTTTTTGATACCGCCGCATGATGGCCGGGAAAAGAATGAACGCGCGGATCAGGTGCAAATGGCGCGCGTAGAGAATTGGAAGTCGAAATGAAGATCCTGAGACGTTTATTTGGGCGGAGCCCACCGGGCGCTGCCAGCGAGAGCGGTGCGCAATCAGCGCAGCCGATATATCCCACCAACGTGCGAATACCGGGTCGGCTGCCCAAAGATCGTCGACCGGCCGCGCAGCGTCTCTTTGAAGAGGGCCAACTGCCGTCGGGCATCGATGCGGTGAGCGTCGCTCGCGCGTTGGCTGACTCGATGCCTTCGCCCTGACGCTCATGTGCGCCATGCTCACGATCGTAGAAACAAGCTCTGCATCGTACGCGCCGCGTACATACTTTAATGCGCGCGCGGCGGATGCGACCGTCGCCTTCGCCGTGGACGCGAGTACGCGCGGCGAACTCCTCACCAAAAAAGCAGCGGCCGAACGGTATTTGTTCGTGCCACTCGATCTCGCCCGCGCGCCAGTCGAGGCGGCCCGGGACGTCTATCGGCACGCGGCGAAACGGCTTGCGGCACGTTCGCTCAACATCGCCGGCAACGGCATCTACACGCTCGCGCAGTACGGTGTGCAACAGGCCGCGTTGAACGCGTGGGTGTATGAGGTGCTGCGCACCGTCCACCAATATCATCGGATCGAACGGATCTACACGGGTGGTCAGACGGGGGTTGATTTGGCGGGTGCGGTCGCGGCGGTCGCGCTTGCGATTGACTGTACGGTCACTTTTCCCAAAGGGTTCATTCAGCGCGGTGTCGACAAGGTGGACCGTGCGCACAGCCGGGACGAAATTCACGCGATGATCACACGGCAGGCGCTTGCACTGACCGACCCCGAGCGCGCGAGCGTGCCGCCTCGGCCCGACTCGATGGAGCCGACTTTTTGACCCCAACCGTCGCCGTCGTTTCGCGTCGGATGACGACATCGCCTGTAATGAACAAGCGAGTATAGAAAAAGATTTAAAACAGGATCAACGGCGATATAAAAAGCATAATTCAAAGCTTTTTTGTTAAAAATCGGGATCTTCCGTAGACTAATTTCCGCAGACACATTTCGGGACGTCGTTAAAGGTCGGGTTGGTCGATCCTCGCGATGGCGTATCACTGGACGTTCGCCCGCGCACGCAGGTGGCTTTGGGCGGCACTTCGGACTAGGAGCATGAAATTGACCACAGCAACGCGCAAAGAGCGCATTGAACCATTGACCGAGCGCCAAGTGCAGGAAGCGCTGGTCGCACGCGGTGAGTCGCCGGACGCGCAACGCGTCGAGCGGATCCTCGTGGCGATCCGTCCGGTCGATCGCGCGATCGCCGAGCTCATCGCAGCGGGTGACGTGATTATTTCGGACGCGAGCGATCGCCGCGCGGCATTGCCGAGCGCTCAGGCGGATGCGTTCGCGGGCGTGCTCGGCTCGGTGATCGAGCATACCGATACGTTGCTGTACGTGCGTGGCGCGATGGTCTCAAATACCCTCGCGCTTGACGACGAAGACGTGCCGGCGTTGATCGCACTGGCGAGCGGTGTTGCCGCGTCGATTCATCAGGCCGCACGCGCTTAAGGAGCGGGTTATGACTATCGACTATATCCGGCTGCAACAAGACTTGACCTCGCTCTACGAGCGCCTCAAGCCCCGCGAACTCAATCTCGACACCGACAGTCTGCGGGGCTTTTATGCGGCCAAAAGCAAACGCTATACCGAGGATTTGGCAATCAAGACCGAAGCCGCAGGGCGCTCCAATAATCGGGCGATTGCGTTCGCGGCGGTAGGTTCGTTGGCGGGTGTCGGAATGCTTGTGGCAGCACCTGCGACGGTTGGTGTGGCCGCAGGCGTTGTGTTCACGAGCGCGGGACTGGCGGTTGCCAAAGTGATCGCAAACAAGCTCGGCGTGCTTGCCGCGAAGGGCGAACTGGACCGCTCGAAAGATTTGATCGGCAGACCGGCAGGTGACTTGGCGCGCGCCTATCAGCACGATAAGCGCGGCGGGTACCTGAGTCGCCTGTATGCGGGCATCGAGGATATCGTCAACGCCCGTGAGCATCGGGTGAAGGCGATGATCGAACAGATCGACCGCCTCGCGGTGCCTTTTCAGTCGCACGCGAGTTCCGTGTCACGAATTCTGCAGGCGCACCTTGACAGCGGCTTGGTCGATTACGTGCGGCGCACGGCACTCGATCCGCACTCCCGTTCGGCGCATTTGATGTCTCGGGTCGGACACTTTACGGAGTTGTCCGGCGAATGGGCTCAGAAGTCTCGCTTCGAGCGCGGCTCGCCGCTTTCTATATTGAGCGGCAGCAGCGCGGGGTTGGCCGCGTTGGTTAAGCGCACACCGCTTGCAGCGATGGTCGAGGAGCCCGCCGTTCCTGTGCGACTCGCCGCAGAGGCGCGCTACGGCTTCATCTCGGCATCAGAAAGCGACGCGGCGTTCTTGGGCTCGCTCGGTGTGGAGATCGCACGCTTTGACGAGGGCGCGCAAGCGTTTTTTGTGAAGCTGGATCAGGCGGCACAAGAGAAATTGGCGCCGTTCGAGTTCGCTTTCCCCGCGAACTTGCAGACCTTGCCCGCTGGCTTGACCGATGCGGTCAGCCATACCGCTGCCGTGCCGTTGGCCAGCCTGTCCGGTTCAAACCTGCAGGCCTATCGGACGAGCCTCAACTTCGAAGCCGCGCGTGATGATGGAGGTAAGCTTGCGGTACTGAACACTGCGATGGCGCAGAGTGACGCCGAAACGCAGCGTCGACTCGCGGAAGCACGCGCGCGGGTGACAGGACCGAACGCGACCGAGTCTGTCGCGTTGGGGATGTAAGCGCATTTGGCGAGCGCCTGTTGCGCCTTAGCGTGTAGGGCGCTCGCCAGACAGCGTTTGGCTGACTGAGTTTCGGAGAATGACATGAGCCAGAATCACGAGGAAGCCCCGCGTCGCTTGCCAAGCGCGGTCGAAGTGCTCGCCGCGCTGGAAGCCATGGGTGAGCCCGCGACGGTTGATAAAGCGGAGGAGCTCGCAGCGTCGATCAAGGTGCGCCACCTTGGGCAAGACCCGGATCGCACGCTCGCCATTGCGCAGGCAGTGCGTAACGTGCGAGGCGAGCAGGAGGTGGCGCCAGTGAGAATTAAACTGAAAGCGCGGGCGCCCAGTCAAGCGATTGCAGCGTTGTACGAGCGCTTTGCGCGGAACCCGCTTGACGACAGGCAGGTCCTGATCGTTGACGATCATCAGAACTATCTCGCGCTGGTTGTCGCCAACACTGACCCCTCCGACGGCATGCACGTGTCTGAAATGATCACGGTGGACGCGGGCAAGGGCAATGCGTCCAAGGCGCTCGCCATTGTGCAATCGATCGCCGACGAGTTTCATGAGCGGATCACACTATTTGCCTCCAAGATCGGATCCAACCCCAAGCACCTGAGTACGGACGCATTGCGAGACTGGTATGCGCGTCACGGTTTCGAATGTGGCGAAGGCGACAGCGACGAGGGCTATGACATGGTGCGCGCGGCACGACCAGCGCCAGATCTTTCTCCCGGTCACGATGGTCCAGTCTGAGCGCGATCGAGGCACATCCATGACGACGCGTAAGCCTGTGACACCGGAAGAAGCACTGCATGCGCTCAGTACGGTCGGGGAAGACCCGAGCGCTGATCGCGGCGCGATCATCGCGACTCTGCTCGAACCCAGTCCGATGCCGATCGATGAAAGCCGGGGATATTTTGTGCAAGAGGCGGTGCAGTCTCTACGAACCCGAGCCGATACGCTGGCGGCCAGCCACACGCGGTTCGAGCAGGCCTATGACGCGCACTTCGAAGCTGGACGGTATCACGGCGATGCGAACTGGGCGTTTCGCACACTGCTTGAAGATCTGCTTGAATGGAATTCGCGCTGGCGAGTCGGTTCGCTCGCGGCGGCGGAGTTTCATCAGGCGAGCCCGAATGCAAAAAAACTATTCTTTTTCGAGTTCATCGCGCCGCGTCTTGAAGCGGCGGGTTATCCCGTGCCGGGCCAAGCCGAAGCGGCCGACACGGTTAAGCGTGCATGCAATGAGCTCTTTGGCACACCGACTGAGAAGCGCGGCGCAAATGTGTATGCGACGCTTGCCGAGTTCGAGCGCGACTATGAGCCATTCGGTGAAACCGCCCGCTTGGCGATGGTCTATGCCGGGATGGGCGAGCGGCACGAAACGCATCATCGCTCGCTTGCGCAGCTGATTGGCGCGATCAACGAAGACGCGCGTCACGCGATGCGGCTCGACCCCGCTCGAAACTATGCCGCGAACCACTACAGTCATCTGCGCGTGATCGCCTTGCGCATCGAGACGGAGCTCAAAGAAGATCTCGCGTTGCTCAAGGCCGTTCGAGGCCCGTGGGCCGCGAAGCTGTTTGATCAGTTCGATGACGGGGGTGAGTTTATGACCTACCCGCATCTCGCGCGCGACACCATCAAGCAATTCGCCACGCGCTCCAAAGGCTACCTGTTGCGCGTGATCGCGAGAGCGGCAACTGAGCCGGTGGCGTCGCTCGCTCACCGAGCCGAGGATGAGCCTGGGCACCCGCTCACGAAAGCGTCCTCCAAGCACGCGCATCTGATGCATGCAGAGCGCGAAGGCGCAGCGTTGCAACTCATGGCCCGGGTGCGTCACCGCGAGTCGGAGGAGCGCGAACGCGCCCTTGAGGAGCAGCGAGCCGAGGACGAAGAGAAAGAAGATGAGGCGTGGCTCGAAATCACTGAACTGGTGCTTGAGATGAGCGCGCACGATCTCGGAGTTCTGATCGCACAATTCGAACACGCGCAGGGCGAGGGGGTGTCGCTCGCAGCAATCCCCGGCGCGGCAGCTCGCGCGTTGATGGAACAGTTTTCGCCGTCGACGGTGATTGATGCCGATGTCGTCGGCTTCTTCGCGCAGCTCGGCCTTGTGCCGGCTGCTTGCGTGGATCCAGCGGCCAGCCCCGAGCAGTGGCTGACTGACGAGGTCGTGGAGCACGCACGAAAATTGTTGTTGCGCTCGGCCGTTGCACGACCAAGCACCCCGGTGAAGACTGGTGAACCACCACCCGAGCCGGTCGAATCCGACCCCTGCGAACTGTAAATTAACGGAATCACGTAACGATGAACACGGTAACGAGTCTGGCGAATGCGGTGCCTCAGGTAACACAAGAGGAAGTGCTGGCAGTGCTCGCCGCGCAGGGCGGTGACCCGAGCGAGGACGATGTCCTGCGCGTCATGCAGCGTATCGAGAACCAGCCGCTGCGGGAGGATCTGCCGCGCGCGCACGCGCTGCGCGTGTTGATCGAGTCGAAACCGGCCAACCGGCGCCGCATGGTGATCGTCGCGAACTTTGACGATCCCGAGAACGAGATTGTCCAGCTCGATGCGGCGGCGACTTGGGTGCAAAGCGCGCTCTCGCGTGAGAGCGCGAACGTTGAAGTGCTCGCCTACGCATCCGCTGAACTGGCTTCGCTGGATGAAAAAGCACGCACCGGAGCCTTCGAGGATGAGTCGACCGCGCTCACGGCATCGCCGGTGACGCTGCCCGTGGCGCCCGCTGAGCGCGTGGCCAGCGCCGAGGACGGCGCCTATCTGCTGGAGGTGACAGTGGGCGGCTATGCCGGCCGTGACGTGGTCGCACAGTTGCTGCCAGCCTTCGAAGCGGGCACGGCCGGCAGCTTCTACGTGGACAAGCTCGGCGAACAGCATCACCGCGTCACCTTCGAGCGCTATGTCGGCGAGGACAGCGAATATGTGCTCAGGCATCTGGACGCAGCGGGGCGCGAGGCACTGCTCACGGGCCGCGCGCTCAGTCTGGAGCACGGGTTGGACGCGGCCGAGCTCGGCGCCGATACGATGCGGGCGATCACAGCGGCAGCGGCCACTCAGCTTGCGCTCGAAATTGATCTGCACAGCGAGACCGCCTTGGGTGAGCAGGTGGTCGCGCGTCTGCGCACGGGTGCGGTGCGCCTGATCGGCGCCTCGATTCTCGCTGACGCGTTGCGCGAGTTACAGGCGCAGGGCGCGCTGGACAAGCCGGGTGCAATGAACCCGCTGGGGGCGCACCGCGCGCCCGAGATGTCGCGCTACGGCGCGCCGATCGTGGCCTACGTCGGGATCGGCCACCATGAATATCCGGTATTCATTGCAACCCGTGACGGACACCCGGTGTTTGCCGCGCAGGATCACGACACGAGCTACGAGATCCGGGGTGATGCGAGCGTGTCCGACCGAGTCACCGCGCTCAAGGGCGAATATGGCGAGCGGGCGGTTCGCGCCTCGCCGACGTCGCTCGCCGAGCTGTACGCGCGCTTTGATGCGCTGGCCGATGTGCCGGTGGTGGAGGACGAGGGGGAAGCACGCCTCGATACGGATTTCCTGCATTTCTCGAAGGGCACCGAGCGCGACCACGTGTGGCGCTGGTTTGAGCGGGCGCACCCGCAGTTCGTCGTGGGCGAGGTGCTTGCTGGGCAGCGTCGGCATGACGTGGCGGCGGTAGAGGGGGGCGAGCAAGCGCGGCTGCAGGGTGCGGTGCGCGAGCCGCTCGCAGGACATCGGGTCGAAGCACATCGGAAAGTGGGGGTATTACGAGGTGACGTGGTGAGCATTGCCATTCAACCGGTGACAAGCGCGGTGCCGGCGCTGGCTCAAACCTTGGCCGATGCGCTCGACAGTTTCGACGCGAATCGCTCGGTCGAACGTAGCCGCGATCTCGTGAGTCGTTACCGCGCGTTTGGGGAAGCGGTTGCATCCGACACAGACACGCTGCGCCGTGCGATCGCGGGCCACGCCCGCACGCTCTTGGGCGGCTACGTCGAGACCTATCCAGACGCACTCATTCAGGCCGCGCCCCGGGCGCTGCGCACGACACTTGCCGACGTGGCGCAACTGCTCGATACGAACTACGCATCGGTTGAGCGCCTGCCGGTGATCGCGACCCGCTACGGGCGCGACGCCCAAAGTGGGGCCCATGACGTGCGCCGCGCGGTCTGGGCAGAAGCCACCGAGCTACTACAGGGTTACGACACCGCTGCGCGCCAAGCGCCACGCCCGGCCTTTGACGCGCAAGCCCTCCTGAGCGACACGCGCAACGTGAGCGCCCGTAGCGCGACCCAGCAGCTGCAGGCGTGGGTGGGCCAGAGAGCGCTTGCAGGCGAGCCTGTTTTTGATCGCAGCGACACCACCTATCGCCTGCGCGGCTGGATGCACCATGGGCAAACAGAAGCGCACGTCACGGTTTCCATCCGACCGGAGGAGCACCGCGTGGACATCGACGTTGAATCGGGTAAGAACGTGCTCTCGACGCGCCTCACGGTGCCGGGAGAAATTGTCGGGCTGACGCCGGGCGAGGGCTACTCGGCCGTGTACTTCAGTCTTGAACGCGGTGAGCGGCGGGGTAACCTCTTCGATCTGGTGAGCGTCTTGGGCGCAGCGGTTGACCGCAGCGTGAGCATTGCCATTGATCGGGACGTCGCCGCGAAGGCTTTGGCAACCCGGGATCCCGGCGGTCCGCTTCAGCTCGCGCGTCGGGAGGAGGTCAAGCACTCTACGTCCTCTGACCTAGAACCGTAAATTTGTGCATCAATTACGTGATGTAGGAAGAAAAACAAATTTGTTTTCATAACCAATTATGTAAATTTGTCTTAGAATCAGGCTTCCGTCGTCCCCAAATGCGGGGATTTTTGCAGGGCGATCCATTTGCGGGGCGGTGTTGCAGCTGGTTTGTGCAACGCCCGATCCCGTAAGTGCTCACCTTTTCACGCGGAGCGTATCTGTGTGCGCTCTGCCTTGGAGCGCGCATGTCCGAGCTTCACTCGACCGCCGAAACGAATGTCGCGGTTGTTCCATCCGATTCCGGGGTCAACCTCGCCTCGACGAGCGCCGTCTTCAAGCGGTTCGAACTTGACCCGGCGATTCTGTATCACGTGTTTTACTCGCAGGCTGGCTCGATTGCGAAGTCGGTCATCGAGCTGGTGATGAACTCGTCTGACGCCCAAGCGAACTTTGCGCACATTGTGCTCACACACACGGGCTTTGAGATTCGCGACGATGGCCATGGTTTTCGCACGGAAGCGGAGATCGATCGTGTCTTTGGTACCTTCGGTACCCCTCACGTCGAAGGCGACGTGACGTTCGGCCGATTCCGCATTGGGCGGGCGCAATGTATGGGCCACGCGAAAACCCGCTGGCGCTCGAATCTCTGGCAGATGGACGTCGATATCAAAAACCGGGGAGACGGCTACGAATTCAGCAGGTTGTCGGCACCGATTGCGGGTTGCGAAATCATCGGGACATGGTACGAACCGTTAGAGGAGCAGGAATGGCTGTCCACGATGCAGGAATTGCAGGATCTCGTGCGCTATACGCCGCTTACGGTCACGTTGAACGACAAACCTCTCACGCGCAATCCCGCAGCCGAAAAATGGGATTTTGAAGACGAACATGCGTATTACCGCGTGCGTCGCGAGGGCGCGATGGCGATCTATAACCAAGGCGTGCTCGTGCGCTTCGATGCCGGCCACGTGTGGGGCGTGGGCGGGGCGATCCTGAGCAAGCAGGCACTTGCACTGGATATGAGCCGCACCGAGGTCCTGAGGAAAACCTGCCGGGTATGGAAAGAGGCTTCCCGGGTGATGAAAGGCTTGGCCTCCGCGTTCCTTCAGCGCGAGGATCCGCGTCGGCGTGACGAGAATGGACGCCGGCTCGCGGCCCGGGCGCTATTACAGGGCGGTGTGGACGCGCTGCCGCTGTTTTCCACAGCGCAAGTGGTGACATTGCTGCCGGGCAAGCGGCAAATGACGCTGAAGCAATTCCTGTCGCTCATAAAAGGCTCTCAGCTGCTCGCGTGCGTGCCCGGTCACGCAAACCTGCCGCGTGCTGAAATGATTGCCGGGAGCGGCGCCGCAGTCCTGTTGCATCCCGACACGCTGGTGCGCTTTGACGCTCACGACGCACTGGAGCTCGAAGCCGCGCTGGTGACGGTCGCGCTCAACTTAGTGAATGCGTGTGAAGCGGCCGGCAGCGATGCCCGATCGCATATCGGGTGGTGGGAACTGGATCGCCTGAAGGCGCTTGCCAAGCAGGAATTCGCCACGTACGACACGCTCAGCGCCCACTTCGTCGAGCGTACGGAAGTGCTCCCGGAGAAGGAGCTCAAGAGCGCGGAAGTTCGTCGTGCGTGGCAGGCACTTCGCTGGTGTATTCAACAATATGCAGCTCGGGTAGAAGGCCATGACCGCAACCATGCGGGCGGAGTCTTCTACGATTCGGATCGAAAACCTGTGCGCCATCTGAACGTTTTGGTTGGACGTTCGAATAGGGCGGACGCTTGGACCGATGGAGCAAGCTACATCGCCATCCACATCGATCATGTCAACGCGCTGGCGTTGGACGGGATCAAGGCGGCAGCGAAGATCATGGCGCTTGTGGACCATGAGATCAGTCACTCCGGCGACAGCTTAGAAGCGGTACATGACGAAGCCTTTCGTACGCGATACCACGACCTGTCTATCGAATTCGCGTCAGAGCGTCAGTTCTACCTGAACAAATGGTTGGTCAAGTATGCGCGCTCGCATGTGATGGAGGGCAAATGGGCGAGTACCCGGTACGGATGGGCGGGCAACGCAATGATGCACATGGATCGGATCAGTGCCGGACGTCGCAAGACGGGCTTGCCGGGGCTGTTGGATGACGTGGAAGCCGAGAGCGGCACGAGTGAGGAAATTGCTTCCGTCCCTCCTATGCTCCTCGCCCGGGTCAACGCCGAACTGTCGCTATCGGGCAAGCAGCCCCCAATGATGAATGCGCAGGAGATCCTCGCGGCGAGCGCCAAGGAGCGCGTTGAGCAAGCGGAGGAGCTGCGCAAATGGCGGGAAGAGGAAGCGCAGCTCGATGCAGGTATTGAAGAGATGCGCACACTTGGGGTGGCCGCGTTATTGGAAATCGAGGTTTCCGAGGTGACTGAAAGCCACACGAAGCGGTTCGGATATCTTGCGGAGGTATTCAATGACCTTTTCGTAAGAGAGGCGGTCGCTCGCCTCGATCGTCGCTTGATTGACCTCTCGGATGATGAAGTCTCGTCGTTGGAATGCGAGTTGATGCAACAGGCATATGGCGAGGAGCCGGAAGAGCCGCATGGTGATGGAGCGGAGGACGGCGGAGCGGAGGATGACGAACCAACGGAAGGCGCGGTGCTGTCGCAACATGCGCCCGTTGTTGCGGATTCCCGCGCTGCCGAGTACGAGAGAGTCAATGGTCGGATGGCCTCGGATCAAGCGGAACTTGATCTCTGGTACGACATCGGCAAGCCCGCATTGCCGCAGCATCTTGATTCATGGGCAGTGCAGCGCAACGCGGCGGCCGTTGGTTTGTGGGTGAGTGACTATCTGGCGACGCTGTCTGTCGAGCAATCGTGACGAGACCCGCGCAGAAGACCGCCGAGATCACGGTCGAGGATGCGATGCTTGCTTTGGAATCCCTAGGGGAGGATCCGTCGGTTGAGCGCGCGCAAACTTTGATCTCGTGGATGCCAGAGAAGTTGGTTCAGCTTGGCCCGCAGCGCGCGCTCGCGGTGCGACGTGCGATGGATACCGCCCGTTGCGCGCGCACGGCACCGGGGCGAGAAGTCGCCTCTGATCTTTTCGTGTACCAGCGCGGTCCGACGCGTTGGGTCGTGAGCGAGGTGCGCGGTGACGGAGCCATTCACCGTGTTGGCGAGGTGGAAGACGAGTCGCACCGGTTCCGCGTCATCTCGGGAACACAGCGCAAGCGCGGCCCGTATCCGAGTCTGCTCGAAGCGGCCCGCTCGCTGTCGACTCTCGAACGTCGCCATGCCTGCGACTTCTCAGCCTTTTCTCCAGCCAAGCAACGGCTCATCGCGGATGCTCAGGACGCGGGATATGAGGTCGAGCGCGACGGTGCGCAGGTGGAAGTCGTGCGTCGGCACAAACGCACGGGCAGCATCTTGCAGGGCATTGTGCTTTATCAGGACGGCACCGCGATTCGTTGCGACGTCGATATATCGATTGCGACGGGTATGCGAAGCAACGCTGAGATGCGTGACGTGTTGTCTCTCCCGGCGGCATCGGGACCACTGGCCCGAGTGAAGTCGATGGCTACGTTGAGCAGCGGAACGACCCCCAACTTCTGACCGGCGAGATTGAAAGCACGAGATGTTCGGTTTAAGGATGCAACATGAGCGCCTACGTTGATGACGCAGCAATTCTTTATCGCGGGAAGCTGCGATATCACCTGACGGCCGATACCGTTGCCGAGCTACATGGCTTCGCTGCCGCGATCGGTGTCCGCGAGTGCTGGTTCCATCGTGGTTCGAGACATCCACATTACGACGTGACGGGGCCGCAGCGCGTGGCGGCGGTAGACGCTGGTGCACATGCAGTTGATCCGAGAACCGTGTTACGTGTGGCGAAAGCGGCACGCCTTCGCGAAATGGAATCGTTGGAGAGCGGGGCGGAAATGAGGGATGGCGAACGTGGCCGCGTTAATGTCGTAGATGAATGTTGACATAGTACCAACGGGATACTAGGATTACTCTCCATAACGAGTCTATTTTGGGGAGCGTGATTATGACTAAAGCGCCAGCAGTTGCCGCGCGCGCAAGGTGCGGGAAGCAGTCGGTTCGGGAGGATCTGCAATGAGCACCGCGCCGAGCCTTCCTCGCATGCAATGCGGCGTGTGTACCGCCCTCGCATTCTCGCTTTACACCACGGATGAAACTGCCCGCATCTACGTTGAGTGCGATCGGTGCAAGGCGACGTCGACCATCGAGTCGCGACCGGCCGAGCTCTTGGTCGCGGCGAGTGGCGGCAGTGCAGGGCGCATTCAAGTCCCCTGAGCTAATGAAGATCGCTGGCGTGGACATCGTAGGTACCGCTTCAAAATAAGGTGTCGTTTCGCGACGAGCAGATATCTTGTAGAGCCTGTTTTTGGGCGGTCATTCAAGCGGCGAAGTTTCTTGTTCCCTCTCGAACGGCTACGTCGATTTCTTCAATAGCAACGACGTCGGGAAAAGCGGACAGCATTTTTTGTTTTTGTTTTTGTTTTTTTTATGACGTACCGCAATCAACGCCGGCTTATTGGGTTTCATCGAAGTGCGTGCCGAGTGGCCATTAACCCCGGGAAAGATCGAGATCGCCTACTCGTATCGCATAGAGCATAGGAGCGAACCGTGACGAATAAAGAAACGAGTGCGCGATTTGTCGAAGTTGAACAACGCAAAAGGGCAATCTCGTTGGCGATGGTGCTGCTCAGGACCGAGCGTGAAGCCCTAGATGCTGAACTGGTCGCGATGTCGGGCATTGCGAAGGGGGATCGAATCGAGCGATCGCCCGGGCAGTGGGTGGAAGTCAACACGATTGAGCCCGACGCCTTCTGTCTGGAGGGCGGGTTCGAGGTGTTGGTTGTGGGTGGCACGTGCTCGCCAATCACCGAGATCGGTACGGCGAGTCTCCGGCATAAAGGTCTTCGGTGGAACAAGACGGTGCGTGAGGTCATGGGCGTAGTGGTGTCAGAACAAACTCAGTCTTGATCTTTATCGAGGGGCCGGGCAGATTGGGATTAACGGAATCGCGACTTAACGTGTTGTGGGTCTCGTGGTCCGGCCGTTGAACTGGGATCTCCGGAACATCGCGGCTTCTCTACCAGCGCTTAAAGACCCTTTTTTGCGTTGTTTGTTTTGTTTTTCGATGACGGGCGAGGTGTCACTTCCCCCTAACCCGGTGCCTAGATGAACAATTGGCAACTCGACTACATCTCCAAAGAATGATCTCTTGAACAGCTTGACCCGACGCGCGCACTGGTCGAGCAGGACGTGACGGGTCTGGACGGAGAAGACAATGGGGCCGCGACTCGATACTTTGGGTGCCGACCGAATGAACATCATCAGCTTGACTGACGAATTGGCGATGGGGGACCGATTGCAGAAGTCCTAAGCTGTTGATCCCATTTGCATCTCGATTTCTCTTTCAAGCAGAACGGCATGTTCTGTTTTTTTGTTTTGTTTTTTTATGACGCGCAGGCGTCGACCACCCCGCAAATCGATTCCTGTTTATGCGATAGGCTTCATTGACAGGCGTGATGGTGGTTTCTTTCGGTATTGCGAAAACTCTCCAACCTCGCTCGCGCGGCACGGTCTCGCATCGGGCACAAATGATCTCGTTACAAAACTGTTTTTGTATCCATTAACACCAATTTTATTTGTTATTTGTATTTTTGCGCGTGAAAAGCATGATTGCTATCATGTTTCAATCTTTTGGCGCGCCGCGCCTTTTTAAATGTAGCAGAGGATCCGATGAGCCCCACGATCGCAGCGAACATCCAAGACGAAGAGATAATCAGCGCGTTACGCAGCTTCAATGAAGACCCGACTATGGATCGCGTTGAGACGCTTCGCACCCGGTTATCCGTTCACGCGTTGCCACTAGGTGAGCGATCGGAGGCCATCCGTGCAGCGGTCGATGCAGCGCGAATGGAGCCCGGCATTGAGCCGGTGACGGGGTCATCGGAGCATAGCGACGGTCGTGGCGCGCCGCGCGTACGAGTGGTGGGCGTTCTGCGGCGTCATCAGCATGAACATACGCGATCATTCAAGCGGCGAGCGAGCGATGTCTTGATGAGTCCGCCGCCGGGTCTTCTCACGGACGCCGATACGAGTCTTGGCCGCTCTTATCAAGTCCGACCGGGCATTCTTCGAAATGATTTCAAGTGGGGCATGCAGTTTGAAGAAGCGCCAGCGGAGGAATGCCTGATTGTCGTCAATATGGGGTCGGTTCGCAGTGGCGAGGTCCCCTTCGACGTTCGGGACCTTGAGACAGCGATCGATATTCCGTATTCGCCGCCGTCTTTCGCTGACGAGCAGGATCCGAAACCGCAGCCGGCATTTGCTCTCGGCGATGTGACGGTCGGCACCGTGGCCCGAGTGAATGATATCGATGCCGAGGCAATGATTGTGCTGGTTCGCGATCGCGCGGGCTCGCGCGTGGTGACGTTGCAGTTCGATGGCGAGCCGGTTACGGTAGAGGGGATCACGCGCACTAACCGGCTCGAAGTCGACGCCAGTGAGGTTGAGGTTATCCGTGGTGTCGATCCTTCCCATCAGGCGACGTGGATCGCCACACTGTCACAAAAGGGCGCAAGCTGTTTTGAAGGGCTTGGCGAAGACGCGACCCTCGCGGTGCTCGAAAGAATCGCACGCCAAGGATTTGTACCCTGTCTCTACGATGGCAAGTTGGTGCAGTTTGAACGGCAGATTGCGCCGAACGCGATGCAGGTGCTGATTCCCGAAATCTATCCCGATGAACCGGGTGAACGCCGCTTGGCGTTTGCGGTGACATCGATTTGCCTCTCGGACGAGGATCCGTTCGATGGGCGCGCCTTGCATGCGTCGACGTGGGAGGAAGCGTTAAATGCCGCCCTGCCGTTTTGTGAGGATGACCGTGAGCTCGTCCTCGTACATCCGGATTCGGCGACGCCTGCAGCCGATATAACCATGTTTTTGTACGCGATCGCAGGGCGGGTGCCCGGTGACGATGACGACACCCTGAGCGTGATCACTGCGGCGAATGAGACGGACGCGCGTGCTTCTTTCGAAGACGAACTCATTGGGGATTACAGCGAGAGCGATCTGGAGTCGATCGTCGCGACGCACGGCTCGAAAATCTTCACGTCGGGTTTCGAGCGCATTGGACAGTACACCGGCAGCGGCGCGCTCAAGCTTGACGCGGGACACCGGCGTTCGATTGCAGCCAAAGCGCCCGACGACGCGCCGTCGTTGGATCTGTAAGTTGGCACGCGTTGCGCCGCTTCCCCGGTGTGCCAGACGGCCTCCGGGGGGCTACACTAAAGGCCGGGCGCGTATGGCGAAGGCACAGCCATTGGGCGCCGCTGCGATAGCCCTGCAGCCGGACCCCAACAACTAGTTCGAGAAGACTTATGAGCGAAGATTCCAGCAGGCCGACGCTTCATACCGAGACTCAGTTTTCGCACACGATCATGGAGCTGCTCGGGCGAATCGCGTCGTCATTTGGCGATTTGAAGCAACCGGTGAAGGCTTTCATCGCCGGAGGCGCGGCCGTGCATCTGTACACCGGCCATCGCGTCTCCGAGGATCTGGATGTTGAATTTTCTCGCCGGGTGATCGTGCCGTCAGATTTGGTGATCGCCTACATCGATGAGACTGGGGCCGAGCGCGCGGTGATATTTGACACTAACTATAACTCGACGCTGGCCTTGATGGACGAGGGGTATATCGAGCATGCGCATCTGATTGGCACGCCAAACGGGGATGGCCGCATGGAGGTCTATGTGCTCTCCGCGATCGATCTCGCGATCAGCAAGCTCTCGCGTTTTGCCGACAACGATCGCGGCGATATCGCGGCGCTCGCACGCGAAGGGCTGATCGGCTCGACTGAGCTTGAGCAGAAGGCGAACGATGCCTTGGGCGGGTATGTGGGCGGGATCGAGATGGTCAAGCTGAACATTCGGGACGCCGTTAAAATGGTTCGAGAAATCGAGCAAAATCGCGAACAAACAAACGAGCGTAACGGCCCGAGCAACGATGACACAACAATCCGCCCTTAACGCGTTCGAGGCCGTCTGCGAGAACGAGCAGTTCGCGTCCTTGCGAGACATGCTGCCTGTTTTGGGGCTTGCGGCTCGGGCGCTGGTGAGCTCAGTCGAGTTGGCGCGCGATCTACAGGCGGACGTCGACACCCGTTACCGCGACTTGAAGCTGCTTCGGGCGCTGTATCTGGTGCGCTTGTTGCGCGGTCGGATGAGCACCAATGTGCGCCCGTTGTGGGATGTCTGGCTGGCCCGCTTCGATGGCGTGGTTGCAGACCGGCCCGGGCAGCACGCGTTTTTCCATCGCGATGACGCACTGACCGACCGTCCCTGTCATGACGACTTCGCGCGTGCGTTGGGCTTGTCGCGCGGAGTGGATACGGGCAAGTTGGTGCAGTTACTGAAGGTAGGCCACGCCTGAATCGCCGAGTGCGAGTTGAAATCGCGCGACGATAATCATTGGCAGACTCGATTCTCGCGCTGTCTCCAATTCGAGGGTCGGCCCCTTCACGCCCATCGAGCAAAAATGAGATATGGACCGCACATTTTGAATCTTTTAAAAATGTGTTTCTAATCCAATCCGATCGCGCTTTGCACAATGGAAGGTTCATTTGCGGTTTTTATCCCCTATTTGTAGACTTTGCGTGACAGGGCCAGTCATTTCGGCGGCCCATGCTGACACTTTCAAAGCGCTGCAATGACCAATCCTTCATCCTCATTTTCGGTTTCCGCGACGCCCTTTGAGGCGAGCGCCGAGAGCATCGCAACGGTGCTTTCGGATTTGGGGGAACAGGCGACCGTCGAATTAATTGAGGCCGTGCGTTTAGCTCTGCGCTTTGATGTCGAGCGCTTGCCCGTTGGTGACGTGCCGGGTGCGGCTTTGCGTGTGATGGCGAAAGACGCGCTCGGGGTAGTCGAGGCCTTCGAGGACGGCGAAGTGCTGGGACTGGACGACAGGTGGATCGTCCAGTGGAACAAAGCGGAAGCAAAACCTTACACTGCGGGCGAGAGCCTGTATGCGTTTGGCCATCAAAACCTGCGCGAACATGAGCTCGCACGTGTGGGGGTGAGCCGAGAGCGTTGGATCGAGGCACTCGCGAACGCGCGACTCGATGCGCGCTCACAATTGATTGACGGGCTGTCCCGAGATCAGTCGGATGATACGAGCCTCCTCAGACGGATTTTGCGTGAGGGCTTCGAAGGATTCCAAAACATGAGCAATGCTGATCTCGTTCAGTGTGCGCATGACGCAGACCTTCCGAAGCGCGATTCGCACGTGGCGCATCACGTGGCGGTGCTGGAGTGGCCGATGCCGGCCAAAACGCTCGACAGCGGGTCGCCCGCTCGCGTGAACGTGGTCAATGCGACACCGGTTACGGTCGCGATGCATTCGCGCCATTCGGGCGAGTTCGCGGTCGGACAGGTGCGCGAGCTGTTCTTGGCGGCGCTTCGGACCAAGGAGCCGGTGCTGATCGTGGCGCCCAAGCTCTATCACGATGTGTGGTCGACGGTGATCAGCGGTCTGAATGGCAACGCTGAACTCGCGCAAGCCAAGGAGCAACTGATCCTCACCGATCCGCGTGAGATGTTAAGGGATGCGCCGAGCTTTCTCGCGCGAGCACGGGTAATGGTGCTCGACGAGATGGATCAGGCGATGACGGTGAAATTGGTAGAGTTGGCCACGACGTGTCCCGAGCACGAGGTATGGATGCGTGCCGATCGTTCACTGTATGTGCTTGAGCCGCAGTTGCTTGAGCGTATGACGGCGGTGGCCCGACTGCAACTGGATGGCGGAGCCGCCCGGTTACCGGTGGCCCGGGCGGACGCTTCGGTGGTAGCGCCGGTGAGCGCGGCGGAGCTCGGTGCGCTGGCAAGTCAGCAGGTGAGTGGTCCCGCGCTCTGAGGCTTAAGTGCTGAACTCGGAAAATACCGGTATTACGAGATCGGTCGTTGTGTCCCACCCGGCTGAGCTAGGCCTGATGTCCCTATTTATCACGTTGTCTGAACCGTTACGGCATTTGCTCGAAAACGTTCCCCATTTGATGGTGCACTCGATTGAATTCGCCGAGGACGGCACACCCGAGATCCACCTGCTGGACCGTGCAACGGGTGCGGTCGAGCACATCTCGACGTGGCTACCGCATGACAGGACGGTCGAGATCGACGGCGAAGATCCCCGTTTCATCGCCTCGCGCTCGGTGAGTTTGCTCGCACAGGTCTCACCCGAGCGGTACGCCAAGATGCTCGAACGTCACGCCCGTCAGGATATGCACGTCCCCACGCTCGCGGAGTTGGATGCACCCAACGAGACGCCGGCACCGGGGTAATGTCTCTCGGGCAGGATGAGCAATTCTTTCGGCTCAAGGCCAGCGTTGGCCAGATTGGCTGTATGATTTTCGAAGAACATCGCTCGGAGCGACGAACATGGCAGCAGACCAACAGGGTGGTCCAAACCGCACAGCAGCGCTGAGCGGCGAGGAAATTATCGCCTCACTATCTCGGCTTGGTGAAGCCGATGTGAGCGCCCACCGGGTGGACGAGCTCTTGGCGCTGATCGGCGCGCCATGGCTGCCCGATGCAGGCGCCGTAAGTCGTGCAGATGCCGTCACGACGGTGGTTGACAATGCCCGTCAGCAACTTGCACTGAACGCGTCGCCGCTCGCCGAGCAATCGCTCGCGGCTCAGGTGCGCAGCTTGATGTCACAAGGCTTGGACGACCTGCAGATCGACAGCGTGATGTCGCGTGCCGCGCTTCTCACAAGCGCTGGATACGGCGGCAAGGATCTCAGCGAGACGGTCGACCAGCTGCGGGAGATGGTGATCGCCCATCGTCCCGCTCGCGAACTCGACGCGATCGTGGACCAGATGCTGCACGAGGCGAGAGCCGAGGGCGCCGAAGCGCGTGAGTTCGAAAGCCACGGCGATCACTTTTCGAGGGACGACGCAGACAGCCTCGAACGGTGCAACCCCGCCGTGCGGGAGACGTTCGGGCGCAATGACGGCGGGGAATGGATCGGGTTGATGTAATCCGGGAACCCAGCCTTCGACCTGATTCTGTGAACTGGCCTCGTATGGGTCCGCTATGGCCCGCTGCGGGCTTGGAGCCGCGCAGCGGCGTATAGGGTAAGCCCAGCGGCCCGGACCGCGTTGCGGCCCACCAAAGAAGCCCGGTATCCCTGCTCAGGGCGCCGGGCTTTTCTCATTGTCACTCGCCTTGGCGGTGGCCGTCGCTTGCGGTTGATGCGTAGCAAACGCGGTTGTGACCGCTTGGACGATATCCTGAGCGATGCCTTCATCGGCGAGCATCGGGAACTCCTTGCGCAGCTTGTTCGAGAGCAAACCATGACTTTCCCTGACCGAACGGATGATCCGATCGATGTCCGGGTCAGGACCGTCGAGCACGTTTTTGACCGCACTGCGGGCGTCGGTCATGCTTCTCAGGAAGCTTGCCTCGTTGCGCATTTCGTGCCGGATGGTTTTGTCTACCAACGTGGCCACATACGCAACATGCGGGGTCAAGTCAGGGTAGCGCCACGTGGGCAGGGCATCGTCGTAGGCGGCGAATTCAAAGTTCGAGGAGATTCCGTCGGAATAGACCCGAGCCGGCTTCACCAGTTCGTAGGCATCGCGATAACGTGTCATCAGCGGCTTCGAAAACGATTCGAGCACGCCCGCATACGCCGCGCGCTCTTGATCGCGACTGACGATCGTAGCTGACACTGGTAGGAGGAAGGGCCGTTGCACGGCACCGTCGCGCCGCAGGACGTCGTTTACCATGAACCTGTGTAATCTCCCATTACCATCTGCGAACGGGTGGATGTAGACGAAGCCGAATGCGGTCGCCGCCGCCCGTGCAAGCGATGAGGCACCAGTGGTGCGCTCGACAAACGCCTTGAGTCCTTTGATCAGCGGCCCGACATCGTTGAAGTGCGGGGCAATGTAGTCGACCTGATCGCGAAAATCCACGACGCCGCCTACGAACACGGGCGACTCACGTAATCCAAATTGCTTCAGGACGGTGCGTCCGCCGATGATGTCTTCCTGCAATTTGGCGAGGGTTGCGGGCGAAAGCACGTCGGGGATCTCGCCACAATCGCGTTCCATGACAGCCGCGAACCGTTTGATCCGGTCGACCTGATTCTGCTCCTGCTCGATCTGGAAGCTCGCGCGGCTCTCCTTGGTGGTGAGCCACGATGCGCTTCGCAGCAGAATGTCCGTGCCATACTCGATCTGCAGCGATTCGATCTCGGCCGCCGGGTTGTACGACTCGGCAGCGATCACAGCGGGCGTGCGTCGGATCGTCGGGCAAAAGTCGCGGGTGCCGGGCAGGTTGTCGCGCACTCGCCAGCGGCTATTGTTGGTGGGCGCGGTGCTTGTAACGTACAAGTCCGCGTCGATCGCGTCGACATAGTTGCCGGTCGTGGCGTCGGCAATACCCGGCAGCGTGCGCCCGGTCAGCCACTCATAGAGAAAGCCCGCGCGACGTGCGTACTGACCTACGCTTTGCGCGGAGATCCACTCGCCGAGTTCTCGCTCCGGGACCACCGTGAAAAGACGCGCGAGCAGTTCGAGATGCACGCCCTCATGCTTCAATGCAAACGTGAGGTGCGCGGCGAGACTCGGCTTATCCGGCCGGGATGAGGGCAGATAGGTGTCTCGCTGCAGGCCGTCGACCACGACGCTGCGGCGGACTTTGCCGATTTCGCTACTCACTGGCAGCGGTTGAACAGGCTCAACGCCGTAGCGTTCCATCAGCCAGCTGTAACCAATCTTGTCGCTCATGACGCGGAACCTCTGTTATTTCGTCAGACAATTAAAATGATTTTTTACCCTGTCCGGCTGCAACTGGGGCTACAAAAACACTTACAAGTTCGCAAAAACGCTTACTTTATTGGAATTCGCAGAAAAAATACTTACTGCGATTATCCTACTCTGATCTGGCCTACGTTGGAAAGGGTTGGCGAAAGGGAAAGGTAGAAAACTACAGAAAAGCAGGAAATTCGCACGTTTGGAACGAAAAACAATATTGTTTACACGTCATTTACAGTCGGAAAATAGGATATAGATTGAATTTTGCCGCCAAATGCCAACATCTTTATCATATGGCGATCGGGGCGCGTGGCGCGCTCTCAAAACAGACAGGACAGGCCGCTCATGACTTTCATACCGTCGTTCAGTGCAATCTCCGATGAACAGATCGCCCAGTGCCTCCTGAACTCTGGCGAAGATCCCAGCGTCGAGCGGATCACGCTGCTGAGCGCGTTGATCGATCCCACGGGGCTGAGTGAGGGACCCCGCGCGGACGCGGTGCAACAGGCAGTGGACGACGTGCGCCGCGTGTTGCAGGCAAGTCACGCGAGCTTTGCTGCGCCCGAGTCTCGTACGATGGACTCGGGCAAGATCCTGCTGGATGACGCGTTGGCGACGGTCGGAGCAACCCGCACCGAGTGGACCCGTCACGGCGAGTTGGTTTCGCCTTGGGATTACACCGACGTGAGCATGCCCGGCATTTCCAGTGTGTTGCGAGTGGGTGTGTCGGCGGGTGGCGTCGTGTCCGTAGCGGGCGATCCCTTCACCCCTGATCAAAAGCGCCGCATGAATGTCAACCTTGATGCGGTCGTGTTCTCGCTCACGGAAAACCGACAAGTGAAGTTCGACCTGATGCAGGCTCAAGCAGCACTCACTTCACCGGGCGCAGTCACGCCTCCTACCGAGACGGCCGCGCTCGCCCCGGCGAGTGCGGAAGTGGGGTCAAAGTCCAAAGCGAAGCGTCCCAAGGCCAAGTTTGAACCGACAGCCGAGATCGTCGCGTCGATCGAAAACGTACTTGCGGCGAGAGTCTGGCGCGATACGGTCACGCCAATCGTGCTTGACTATCAACGCCGCATTTTGGCGGAGCACCAGTGGAAAACTCATCCTGATCGTGTGGGTAAGAACCGGCCGGAAGTCATTTCGGATCCTAAGTACTCTTGGACGATGCCCGACGAAGACTTCGTGGTGTATGACCAGAAGTGTCGGGAAGCGCGTGATAAGGCCGAGCTGCCGGTGCATGACGACGAATATTGTCCCATGCTCGTTGCAGAAAACGCCGTACGGATTGCCGAGCGCCGAATGGTCGAGGCAATCGCACCCACCGTAGGCACGACGGCAGACGACGTCTACTCCAATATGGATGCCACTACAAAGTTCATCGACCTGACGGTTAGATTTCTTGAGCAGTATGTCGACAAAGAACGGACCCTTGCGCGAGCAAAGCAACTTGTGGGTCGCCCAGCCGAGGCCGCTTCGACGCTGGACATGTAGGCTGAACAGTCCATAGGTCTGCCAGCAGTGCAGCGCACGAACCTAGGCGCTTGATAAACACGAGAGGTCAAGATGACTTTGGATGAAAAGAACTGGTCGGTCGCTGAAAGCGATGCTGGATACACTGCACGCAGCACAATTGCCGTGAAGTTTTCGGCAACAGGGGCACTGGCTGAATCCCTCGCGCTGCGCCTGTTGCTGAGCCGCTGTGCCCACGCCCATTCGTTCGAAATGACTGGGGTCGTCGCGCTCGCTGATGGCGCGACCGCACATACGATTGAGGTGAAGGGCGAGCACGAGTCCCTTCGGTATCTGGCCTTCGAGATGAATGACGCCGTCAATGACCTGATCAAGCTGACGTACAACCGTTACGGTGGATCCGTGGTTCGGGCGCCGACCGGGGTCGAAGCGTGGGGGAAATTGGCTTCGTCGGAGGTGCGGCCGTGGATGCCCGCACCGGGCAACGAATCGCAGACACTGGTCTACCAGCCGAGCCCCGCGCACATGCCGCAGGATATGCCGTCGTTCGAGGTATTCAGTTCGCTTGAAGCTGGCCGCTTCTTACTTCCAGAAGTGCCGGAAAACGAATGGCTTGCGGTTCATTTTAGCGACATTGAAAACGCCGTCATTGTTGACGCAGCGAAGCCCGCTCGCGAGGTTCGCCTCTCTGGCATGACGGTCCCGCAGGGCAATGAATTTCGCCGACTGGTGGAGCGTGCGCAAACGCTCGGCGCGCGGGTTAGTCTGGATTTGAAGCATTGGTGCGGTCCCGGATTTGTCGGCCATGGAAGATTCAGTGGCGTCGGGCCGCGTGCGACTGAAGTTGATGCTTGGGGCGACGTGCTAGAGGGCCTGTGTTTGACGACGCCCGGGCGGCTTGCGTTGACATCGGCAGAATTTGGCGATGTGCATACAGCCAACGTATTGGCACCCTCGGGCAAGCTCGGCATGTCAACGCGGCGCTTGCGTCTTGAAGTCAGAAAAATCGACTCGCATTACGAAGTCTTGCTCGTTCAGCGCGCATACCCGCCGGAGCAAGAGCCCCGCGATATTTCCCAGAGCCGATTGGGCTACGCTTCCAAGCCTACCCACTACGCGGACCTCGCTGCCGCCGCAAAAGGTATTGAAGAGTACATTTATGGCTACAAGGACGCTGAAGCCGAGCATAGAGCCGATGTGCTCGAACATCAGGCCAAGGAAGACCGCCTAGAAAGAGGGCTACCAGAGTCTGACTTCGGCGTAGAGGCGTCGGAAGAAGCGACTCCGGCCCCATTCGACGCAAAGTTATCGCTGTTGGAGGCGATCTATCACCAGCTGAATACGGACTCGGATCTGGAAACCGTCACTGCGGCACCGCGCTACGAATTGCTTAAGGTCCAGCTTGGAGTCGTGATTGATGAGCTTGGGTCCGGCTATGTCAGCCCGGAGCAGCTTGAGCAATTCCAGCGTGCTCTTATGGTTCATGAGGAGGGCGGTGACTGGCAGAGCGTCTTACGTCAGCAAATCGGGCCGTACGTCAGCCAGCGGATACCTGATAGTCCTTCGTTGGAGATGTGAGATACGCATCGGAAACGGATTCTTAACGGGCGACGGCATCGTTGAAAGCGAAAGGCTTTTGTTTTGTTTTTTTCTTTCTTTTAATGCCGCGCCGAAGGCGCATTCAAAAAGACGGCATCATCTAAAGGCGATGTAAGCGCGCTCAAACGGCGAACATCGGCATCACGAAAGACAAAGGATTGATCGCACGAACCCGAATGGCGTAGAGCAGGCTTGACATAGGTATCATTTAGATACTAGACTGAATTCTCTGTCAAGCAACGGATTAAAGATGTCGAACAAAACACCCCCTGCGATATCGGGCGATCCGAATGTGACGCAGCAAGTAAACGGCGCGCCGCGCTTAAACCATTCTTTATTCGGCCTCCTGCGGGCCGATGGATTTGGTTTCTTCGGAGCGCGCGAACCCGAGGCGCTGCTTGTAGGCCGATCACGGTATCCGACGTTCGTTAAGAACGGTGTGGCGATCGCGCTTCAACAATCGCGATGCCTTGGTGTTGAGCGAGGCGATGCGATCGTATATGACGCTGACCCTACGGATGTCGTCGTGTGGGCGCTGAAGACGCAGCCAAAGTTTCGACGTACAGGGCGAGGGCGGCAAGCGATGTCGAGCCTGATTCGCAGAGCGGACATGACAGGCGTAACCCTCTTTCTCGAACCAGTCCCGCTTGAGGAAGGAGCGATGTCGCAAGAGCAGTTGAGCGGTTTCTATCAGTCCTTTGGCTTCACTTCAAACGGTTCGCGTAACCGAGTGATGAAGCGAGATCCCCAAAACGTAGAGCTAACAATACAGTGGACGCGCGCCTAGCGCGGCGGCAGCGTCCTCAAGCACCATTCGAGAAACGGCAACTGTCACGTTTGGTAAGAAAAACATAATTTTATATTGATCGTAAAACGGCGGTATTACTCAATAAAAAGTGATTTTGCGGTTTTCTGGGTATCTAACTAAGATGAGCGCTTCGAAGCGGTGTCCACTAATAGGGTGCCAATCCAATCCGGAGTCCAGTTAGATGACGTCTGATCCCAACCGTTTGAACGTAACAGAAGAAGAAATCGCGATGTCGTTATCGCGTCTCGGCGAGGACCCGACCGTTGAGCGCGTCTCTCTCATCTCGCGCATCATCGGACTCCGCTCATATTTTGGTGGCCCCCGTGAAGAAGTGCTGAGGGATGCGGTTGACTTCGCGCGAAAAGAGTTTTTAACGCCGGAGCCCGAATGGATCGTCTCGGGCAAAGCAGGGTCTGGGAAGGATCCGCAGACAGTCTATTTCGCGTCACGACGGCTGGGCGGGCGCGAGCAGTTTCTTCGCACTGAGAGCGGCGCACTTTACACATGGGAGACAAATGACGCGGCGATTGCTGCGCTACCGGCTTTAGCGGATGCGCATCTGAATGCGCGCCTCGCATGCAAGCGGGTGGTGAATGAAGCCGGCATCGGGTTTCTTGTGCGGATGGTACACAAGGGCGACGGCTATGGGCTTCGAGATCAATTGGTCCACGATAAAGACACGCCGATGGTCGATATTTTCGACGCTAGCGGCGACCTGCATCCGCTCGGGTCTTCCGTGAGCCGGTATTACTTGGATACCTTGTTGGACCGCCGCGATGGTGGTCTGAATCTCTTCGGTGGTGAGCCCAACTACGTGTTGAGCGCGGATAACATGAATGAGGTACTGACGTGGGCGCAAGCGCAGGTGCAGGCGCACGATGCGAAGGTGGCAGCGGCACCGGCGCCGAACATGCCAGTGAATGGGGCAACGCTTTTCATCGAAGCCTATCCGAGTGAACCGGATGCGGATCTTTACGTCAATTTTGCGAAGCTCGAAGTGACACCCGCATTGCTCGACCGGGTGGTCTCACTGCGCGCGCTGTGCGTCGAACATGGTCTCACGTCACTGAGCGTGGTAGCGGCTCCCGATGCGTGGGACACCTCGCGGTCGTGGCGCCCTCGCACTGCCTCGCTGCATGTCGATCAAAGTGACTTCTGGTTCACTGCGGCAGGTGCATCAACCCGCACGGGCGTCGAGACGCAAGCGGTACCGATCAATCGATTGATGGCGCTTCTGAACCAGCGTTTTGACAACGAGCACGATACCCGTGACTTCGCTTGGCTTGACGGCAGCCTCTACTACGACAGCACCGATGCCGAGTCGCTCAAAGAGTCGGTTGACGAAAGTCTCGATCACGCAGTCGATGACGGACCCTCTTTGGACCTGTAACGGTCCGCCAATTTTGAATAAAGGCAACGCCATGAATGCAGAAAAGACGCTTAACCGACAGCCCGCTGCGGTGTGGGCGGGTGGGTGGGACCATTTGTTCGGTGCGGGTTCGCGCGAGACGCGCTGCCGCGTCATGCTGGATGTTGCCAACAGCGAGTTGATCGCAGCCCAGATGTACGACGGTTCAGCGTGGCTTGATCTCGATGATGCACAGCGGGCCGATCTCGCTAATTCGCTGTTCAATGCCAACGATGTCGCTGCTTCGCCAGAAGATTGGGGCTTTACCCCGGTGACGGATGGCGTTGCGTGGGCGGTGGCGGCGGTCACCGATGCCAGTACAGACGCGGATGCGCATGCGCAAAGCGGTGCAGTTGCCGTTCACGTAATCGGCGACCCGGAAGGCATGAACGATGATCGCGCATCGTGGGCGGGCGTGGCACTCGAAGCGTTTATGGGGCAAACAGGCACTGACAAGGAGGATGCGCTGTCGGATCTGCTATGCGATTTGATGCATTACTGCGATCGCAACGCAGAGGGTTTTGAGGCCGCGCTTGAACGCGCCCGGGTCCACTACGACGCTGAAACGCAGCCTGATGTTGCTGCTGACCCGTCGCCCGGGATGTGAGTTGAACGGGCGCTGCGCGAGTGTCAGGGACAGTCGCCCACCTACAGGATCGGAAAATGCACTCATTACAGGATCCGTTTAAAGCGCAGGCGACGCCGGAATCGCGCCGTGCGCTGGCTCAATACTATAGCCGTGCGCTCGCGGAGATCTCCGACGAAGACCTGATCGTGGTGTTCGCCATTGACCCAACGATCGAGACCCGACTTCGCCATTTGTTGCTCGCATCGCACGCTATCGATGAGGCGCAAAAAGTACACGCGGCTCAATCAACGGCGCGAGAGGCCACTGGCGAGGAAATTTTGGGATCTCTTGTGGCCATTGGGGAGGATCCCCACGCGGGCCGTGTCGACGCCGTGCAGTCTTATCTGAAGGGCGTTCTCATCCCGACCGGTACCGCGCACGAGCGAGCTGAGGCGGTGCGCTCGCTGGTCGAGGCGTCGCGCAATCCGAGCCGTGCGCCAGCGATGGCTGCTCTTCGTATTGCCCACGGCGTGGACGAAGAATCGCAGCTTACGTCGTTTGAGAACGGCACTCTTCAGGGCATCGGTTCGAAGGTCGCCGTCACCATTCAGACGCACGTTTCACTGCCGTCGCCCGTCGGGCAATACACCGAGGCTCAGGCCGCCGCATCGTTGCAGGGCGTGCTAAGCGCCGCAGTGCGGGCAACGGGCGGACAGCTTGCATTTGATGTCCAGATTGGCGCAAGCCGAGATGCGCTGGCGGAGCTGGAACGTGATGCATGGATCGACGACCAGTTGGGGCTTTGAGGGCGTTGTAGCGGTGGGCGACGCCGGACGGCGTTAGTCAGATTTTCATATTCACAGGACAGTCTCATGACCACGATGCTATTGCAGCCACCGATCTCAGAAGATGAGGTGGCCATTGCCCTCGAATCTTTGGGCGATGAAGTGACATTACAGCGTGTAAATAGCATATTCATGCTCGCACGCACTCATCTGCTCGATGGTAGCGACCGCTCTGAGGCTGTGCGCCATGTTGTCAAGGCGCAGCGGATGTCACTTGACGGGGTTCCGCAGGCATTCGCGCAATCCGTGCGGGTGGCGCCTGAACTCTCTCACTACCTTGCGATGCCGGAGCTTGTCGCGGGGTGGGTGACACCGAATGCGGTGGTTCTCAAGCACAACGATCTGGTGTTCGTGTCCGACTTTATGCGCGTGGGGAGGCTCGGGGTTCTTTACACCCGCCACACTTACGAGGCCCATGAGGACTACATCGGGACCGAGAGCGAAAGCGGCATGCTTGCGCGTTTCAAAGCGGGTGAGCGCTACAACCCCATGCTCGAAGGTACTGCCGCCACACGGGGCGTCGCGGTCGATGACGGCTCGTGGATGCTGGGCGACTTCGCAGTGAAACCAGCCGCGACCAAAGAGGCGTATTGGTCCCTTCACGAGCAGTGGGGCGATGCGCGTGAAGTCGCGGACGAAAGCCACTCTGCAACGCAGTCGTCGAGGGCAACCGAGCGTTGTTCAGCCCTTAACCGCGCGATAACTTTGTCGCCTTTTACGCTCAATGACGCCGATGAAGTGATCGACGCGCCGGACTTACCGGGTCAATGGGCGTCGGCCGATATGGCCACCCTTTAACGCTCACGTCGCATCGTTTTAGCATCGCTCACGACTTAATTTTGGAAAGGCCATGAATCCGCTTAAAACCCTGCCGATATCCGGCGAAGAAATAACTGTCGCGCTTACCCGATCCGGCGAAGACGTCACTGCCGATCGCGTCGAGCTGTTGCAGGAGCATGCGAATAGGATTGCCGGCGCCGATCCGGCGCTTTCACGAGGGGTCGCGAGTGTTGTTCGCGAGCGTGTCGTTGCCGCAGCGATCGAAACCGCAAAATCCGTCGCCGATTCTCCGACAGAGGAGCAATTGGATGCAATCGGTCGCTTCGCCGAGAAGCACGGGCGTCGCTGGAAATCGGTGTTGGGCGATATGTGGGCAACGGGCAAGGACGAAGCACAGGCCGATGCTCCTTTGCTTCGACAGGTGCGAAACCAGTTCGGTCCCGAATGGCTCATGGGTTACAAGCCGCCCAAGACAACGCTCGCCGCTCGCGTTCCCACAATGCAGGGCTTTGATCTTCAAGGCTCCGAGGCGAGCAACAACGGTGGCATGTCGGGGGAGTTCTCGATGACGTCAAATGACCGTCGTTTTCTTTTGCAGGCAACACTTTCGCCGGACGAACCCGATCACGCCGATGATGAGCGTCGTGCGATCTGCGGGATCGCGATCACGGTGAGCGATCTGTCGCCTGAGGGGCTCAAGCGTCAAACCGTGACGGTGTCGGACTATGAATTCCATGGCGAGCGCCACGGGGGTCACCTTCGGTCGTTGGCCACAACGGGCGAGTTGCTTGACATGTGGCGTGCGGGCGCAGCGGGCACACCGGAAATTGCGATCGCGAAAGTGGCGGCGGTCCACAAAATCGGCGACTGGGTGGTACCAAACGGCGAGCGGCAGCAGGCACGTATCGTTGCCGAGGACACGAATTACACGCAAGGTCCAAAGGTGCCGGGCGAGACGTATTGGAACCTGCGCTTTATCGACGGGAAGGAGGGAGGTGGCTGGCGGGACGGCGCGCTTCTCGCTGCCGCGAAGGCGCCCGCCGAGCCGTCTCCGGGCTTCTGAGCGGCACTATTTTATTGACATCGCTCAGCGGTCCAACCCCTCAGTCCACCTCCATGAACCAAGATAAAAAAGCTCTCACATCTGTTGCGCCCGCGACGTACGAGGAGATCTCACTTTCACTCGAATCGCTTGGTGAAGATGCGACGGCTGAGAGCGTTGAGCGCTTGTTGGCGGCAGTTCAGAATTTCCGTCTAGCGTCGGGTGAGCGCGGGCTCGTTGTTCGCAATGCTGTTGCTGTTGCGCTTGCCGCAATCGATAGCACTCCCAGCGAATCTGCATCGATCGCGCTGAAGCAAGAGTTCATGAATTCATTCGAGGCGCGCGGGGTTGACGGCGCGCTTTCGCCTGATTTGGAGGGCAAGCGCCTTTCGAACCCGCTTGAGTGGAGCGAAGCTCTGAAGGCATTTGATGAACGCGATGCGCGTTTGCAGCAAAGCCTGCCGGAATCAGATGCCAAGTATCGCTACAACGTGGCAGGCCATGAGGTCGATTCGGTAGATGAGGCGTTGGAAGCCGTGCGCTCAGTCATCTACGTTAGCCCGGCTAGAGTTCCGGAGTATGCGGCAGCGCTGCGAGCGGGGCAGGCGGTGACGGTGACCTATGGATTTTCTTCGCTTTCTATCGATCCGTTCGAGGTTCGGCCGCAGCAGTTATCGGTCGACGAAAAGACGACTTACACATTTGACCTGAAGCTTGCCACTACGCTGAGCGTCACGGCGACGTCGCGCGAAGAGGGGGAGCGCCTGCTTCGGGAAGCTCTGCAGTTCGCCCAGACGAATTTTGGCGCCATCAGCGATGAGCCATTGCTGGGCGAAGTGTTTGTCGAGGGGGAGATGGTTTTGAGTTCGCAGGAGCCGGCAGAGAGATCGAACGGCGACAGTGACGATCTCGATCCCTCATTCTGAACCGGCAATAGACACCAACTCTCAGAGACCAATTCCATGAAACTGAATTACGGCGATATCGAAACAGATCGGTCCTTGCAAGGTGAGCTGGAAGCACTTGGCGTGACCATTGGAGGGTATGACTCCGGCCGAGGGCGTTTCAAGGTTTCCTATGGTGACGAGATAAAGCCGAAGCTCAAGGAAATGCAAGCACTCCTTGGCGAAGGCAATTTTTATGTTGGCGTTCCCGGTCCATTCGACGCGACGGCCGATGGCGATCTCTACCGTTCTTCGTCGAACATGGACCTCGTGACTAAGTACGGGCGCGTCAAGTATCTGGAGTTTCAGATTGCAGTCACTCCAGCGGGACAGCAACTGCTACCTCCGCTGCACGAGAAGCTCGCATTCGCCGAGGCAGAGTGGCGCCGCCATGGGGCGAAGGACCACGCGCACGAGCTCGCACTTGGCGGGGTACCTGATGGCGAGGTCGGCAAACTCGCGATGGATTTCCTCAAGTGGTCGGAATCGATCAATCCGGATTTTAAGATGGGAGCGGGGTTCGCCGCTCACGGCGCGGAGTTGATGATGAAATTGCAACTGGCGACATCGGGGCCGAGCGCGCACGGGCCACTGGTCGATGCAGCGCGAGGGCTGCTCTCGTGGCATGAGGGCATCAATCCAGCCTTTTCGATCGGTGGGGGTTATGCCGCACAAGGCGGAGAGTTGCGAGCGACGTTGCGCAGTGTGCTGGAAAACAACAGGAGCAACATCATGTCCAACGCTGCGACCCTCGCAGTGAAGTACTTCAGCACGCAACCGGGTGAATTCCAGAGTTTGATGATGGACGGCAAAATGAAGGACATGGTTTGCGTAGTGGACGCGACGGGTAGCAAGTACGCTCTGCTCAAGCGTGGTGAGCAGTCGATGGCATGGGACCGACACCCGGAGCACGAAGCGGTTCCGTGCCACATGGTTGTAGTGTTTCCGCAACCCGAAGCGACATCTGTTGTCAGCGCAGCCGTAGCAACGAGTCCGGAAATGGACCTATGAGGAAGATTCGCGGTTCCGAACAGAAAGCGCAGTTGATGTTGGCACTCATTCGCCCCAGCGGCGTGGCGCCCCCGGAGTGGTAAGCATGCGGGTTAATTCCGAGAATGTGCTTTCGGTATTGGTCGAACTCGGGGAAGACCCAAGCGCCGATCGAGCAGAACAGATTTGCAAAAAGATAGAGACAACGAGCGGCGCGCTGCGTCGTCGCGCGGCGCCGTGGGCTGACCAATTTCGCCCCGGCGAGCCGGGACACTGCGTCCCAGAGGACGCGACTTGGGTGATGTGTGAATACCCGCTCGCGATGTTCGGCGACGCAGCTGAATGGGTCAAATGGTTCGATTCCGAAGTGGCGATGTGGGCCGAAGACGGTGACGCGCATCGGTTCGATGACATGCTCCTTGAGCCGATCATTGAGCCCATTGTCGGTATCGAGCGGGGCGCTCAGGCTTTCGTGTGGGATGGCAATCATCGCTTGGGAGCCTCGTTCAAACGTGGTCTTAGCCACATCAAAGCGATCGTGGGTATGCCAGTCATCGACATGACGGTTGGGGTGGACGGAAGAGTGCTGTTCATGGCAGCAGTGCAGGCAGCGCGCGTGTTGGATGCACAGGCTTTGGAAGGCGGAACGGGATGCCCATCGATTTTGCCGTCAACGCGGCCAGCGTGGCCACGGCAACTGGTCAATGCGAAGGCGATCGCAGCGCACGTGTCTTCGCTGTCGCCGTATGAGGTCTCCGAGGAGTTGATCGAAGATGTTTATCGCGATTGTCGAGCTGTTTTGAAATGGGTGGCGCTCGATAGTTTGGTAGTAAGCAATCCGGATGGCCATGTCGCGGAGAAGGATAGGCAGCTCGCCTGTGGTGCTCTGCCGCAGGAGACGATGCCGCCGCTTCTCTCGGACGCAGACGGGCTGCAGGATGGTCATCACCGGCTGCGAACGATGAAGGGGCGCGGCGTGACTCACTGGTGGACATATGTCATCGAACCGTCGCGCGAACCGGAGTATTCGTTCGACACTTAAGTCTAGAAACAGTTTTGCCGATCTCCTGTGTCCAGGTTACTCTTTCGCTTACTTCACCGAGACGCTCCCTCAGGGAGCAAAGCCGCCATGACAACGCTCCTTAACGTTCCCGCCCCGAGCAGCGAAGAAATAATTTCCGCCTTGACCATTTCTGGCGAAAACCCGACCACTGAGCGCATCGATGCTGTCAAGGTTCGAACCGACGCAATGACGTGGTTCGAAGGCGATCGCGATAGCGAGGTGCGCCGGGGTGTTGCCAGAGCGGTCCGTGAGATCGCGCAGATCGAAGCGCACGTTGCACGCGATGCATTGCTGGCTGCCCGCGCGGGCGATGCGCCGCGCATCAAGATTCTCGCCGAGATAGAGCACACTGTCACCAGCGAGATTCCGGCGTGGGATGCTTTCTACACGCTGCTGCCGGGCGACTATCCGATTACGGTCAGGGAGCGGCAGCCCGGGTTCCCATTCGCGGTGGCGGAGGTTGATGTGCGGGTGATCAACGATTCGAAGCCGTCGCTGCTTGGCGGTGTGGCAGTCTCGACGGGCGCGACCGGCAATAACGGCAAGCAGATCAAGCTTGACGTCTCGGTGTTAGCCCTGCGCTACAGCACCAAGGTGGAGATTTCTGGCGTGACGTGGCAGCCGTACCCGGATCGGTGGTCAAATTATCAAAAACCGGCTGTGTCAGATGCGCCGCAACCGCTGGCTCATGCGGATGCGAACGCGACGCTCACGCTTGACTGAGCCGCTGTAGCGTCGGATAGGGGCCTCCTCCGTATCCGGTCTAACGCAAGAAGCCCACGGTACCGACCCAGTCCGTGGGCTTTTTTGTCGGCGTGGAAAGAGTCATTTTCGGCGATTTAGGACGCGATGTTTGCGCAACCGCGCTCGCTTTCCAACACCTGTGAAAGGTATCATTCGGATACGTAGCCGACAGCCGTCGGTGCGCATGACTTTTGATCCGCTATGAACCAATATTACGCAGTGGTCTTTGTCGTTGTGCTGATCGTTGCCGCTTTGGCTGTTGTTATGGGCAAAGTCGGTGGATCGCGAGCCGCGTTTCGTCGCAAGGCGCTGATGTCAAAGAACGAGCATGAGTTTTTTAAGCGCTTGATCGCGGCGTATCCGGAGACCTACGTATTCGCACAGGTTGGAATGTCAGCGCTTATTGAACCGCGCGCGGCTCAACACAGCAAGAAATTCTTGAGCGATTTTCGACGGATCTCGCAGAAGCGCATTGACTACGTGGTGTGCAATCAAAACATGGGTGTGCTGGCGATTGTCGAACTCGATGATCGAACTCATGATCTGATGCGCGATGCCGCGCGCGACGCGATGACGGCAAGTGCCGGCATACGCACATTACGGTTTCAATCGCGGAACAAGCCGAACATCGTGCAACTGCGTGCCGCGCTGTTTCCAAACGATCCCTTGCCAGAGCGCAATTTTGCGTCATCAACAGTAGCTGCGATGCCAATGAAGGGTCGTAGTGTAGTGCGCGACGAACGCGTGGATGCGCCGCGCGACCCCGCTCAGCAGGCGTCGGCGGTGAAGCCAACAGAGCCCGTCACGCGGTCTCGTGAAAGCCGCCCGCCTGCGACCGAGAAGGTTGCGGCGGCGTCAAACCAAAAGACCGGTTCGAGCAGGTTTCAATTATCGACGCGTGAAGGTATGCATGAAGGCGCATCGTATGGACACCCCGAGTATTCGATGCTGAACGTGGTGACGGGTTTCGTGCTTGCACGTGTGGGGATTCCGGCCGCGACAATGTTTGGTCGGCTAGTGACGGGGCTGCACAGCGATGGTGGCACGCTAGTTGTCGTGTGCAATCAAGAAAGCACTGCTGTCAGATACGGTCCGGTATTCAAGGAAGCATGGTCTCAGTTTCCGCGCGCGGGTGCGGTGCGTTTCGAGAGCGCGACAGGCGAGTCATTCGTCATCTAGGGATGTGCTGGCGTCCATATGTTTGTGTGAGCTAAAAAAATATAAGAATATTCGTCGAAGTGGAACGGATATGCCCATTTGCAATGCATATTTGACGGAAAAGCGTGTCAATTAGTACCATGACACGCATCGCGCGAGGTACGCGCTCTTTTCCGGATCTACACGATGACCAGCCCGACCGCCGCGACGAATATGCAAATCCTCGGGGGCGAGTCGCGCTTCGCGCTTGGCAGCAACCTTCGCGATGCACTGGAGAAGCGCTGGGTCGCAGCGGGCAAGCCAGTGGACGTGACTGAACGCGTGCTGGGGTCGCTGGAGGCGGTGATCGAGGCGGGGGCAGAGACGCCGGAATTCCCGGCCGCTGTTGTCGCAGCGGCCGAGCTGCTTTCCGAGTGGATTGGTTCCGGGCACACAGCAAGCGCTCATGAGAGCGAGCAGATTGAACGCGCGATGACATTCGCGCCGGTGCCCGTGCAGCAAAACGAAGCAGCTGGCACGCTCACGGTATCACCGAAGTCGGTCGAACAGGCCCGGGTGATGCGGGCTGCGTTGGGTGATAGACCGCTCAACGCCCGAGAGTGGATCCTCGGCGAGTCGAAGTCGGCGACGCTGGCCGAACAAAAGGCGACCTTTAGCGAATTGCGAGAATCGTGCCGTAAATTCTTTGATCTCGTCGAGGGCATGGTGGTGGACGAGCAGTTGGCGGGATCGAACGGAATGGCATTCACGTTACTTCCCGATGCGCATCACACGTCGGCTGATATCGATCGCGCAGCCATGTCATTGCGCCGCAATCGCGACGTCGTTGACTTGAAGTTCGTGCGCATCGAGCCGCATCAACCTGCGTTAGTGGCCTCTGATGCATTGACCTCGGCGGGCAGTGTCGATGCGTCGGTGCAAAAGCAATGGCGAAAGTCTAACTTCGGATCGCTGGATGGAAAATCCGCGATCGAATGGCATCGCGATGGCGTGGCCGCCAAAGGGGAGGCGCCGACGGTATCGCGTGTGACAAAGTACGAATCCGCGCTGGAGATGAGCGCAGTTTGGGAGTCCTCGACCAGCCAGCCGGACGACGGCCGCGCTGTTTCACACACCCGAGGCATCTCCCAACAGCTTCGTGATCTCGCCCTCGCAAGTGGCCTTCACGTCGAGGGCACAGACATTCTGTTTTCCTCGAATCAGGGCGGATTTTCGCTCGACCATTGGCTCACTGAGAAGGACGGCAGCGTGCGGGTGGAATTGCGGATGGTGAAGAAAGAAGAGCCGGAATGGTATCCCGTGCTGGAAAACGCGATATCCGAACCGATTTCCTCCGCAGAAGCGGGTGACCTCATCACGCGTTGGGGGCAGTTGCAGGCCGCTGAGAATGATCTCGACAAGCGACTGGCAAAGCAGAAGCTGTCTGCCAGCGAGGTCTACTTCGGCATGGATCCAAACTAAGTGGGCTATCCAAAGCAGCAGCGCGCGGCCTTTGACGTCTTTGCTGGCTGGGGTGCGTCGATTCCCTCGGACGCTTTTCGTGTGACCGATGAGGATGCGGGCGAGCTGATGGACATCATTCGCGAAGCGGACTTTGGGTCGCCGCTATGGTCAGCGAATGGCTACGAGATCTGCGCGGCGGATTTTTCCGAGTCGTCCAACGCGACTGTCCTATACGCCGGAACTCCCGTCGGGTTTTACGAGGGGTCGTGTCTGTGGATCGCGGCCGAGCATCGACGCAAGGGCCTCTCGACGCCCTTGATCCTCGCTGCTGTACTCGACCGGTCCAGCGCGGGAGTGGTGACGGTATTGCCGCGCGACGTAGACATGCAAGGCTATTCGAAGGCAGGGCTGGCGGCGCATCGGCGCGCTTTCAAGGTCCTTTGGCAGGCGGGCTGTGACCCACGAGCAGCGCTTGCGCAATACCAACAATGGGGCATTGAACTTACACACGGAGTGAACGAGATGGAAAGCGTTAAAACGAAGCACACGCATACGGGCGTGACGGTGCAAGAAGTGGTTGGCGTGTTTGGCGCGAGCGGCGGGGCACAGTACACCGTCGTGGTGCCAGCGGGTACGCGGTGCGCCAAGCTTGAGGGTGGGTCTGCGCCTTGGGTTGTCGACGACCTGTCATTCATTGGCAATACGCGGAGCTTGCTGTACCGCGACGCAGACATCTATGGCATTCGTGTGGACGAGACGGACATCACGGAGATAGCTGAAGCCGGTTCGGCGCCGTTGATCGTCACGTCAGCATTTGGATCGTGGTCGCCGAATGTTCCGGCAGGGATGGTTGGCGTCTACGCGGCCGAACACGGCGTTCGGACCGCGCCGAAAACGCATTGGTTGATTGATCAGGCCGAATACCAAGCGATCAATCGCAAGCCAGCGATCGACGGTAAGACAGAGGATTTTGTCATCGATCGAACGCGTCACCAGCGGGTATCCAATGACGGCACATTCGGTGTCGGCGCAGCCGAGGTCAGCGCGGCGCCAACGGTGCGGGCTGACGACAGTCCACAGCCGTAAATACGGAATAGTCGCCGCGCGCTATGGTCGAGGCGGCCATGATCGGTCGGCCTCGGAGATTTCCCAGATGCGCTGGCGCTCGGTGATCAACAGCGTGCGCAGGTTTTCAAGCGCAACAAGGCGGCCGAGTCCCTCGTGCGCGAACGTTTTTCGCGCGCTGTCGGAAAGCACTGTGATCTGACGCATTACTTCACGCGCGTGATTGACTTCGAGTAGGACTCGGCGCACTTCCGAATTGCCCCGGTAGCGAAACCACAAGTCGCGGAGCTCGTGAATCGAGACGGGTTCAAAATCAATCGGCATGCGAATTACTCGCTCGGCGTCGCGTGCACGACCCCTTTCTCCGGCATGGCCATCGAGAAAGGTACGTCGACGACTGTCCGACGGCGGGGATGCGGGCTAAGAAGAATCGGCGAGGGCTGAACGGCAATCGTGAGTGTCCCGCTCCTGATGGGTCCCTTTCGCTTGATGACCTCGATACTCACACCGTTGGTCGCGGGTCGAACGGTGAGCCGAAGCGTGGCTGGCGACGCATCCTGCGCACTCGCAATTGGGCGAAACAGAAAAAAAAGCGTCTCCGCCGACTGTGCCGCGAGCAAAAGCCGCCTCAGCGATTCCGCTCGAATGTGCGGTTGCCAGAGAAGTAGCGCCCCACAGCTGCCGGCTTTAAGGATCTGCTCGGCCGACCACAACGCGTCGGCCGACTTCGAGGGCCGCAACAACAACAGTCTGTTGACCGGTATCCCTTGATAGGCGAAGGCCTGAGCATTCGGGGCTTGTGGAGGTTGTATGAGCGCAATAGGTCGTTTGCTGACCGCGATGAGCGCTGGACGCAGCAGGCGCATTTCGCCAGACCCTGACTGACTCAGCAGTATTTCTATGAGGGAGCCTACGGGCCAGCCACCGCTCGGCAATTGGTCGGACAAGTCCGCATAGCCGGTGTCGACTGTGCGGCCGTACGAGCGGGCCAACTGGCTGGCTCTCCAGAGGGCAGGATGGATCGATTCGGGATCTTTCAGCAGGGCGGACATAGGCGCAAAATACTGTATGGATGAACAGTATCGTACTCCCTCCAGCGAATGCCGTAATGGCCCTATTTATTCGTCTCGATGTTGGCGTTGCCACCAGAACCGGCGAACGCCGATGACCAATAGGCCATCCGCACCGAAGGCAATGGCGGACTAAAAACAATATGGTATTTGACACTGAAATAATCAAAAAGCCAGAAACTAAGATAATTTTGACGATTAGACGGGCGAATAGATATCCTCTGAGCATTGCCGCACTAAGCGGCGCCTCTTGGAATCATCGGCGATGAGCACCCTGCACCTCAAATCGGCAGTCGAACAAGGCGAAGTTGCTCGCGCCCTCGATCAACTTGGACGCACCCTCCCGGCCGCCAGTGCGGCGCGCATCAGAGCGTTTGTAGACCAGCGCGGCATCGACGGCGGCGATGGTGAGCGCGCGGTGCGCGACTGCGTGAGCGAGGCGCTGGTTTGTTTTGCGATGGTCCCCGGAGCACTCGAAGGTCACGTGAGCGCCGCCAAACTCAGCGCTGGGTATGCGCGCGGGACCATGCCGAGGGACGTTGTTGAAGTGCTGTACGCGATTCGCAATGCGCGTGTGGAAACACTGGCGAGCCAGCCCGAGATAACGCAGGAAGATCTTGTTGGGCTCGATCGCGGCGGCAAATTTCGCGTGGCCGACGAGCTCTTCGGGCGCTGTACACGTGCGGCGCAATCAGCTCTCCTTGATGACAATCATCCTCACGTGCGAAGCGCGGCGACTCTGGCGCAGATTGACGCGGTTGTCGTCGCTAACTCGGCTGTCTCGACGCGCGCGACAGAAACGCCGACGCTCGACCTGTAAAAACGCGGTTCACACGAGGGCGTGCCGCCCCCTTTACCCGTTGCACACTCTTTGGATGTCGTCATGAATGTACCTGTCACCACGCCGCTCGTGTCGGCCGAGCAGATAACGAAGGAACTCACGCAACTTGGCGAGGACGTGACCGCCGAGCGGGTCGAAGCGCTGCAATCCGTGTTGGACGCACCGGCCTTGGCGGAAGCTCGTAGCGTTGCCCTTGCGCATGCCGCCGATTCAAGTAACGCAGACGCCGTTCAGGATGAAACGATCTTTCGTGCGGTGGCCCATGTCCGTGCCCAGATCGATGCTATTCCGGGTGATCACGCTTATGAACTGGTGCTGACCGGATTCAATGGCATGACCGATGCCACGGACGACTTGATTCTCTGGGTCGGCTCATCGCTCAGTCGCCAGCAAACGCTGAGCTTGTTGCACCACGCGAAATTGTATCCCGGCGTGATCGCGCGAGTGAACGACCTGCCATCGCACCTCGCGCGGGATTGTGAATTGGGTGATGGTCTGGCAGATCTTGCCAAAGAGCTCACTAGCAGGATTGAGAGAGCGTCGGACCACAATGAGGCGCAAATCGAGCATGGGGCACACACGTTTTGGGTGGCGATCGCACAGGCGTTCCCGGAAATGACATCGGGAGACAGCGATATCGCGGGAGAGGATCTACGCGCGATATCGCTTTGGCTGCGAGGGACGGTCGATGGCTATCCGGCCTTGACGCTGGGGCTTCAGCCGCGCGTGCCTGAATGGATCACGGATGAGCGCGTGACGGGTGCCGTCGACGCGGGCGTTGCTGCTGTCAGTGGCTTCATGGCGGACAGGGGGCACGACGTGCCTGCGGTGGCCACGCCAGTGCGTGCTGAGCTCGACACGCTTGTTCGACACTTACTGTCCGTGAACATGCCTGCTGCCGCACCTGAGCCCGGCTCCACTGCGGAGCGCACAACGAGTGATACCGACGAGGCGCGACAGGCGACTGAAAACGCGGGTAGGCAGGCCGAGAGTCGAGTGGCAAGACAACTCCAACAGGCCACGACTGTGGCCGCATCGGACGCCGCGATTCAGGACTACAAGCATACGAAGTTCAGGCTCGATGCACAGCTGCCTTCGAGCGCTGTGTCGCACCCGGCGGCGCAACTTCGGCTATCAACCTTTGCGGTCGATACACGGGACCACGTGACGCAGCGTGTGATGCCGACCTATCGATGTGAACCCGATGGGCGCTTTTATGTGGTCAAGGCTCAAGGCGGGCAAAACGCACTCCACGCGGCGCTCGCGGCACGCAAAGCCGGATTCAACACTGTAGCGGAACACCAAGCGCAACTCGCAGTGTTGGGTGATAGCGCGTCCTCGCTGGACCTTTGATGCGTCGCGTGACGGCCAAGGAACACATCACCACGAACGGGTAACGATATGAATCTTCCAATCAAAAACTACAAGACTCCGGTGGCAACGCCAGAGGAGATAACGCAAGCACTTAGTGAACTCGGCGAGGACGCGACTGCCGATCGCATCGAGCAAATGGAGCAGGCGCTGGCCGACCTCAATTCCCCGAGTGCCCTCGGTTCGCCCGAGCGCGCGCGTGCCGTGCGCGATGCGGTGGCTGCTGCGCGACTACTGCTCGATGCCCCGGAGCCTGCCGCGCAGATCGATGTATCGCTCAATGGTTCAAGCGACAGCTTAAGCGATAGTTCAATCGCGGCTCAGGCACATGCGGTCCTCGCCATCGAACGCCGTCTCGCGCGCTCCGTTCCGAGTGTCGCGCTCAAAGCGCATGTGCTGGCACATGGGTATCACGGCAAGGGTGTCACGCCGCTGGACGGCTATACCTTTCTCACCGCATCGCTGCGACGCACCGATCGGGGCGTCTACGTGGTTGACGGAAATCTGGATCGCGACACCTTTAAGGAACTTGTGAATGAGGCGAAAGCGGCAAGCTTGTCGACGGACAAGTTTTACATCTTTGCCAAGATGGCGACCTACACCGGGCACGGTATCGAGATCATGAGGCTCGACACGTTGCCGGCGTTCGAGCGGGTGCCCCTCGCTGGCGATATTGGCTTCTATCGGCCGGACCCGAGCGGCAAGATGTCGCCCAATGTGGTGCTCGCGGCTAATGCCGCAGTGGTACGCATGTATGTGGAGCACTCCGATATGGAGTTCGAGATCCGACGCGAAGATTGGATGAGCACGGAGCAGATGGAGGAATCGACGGTTGATCTGCTGAGTGACCCTCGTTACGTGGCCGGTGGGGAGATGGCGGACATGCGCGATCGCATCTTGGGCGAGCGCATTGCCGCGATGGCAAAGGCCATATCGGTGGCGCAGGAGGTGCCCCGGATCTTGCGGGAGTATCTGGACGCTTCCGTGACGCCGCAAACGCCGATGTCGGTGAAAAAAACCGAATTGGCTGAACCCCGATCGCCCACGGCAAGCGTGCTCGGGGTCGAACGCGACGTCAACGAAGCCTTGCGTGCACGCGGTTGGCTGGAGACGCGCATGGGCAACGCCGGCAAGGGTGACCTGTACGCCGCTAAGACGGGCAACCTGCAAGGTGACTTCATGGGCTTGTTTCATCGCAAGGTTCATCAGGGCGCGGTGATGTTGGCACCCGTGACTGACGACCCGCAGGCAATCGCCGAGCGTTTCGCCGCTTTCGAGGCGACCCAACGTCAACAGTTGCCGCCCTTTGCTAGGGCATTCGGCGACGCCAGCCGCTACGCGATGCCGGTTGAATCCCGCCTCATCATGTTTTTGCCGCAGACGTCGTTTCGCCCCGAAGCGATGCGAGTGAGCGAACGCAAGGCCGAAAACGGAACGTGGTACGAGGTCGAAACCTATAACCCGAGGCGGGAGGAGTGGATCGACCAGAAATCCCATACCGCCGTCGCGCTCGCCGTCGGCGATGCGCTCGGCTGGTACCCCGACCCGGCCTGCCCGGGGTCCACGACGCCCGCGCAGGTCGCATCGCACCCTGTCACGCAGGCCGCGACCCGCGAGCCCGACAGCGGTGCTTCGTTTGACGTTTAAACCCGATGCCTATCTTAATTGAGGCGCCCGAAGAAGCGGCCGGCACGAGTCGGTCGCGCGAAGGTGGCCCAAGGACGCGTGCCAACGTGCGTTAGCCGTACCGGTTATCCGGCTCGCGTCCCGTTTATTGAACTCACGAAGACGAACTCACAGGAGTGAAGGCAGCATGAAGTTGAACTACGGTGACATCAAGGCCGACGCTGTGATGCGCGGCGAAATCGAGGCGCTGGGCGTAACAGTTGCGGGGTATAACGAGCGGGGGCGGTTTGTCGTGTCGTACCCGGACAGTGCGATTCCCGCGCTCAAAGAGATGGAGCGCGAGCTGGGCCGCGAGCAGTTTTCCGCGTTTCCGCCGGGGCGATTCGATGCGACGGCCGAAGGGGATTTATACAAGACGCCCGAGGAGATGGACCGGCCGACCGCTGCGGGTCATCTCGCGTATTTGCAATTCAGGATAGCGGCCACGTCCGTGCAGCAGGAGCAGGTGCATCGTGACCTCGCCCGGCAATTGGCGCAGGCGAGCGACTACGCGCTCACGCGCGCGGGTCGGGAGTCGTTTCAGGAGCATGTGCGGGCGAGCTTTACAGCACAGCCCGATGTTGGCGTGGACCCGGGTCCTTCCATGTAAGTGGAGTCGGGGCCGGTTGGGCGCGCGCGCGTGGCGGGGCTGCACGAGCGCGAGCACTGGACACCGGAAAACGGTGGCATTACGAGATGAGCGCGCAGGATCGCAGCCCAAGAGCGGTTTATCAATCATTAAACGCGTACCTGAAAAGAGATCCACACCATGACGTCGACACTCGCCGGCAACATCACCATGGAAGAAATTGCGGCGGCGCTCGTTGCCTTGGATGAAGACCCGAGCGCGGAGCGCATCGAGCAGCTGAGCGCCGCGTTGGCAGCGGCGGCCGACGACGATGAACTGACGCACCGCTATATGGCGAAGCCCGGAGAGGCCGGGCGGGCCGATGAGATCGGGAGTTTGGTCGAACGCGAGCGGCGTGAGCTCGACGCGCGCGCTGAGATCGCGCGCCGGGGGCTCGCCACCGCAGAGTATCTGGACGAGTACCCGTGCGATCACGTGGTCCACGTGCTCGCGGGGAGTGCCAGTGAGTTACTGGTGGGATTCGCCGGGGCCGGGGTGGTGATCCACATGGACGGCGAAAGTGATGACGAAGATGTGGACGACGATATCGACAGGACCTTCGGGTCGATTGACGCGTTTCAGGCGTGGGTCGTAACCCATCAACTCGTTTTGCCGCGAGCGTTCACCGAGGCGCTCGCAGCGCGCTCGCTGCCGGCTACCCCTTCGGCCGAGCGCATTGTATGGGAGCCAACGCTTGCCGATATCGCCGCGCTCAGGGGCGACGCTTATACCGCTCGCTGGTCGCTCTCGCGTGGGCATGCGGATATCGAGCATCGTGTTGAGGGCCGGTCGCTCAGCGCGGCCGTGGAGCAGCTCGCCGACGCTGGCGCACTGATGGACCTTGCGGGGAATTCGGCGGGGGTCTACGTGGGTAGCTATCGACTCTATGGTCCGAGCGGCGCGGCTGATGCATCTACCGAGGCGAGGGCTAGCGAGCTGTTCGACGCACTCACGAATCGTGAGCAATTCGTGGCTCCCCGACTGCACTCGACAGGAACTGATCGAGCGCCTTAAAGCTGACGAAAAAGGCGACGACATTCCCGTTCTGATGGGGCAATTCGGTTGCGACTACGAGACGTCGTGCGAGCTCGTGTTTGGCAGCGAGTTTGCCGAGGCGCTGGGCTTGTTGGAGCAGGCGTGGCCGGCAATCCGGACCCAAGAGCAGTTCTTGAGAGCTGGGCGGGAGTGGGAAGGTGCAACGTTTGTAGCGCAGGGCAGTGAGGATCGCCTCGAAGTCGAAAGGGCCCGTAAGCGATGCGAAGCGGTCGAGCGCGCGCTCGATGCCGCCCCCTTCGAAATGGACGACGACGGCGAAGTGGTCGACAAGCGTTCGCCCCTCATCGCCTACGCTGTCCCGTTCACGTATCGCGCGCAGTCTTTGGGGGCGTCACCGGGACGCCCGGGCGGCGATCTGATCCACGGCTGGATGACCTTAAAGGCGCAGGATAGTGAGGCTGCTCGCGATCTGGTAGAGCGGCAGCTCGCGATCCCACGTTTTCTTGATCGGCTTGAGGGGACAGGTTTATCCCGGATGGTTTCGTCCTCGGTCTTCGAACCGGATGAGATCGACGCTGAGGGCGGAATCCAAGCGGGACGTCCCTACGTGACCAGTCCGACGGAAGATTCCATCAATGTCACGCTTCAACGGGACCGCCAGACCTCGACGTTTAGTGTCGCGGTCAAAGCGCTGCTCGCCGACGAGGCGAGGCTCAATCGGGACAAGCCGAGCGGTGAGAGCGCAACGCCGGAGATGTGAGATGTCTCGCAAACTTGACGATCCGCGTTCGTTGTTTCCATCATGCAAGATACTGGGTTGGGACGCGGCTTACGACTTTCCGATCCACATATCGGATTGCTGCTTAACCCAACAAAGAGATTTGCCATGAATCTGGAGCAAGATCGGAAGATGCGAGATGGTCTGCTCGACACGGCCGCAGAGCTCGAAGACGCTGCTTTGGCGATCGCGGCCGAAAATGAGCACTATCTTTACGGCAACTGCCACGTCTTCGCGTTGGCGTTGCACCGAGTTTCGGGCTGGCCGCTGGGGACCGCGATGGACGACGATATGGAGGTCGGCCTCTGTTTGACCCACGCATTCGTCGCCGTGGACGGGCTGATCGTCGATACGAAGGGTGCGCGCACGTTCGAAGAAATGCTCGCGGACTTTCCCTACACCGAAGTGGATCAGGCTGCGATTGACATTTCCGGCCTAGCGAAGCTCGGGGGCAGCGCGACTCCGGCGGCATTGGAGGAGGAAGTCATACAGGCGCTTCCGGTCGCGAAGGCAATTTTCGACATCGCGACCCGGCAATTGGCCTGTGCAGCCGGCAAGCTGCCGGAGAAGACCGAACAGCCTCTTGTCAAGCGTCAAGCAGTTGACCATGGTGAGGTTGGTGAATTTTCAGCCGGGCTTACCGGATAGGGCGGACGCATTGACCTTGGACCTTTCGCTTTTGAACTTCAACGGGGTGTTGCCAAAGAATAAAAAAAAGTTTGTTTTTAATCTATGGCGGTACACTTGCGCACTACACCGCCGATTACTTTTTTAAGATCCGACGCAATGAGCGTAACGACCCAGTTTGCGGAAAATCATCGTCGCCCGCACGGGGTGGCGGATGGCGGCCGATGCATACCAAAGGCACAGGGTGCGCGGTCCGGGTTCAGGCGAGTCGTCATTGGGGTAGTCGCGTCGTTCGTACTCAGAGTACCGGCTGTCGCGCATCCGCACGTCTGGATCACATACTCAGCGGTGGCCCAAATGCACGGGTCGACGCTAGTTGCGGTGCAGGAACATTGGACTTTTTCCAAGGGCTTTCCGCTGCCGATCGTTGGCGACATTTCCGCAATGCCTAAGTCAGGTCCTGTAGGGGCGAGGTACACCGAAATGTTCAAACAGCAGGCGTTCAGCGCGCTTAAGGACGCGAACTATTTCACGCAGGTGTACGCGGATGGCCGGCAATTGGCCGTGGGCGAAGCGCGAGGCTTCCGAGTGTCGATGGACAAGGGCAGCGTGACTTATGATTTTGTCGTGCCGCTGATGGCGACGGTAGACGTTACGCGAGCGAAGGTGCAACTTGGGGTATGGGACGAGAGCTTCTTCGTTGACATCGAGGGCGCGCGCCCGCAGGCAGTGACCTTTGACCCCCATACTTCTACGGCATGCACCGCCACGAATTTCGATGACCGTAATCATCCAATTTTTAATGGTTTAGTCATTCCGCACGCGAGCATGTTGAGATGCTGAGCCCGGCGGTGTGCCCCGCGATGAAACTCAATAACCACGGGCGCCGGTACGCTGCGTGGGCGATCGCAGCAGTCGTGTTCGCGGCCTTGTGCTTCGCGTCGCAGACAGCATCGGCGCAGACGACCAACGTTTTCGGCCGCACTAACTCGGTCGCCCGCGACGCGGTGAACGCGACCGCATCGGCCCGACGGGCGGGCGACCACGGTGCTGCGCCCTACATTGAAATACCGAGCCCGGTTTTACGCGCGGTAGGTGCCACCATCCGCCTGCAAAGCAAGCTCGACGCCGAGCTTGAGGACACGCTTGCCGGTCAACGCGAGGGTAGTAACCCGCTCGCGCTGTTGGCGCTGATCGCCTTTTCATTTGGCTACGGCGTGCTGCATGCCCTCGGGCCGGGCCACGGGAAGCTTGCCGTAAGCGCTTATCTTATGTCTCACCGTGCCCGCGTTGCGCACGCGGTCGCGCTGAGTGCGTGGGGCGCGTGTGTTCAGACGCTCTCGGCGATCGCGCTCGTTGGCGGAGCGGCATGGATCACTCGCGAGGGCCTTGGTGGGGTCCTCACGCAAGCCTCAAGCCTTGATCTGGTGAGCTACGTGGCGCTGCTTGCAGTCGCCGTCTGGACTATTTGGTCGATCGCGACGCACCGGGACTGTTGTGACGAAGTGCGGGTCAGACTCGTTCCGAAAAAACGGTTCGGCTTTGTTGGGTCACCGGCCGAGATCGAACCACGCGTCGATGAACATGGAGCCTATTTGGGCAACCGCCTCGCCAAGGCGTGCCGATATCCTGTGCAGTCGCGGGTTGAGCCGCGTGAAGGGACGCGCTGGATCGCCCGCCAAATATTCTTTACCGGGCTCGCCATTGGTGTGAGGCCCTGTGTCGGCGCCATTTTCGTGCTGATCGCGGGACTCGCAAACGGGGTGTTCATGACAGGTGTGCTGGCGGCATTTGCGATCGGTGCCGGCGTAGCGCTGACGGTTTTGGTGATCGGACTCACGAGTCTGGGTGTGAATCGGCTCGTATCGACACGAGAACAGTCGCGACGTCGGATATTGGAAAACATACGGTTCCGGCTGGCATTAAGCGGAGCGCTTTTCATCACAATTTTCACCGGGTGGCAGGTTTTCGCGATCTTGGTCGGATTGCACTCGACGTCGCTCGCTTAATCGAGGCATGAACTCATTTGCGGCTTTCTCACTTGAACGAATAATTCAACGCCGGTGGGCCAAAAGTTATCTCCTCGGCGAAATGTTGATGCAAAAAAAAGTTTGTTAATCATTCTAAAAGTGTAGAATCGGCAATTATTCACACAATATCAGGCGGTCTTGAATGGATGTGTCCCTTTCGTACCCGGACAAGATTCAGCTGTCGACTTGGGATAAGGCCATTTTCGAACATCTTCTACGCAAGATGTTCCAGAAAGAATGGGTCGACGTCACTACGCTCGACGAATGCCTGAAGAAACAAGCGCGCGAAAGAGACTTGAGCGACCCGTTGCGCTCCGACTTGGCCGCCTTACACTGCGAAGCGTTCAGCGACCTCGCGCCTGACATCGTGGCGGCGTTACCGGACAAGGTCGGCGCGTATCTCAACGTCACGATCCGTGTGCAAGAGAATCGGCCGGAACTGCTTGCGCAGTCGAAACGGTGGGCCTTCGCGAATCCGTTGCCGTCTTTTGCTATTGGCGTGTTGCTGTTAATGGCGCTGGCGTTCACGATTATCGGATTGGTTTCGACGCTGAGTCATCACGACTTAGGGGCGAGACTCCCCGTTCCCCGCGCACTCGACAGCAGTCCGTATCTGGGCACAACCGGTTTGCCCGCCTCAGTCGAATTGGCAGTGAGCGCGTCCAATCTAGACCGATCGGACACGTTAAACAACGCGTTCTATACGGTCGCGGTGTCTGCCGACGCATACGTCCACGACATGGGTTGTCCGCCAGTGAGCGTAGAACAATTGCGATCACAACCAAAGTCGCTGGATCATGCATGCAACACAGCGGTGCATTGGAAGGGCCCCTACCTCACGCCCACCTCCGTCATCGGCGCGTGGAACGCCCCCGCGAACCCACGCGACGCCCAATCGCAATCCGGCTATTGGCTGGGAAAAATTGCGCTTCAAAAGCATTGGGAGGAGGGCAATTACGCGCTGTCGGTAACCGACGATACCGTCGATATCGAGTGCTCCCTGAAGGATGCGAGGGAACGGCTCTGTGCGTCCCCGAGCGATTTTGAGGCGCTCCCGATGGCAATTCCACCGCAGTCCGCACGTAACCCGCTGACCCAGTCGGGACGCGCCGCAATGCAAGCGATGCATTAGACCCTAACATCAACTTTCAGGAGTAGAGCAATGAAATGGATATTTGCGTTGGCCATGTGTACCGCGTGCTTGTCGAACGCGGCATTCGCGTCTGATTCGAGAGAAGTATTGTCGATTAAGAACGTCAAGGAAGGCGACATCGTCGTAGCCGTGCCGACGACCAAGGATGCGGACGGAACGATCTGCACGGGGTTTGTTTCCCGCGCATCCCGCGACGGGGCAGGCAAGCTTGACGTCGAAGTGTCGAAAGTCTGCGGGCCTACTGCTAGTGCTACCGCTTCGGACGAAGGTCACCCGGCCGAGTTTCCCGCGAACTTGCTCGCCATGCGACTTCACCAGACCGGAGATCTCACGGTGCAAGTGCCGGACATCGCAGTTGGACGTAAAGATCTCGCAGTTCAATAACCCGATCTCATCGGCGTAAGGCTATGACCACGTACGACGCGCGCACCTACCTGTTTCCTGACTCCACTCTGCTGCAGAGGTCGAGTGCGGACTTGCGCGGCCTCATTGCGCAGTGTCTGCGTCAAGCTCACGATCAAACGGATGGCTCGGACATCCATTCGGATGTGAAGATCGACTACGCGCAGGACGTGATCGAGCAGGCGCGCGACATCTTGCTGGATCGTGGGGAAGCGTTCTCCGACGAGGACCGGGAGCGGCTGGGTTTTCTCGACTGGCCGCTCACGCAGGAGGAGCACGCCGCAGAAGACGCCAGACGCGCGTTGGAGGAACAGCGTGCGCGCCTTAAGCGGGTCAAGGCTGAGGCGGCGGAAACGCGCGTCAATGACGCCATCGCACTGTTGAGGGCGGGCCAAGTGGTGGTTGACGCCGAGATATTGGTCGGAGTCTCGTTGGATATCGGGTGGGGTTCATGGACGCACGGAGGAGGTAAAGCAACCATTAGCCCAAGCGGCGCGGAAGTCTTAAGGATGAAGGCGGGGCTCGCGAGCGCATGCGGAGGCGAGGTTGAGTTGGCGGGATACAGCTGCTCTCGCGTAGGCGTCACCTTCGAGAGCGATCCCGCTCCTGCGTGGTCATTGCGTTTCTCTCCCCCTGAGACCCCAGCAGGGTGGGCGCTTCTGATCTCTTGGTGGCACAAACGCGCGTATCAGCATGCGCCCCACATCTGGTATCGCGGGGACAGTGAGTTCGCGTGGCACTGGTCGTTGCCGGACTGGCCCGCCGAACGTGAGGTTGGAGCCGCGCAATTCGGCTATCAAGGCTACGAGGCGTTCCCTTGGGTGCGACACCATGAGTTACTGGCCGACGGCGAATGGGACGCGAATTTCGCCGGCTATCAGCTCACGCAGGCACAAAGTGATGAGGCGAAGCGTCTACGGCTGGTCGGAGAGAGGCTCGCATACACGCTCACGGAACCGCTGTCGAGCGCGATAGCTGGTGAGCCGGAGATCGCTGGGGCAGACGATAGCGTTGCCGAGCAAGTGTTCGCTGAACAGCCTAAGGGGCAATCTTTCTTCACCCGCCTGTTGGGTCGACGTGTTTGAGCAACTTTATGTACACCCGGCGCGATGCGGCGCCCCGCATGGCCGGTAGCCAATGGATAGCGAACATGACAACCCTGAGCACTCCAGTCGGACATGCAACGATGCGGCGCGAGGACCTCGCGCCCACACGCGGTTCGTATTCTCCGAACCTGTTCGCATGGATGAAGCGTCACGCGCACTTTTATCGCGGCGGTGGCCACGCGGAAAGTGTCTTCCGGGTGCGCAAGGGATCCCGATATGCGCAGATGTTCGGAGAAGGGACGTTGGTCATAGGTCACGCATTCGGACAATACGAAGGTGACACCGATTTTTCAGGTGTTCGGCTGATGGCGGCTCTCTGCCGTGGAGCGCGCGCGGACCGGGTCTGCTATCTGGGCATGATGCCATCGTTGGAGGTCGTTGCGAACTTCTGGGAACGCTATCTCGACGTCGGTCGCTGTGCGATCGACCCGGACCATCAGGAGCACTTTGTAGGTGGCGAGCGTTTTTCGTTCGATGGTGAGCACCGAACGTGTCTCTGGTGCGGGGCCGAGCACAACCGTGTCATGACGCCACGAACCGTGCACGACGAATCGTGGGTGGCACGCCCATCGACGCCGTCGAGCAAGAGGGTATGAAGCGCGATGAGGACGCCTCTCGGGAACGGGGGAATAGATCTTGTTTGGCGCGGTGGATACTGACAAGTCATCAATGCGTCGGTGAAGAGGATTCAAATGGGCGGATATGTAAATCTTGCGATAAAGCGTGACGGTGTCGTATCTACGACCATGAGCTATACGGGGAGCTTGGTTCATTTTTTCAACTCGCACCTTTATTTGCGAGACGAAGTCGCTATCAACGTTCTAGTGTCGATGTATAAGGACTGCCTCGACGTCGAAGATCCGTCCGCACGCGGGCTGGTGCCCTTCGACTATGGGCTCATAGTGCTCGACTTCGATACCAGCTCGATATTGGACATGCAGTGCGGAAGGGATCTTTGGTTCTCGGCCGCGTTGTTCGCGACCTTTGATCTTACCGCCCAATATCATCTGGATAGCGGCCGACTCGGTTGGATGGGGAAAGATCTCGTTAGCATGACGGACGATGTGTCGCTGGCAAGGTTCGATCAGGCAATCTTCGCGTCTTGGGCAGACCTCACGCAATGGTGTGAGGGGCAGCAAGCATCTCTTCGAGCGAGCAGGGCCGTGGCCGCTCCCGGAGTTGCGCAAGGGTTTTGCGCAAGTCAGATCGTTGTACCGGGATTCCGACTGAAGCCGGCCGGTTGGACGATGAAAAGCTTTCGGCTCGAAGAGTCGGCAGGAATGCTGGCCAGCATGAATGAAGTCGGGATCACGTGTGATGAGCGCGAAGCCGAGAGATGGAGCGCGTGGGAAACGAGTCACCGCGATGACCGTGACGGTAATGTTTCGGTGTAGAAAAAACGGTGTTGCGAACGTGATGTCGTCGGTAATCATCTGCGCGAAATGCGCCCGGGTTGTTGTACCTTTAATTGGCTATGAAAGCATGAATCTAATCAGTGTCAACTCGGCAGAAAATGGCGTGGGATCGGCCCTCGTAAATCCAGAGCGGGTGATGTACTTGTCGGAGAAAGCCGGCTCGCCGAACTTAACGCAGATTCATCTTTTTGACCCAACGATGGCCGATCCGGACGCGGTGGCCTCGCGACGGATGGTGGTGGTCACTGATGCGCCTCGCGCGGCTCTATTAAAGGCCTTAGGTCCTTTCCTGCCCGTAACGCTGCTCGGCTACAGAGCCGATCGGGGAGCAGTGATCCATGTCCGATCGAGCAGCATCTTGGGTGTGCTGCCGACGAGAACCGATGGCCCGGGCCCCATGGCGCTTTACTTGGCGGACGGACGCAAGATTGGCATGTACGACGTCGACGAGCTGAAGTCCCTTGTCACAAACTAACTGTTCGCAAACGATGCACGGTCAGGCGACGGGTAGGGTGGGCACAACATCCTTGCCGTCGAAGCGGTCGTCTAGCCTGAATGAAGGAGTTCCCGTGGGAGTCATCAGATTCGCGCCACTGCGCTATGTCTACAGACCGCGCGGAGACGGGTCACTCGACGACGGCCCGCACAACGCGGATCTCGTTGCCGCATTGTGTGCGCATTATCCCGAACTCGACGCGTGGTCGAGTAAGCAGCTGGAGGACGCTTGGATTAGCTATGGGGATGAGGTCCAAGGTGGTTGGACGGGGCATTTTCCTGACCCCGCCCCGGCGGCCGTCGCGTCACGCGATCACTGCTTTCTCGCGTACCTGTTTGCGGTGCAGGAACTGATCGCTGTAGGGCTTTATGAGCGCGCCGATGGAACCCGGTATGGCATGTTTGATCTGGACGATCTGGATGCCCTATGGCGCAAACGTGACGCGCTCGCGCGGTGCCATCTCTAGCGAACACAGGAAGGCAGACACAGCTGCTCGGTACAAGGGAGTATGCAATGCAAAGGTCGCGTGGATTTATCGACTTGGGCGGTGGTTGGGTTCGGTGCATCCATTGCTCCGGCGCTGGCACCGACCCAATGGATGATCACGAAAAACCTTGTTACCTGTGCGATGGCCGCAGGAAGATCGAACGCGAGCGCGCCGAAGAAACGTGCCGCGTCGCCGAGCTCGTTCACTTTGTCGTTTGAACCCGTAAGCAGCACAACGATAGCGGAACCCGTGACCGATCGAAATCGGTCACACCAACCACCAACGAAGGGCTACAGAATGAAAAAGATTCTTTTGATCGTGTTGAGCGCTATTGCGGCTTCCGCTCATGCGCAGATGGTTTCGCACACGGGGCATCTGATGAACAGCACCGCCGTCACCGTAGGTGATTCGGCGAAGGTCACCGCTTTAGACGGGCGCGGCGTTCAGATGACCGATCCCGGTTCGATGGGCGTGGCGAATACGATAACGTTGGCCAAGCAAGAAACTCGTGCGACACCGAAGAGCGCGTGCGAGCGCAACTATTCTGTAACCAGCGATGTCTCGGGGCGGCTTCTCTACTGCAAGGACCACAAGTGGGTCGTGAATGCGGCGGCTGCATCCTGATACGGCGGCACAGCAGGTAGAACCGCGATGACCGACATGCATGTCGAAGTGTTGGCGCCGACACAGGAACACGAAGCTGGCTGGCGCCTGCTATGGGAATAATACTGCGATGGCGCGATCGCGGCTCATGTCAGTGACGCGACGTGGCAGCGCTTGCTCGATCCGGCCTCCGCAATCGGCGGCTTGATCGCCCTGAGTGGTAGTGAAGTAGTTGGATTTACAAACTACGTTTTGCACGAGGGCACGTGGGAAGTGAAGCCGATTTGCTATGTCGAAGACGTGTTCGTGAGCAAACTGCATCGCGGGCGCGGCTCAGTCGTCGCACGCGCAATGGCGTAGATCCTATTTCAGCGTGCGCATGCGGGCGAATGGTCGCGGATTTGGGGCGTCACGGCGGCCGACAACGTTGTGGCTCAGCGGCTGTACGCCGGCTTTTCTGCGGGACAGCCTTACATGAGGTACGTATTGCGAGGCGGTCAATGAGCAGACATGGTTGGCGACGTCTGTCGTATGTACCGCTTGCAGTTGCATTGATCGCCGTATCGGTTGCTCTGTCCGTGTGGAAAGAGCACGCGAAGTATGCGGACTGTCGGGGCGCGGGACATTCGCTCGTGGCGTGTGTCGCCCGCAGCATCTTGTAGATAGAACGGAAAGCACAACAAGCAATGAAGCAGGATGAGCCTCGACGACAGGGATTGGTATCGGGAAGAAATGCGACGGCGAAATGCTGATGTGTCGGGAGCCCGCCGATTCGTTCACCCCGAGTTGAAACACCTGCAATCGCGCCGGGGCGTGCCGCGCGTCGTCATGTTTTTGTTCTGGCTGGCTGTATTAGGGGGACTGTATCTAGTTTTCCAATATGTGGGTCCAAATCGCCCGGTGAGATTTTCATGGCCGCAAATTAGTGAGCACGTGTATTCCAATCGGGCTCGATTCATCGGACTGTTCGGGATCGTATTGGCAGTCGCATTGTTCCGGGTCATCGGCGTGCACCGACGGCGCAGGCTACGCGCCGATTGGAAGAGTGCGGTCTACAACCCCAAAGAGTTCAGGCGTCAGAAGTAGGAAACGATCCACGCTCTCCATGCGGCGTGGCCGAGAACGGCTGAGGAGCACGGCTGGGTAGGGAGCTCCGTCGGTAGCCACCATTCAACGCGCTAGAACGGATAACAAGGACAGAACGAATGACCGAAATTCATCAGCTTCGCGATCGACTGATTTCAGCGTGCAGCGGTCTTGGCATTAGCTTCGCTGCAGTGGCGGATCCGGTCCGGGAGTCGGACAATCACGTGAACATGACGTTCTCGGCGGGCGAAGAAGATGTTGCCGACAGCCTGATCAGGCGCGTTAGAGCGTTGGTCGCGGCCCACAGTCCTGAAGACCTGATGCTCGGTGGCGCCAGCGCGCCAAGGCTCGGGGTTCAGGTGCATAAGTCGTTTGTTTGCAGCAATGGGTGCTGGGCTGTCTGGGTCGAACTGTCGAGCGATGGCTACAAGCTCACCGAGTCCGTCGAAGGTTAGGCGCCGCACTCACAGCTGCTTCTCGGCACTAGCATCGCAAGACCTGCGGCGCGAGGGGCGCTCGTATCGACAAACAATCGGCAACATTCAAAAGGAACATCATGATTCGGCACGACAGGACGCAAGCGCGACAAATCTTCGAGCCTCATGTCATGAACGCGGCTGATCCTTCACTCACCGGTCTTCGCGGCTTGGCATGCTATCCCGACGATTTATCTCCTCGTGAATGTCGGCAGTTTGAAAAGTGGCTCACCTTGGGTCTGGTGAGCCGGCGCGCTGACGGGCAGCTGGCGATCACCGTAGAAGGCGAGCGCGCGTATTGGGCGTTGTTCCCGGGCGGTCGTGAGCGTGAGGTGATCGATATCCTGGACGAGAACGTTCTGGGAGTGCTGGCAGACATCGAGCGCGGCCAGTCGCTGGAGGAACTCGCCGCGAGCTGGAGTGGTGATGTCCTGATACTCACGGCCGACGATGTTTTCAGTGCGCTCATCCGCTGGAAGGAAGGACGTTGGAAATATGGCTCACTTGACGCGATAGTCGAGCGCTTGCGGCATTTGAGCGATGCCACCGCGTCGGATAGGCGGCAGTGAGGTCATTCGGAAAGCACGGAAAAACAGGGGGAAGTATGCTGGTGCCGGAAATTATAGTGTCGTGTGTAATTGGCGTCTTTCTGTTGGCAAGCGCGATCGCGTGATTCAGTTCGTGGCCGACTGCGGCGATGACGCTGGGCGGAGTTGTCCTCGCGGCAATCGTTGCCGGTGTGATGGGCGCGCTCGTGTCTGCGTTCAGCGCGCGCAAGAGGGCACGCATTCGCGCACAAATCGAATCGCGATATCCCGACGCGCGGGTTGATGAGCTGTCGACAGGAAATTGGTTGATCACAGACCGCGCGAGCGGTCATACCCGATTCGAGCTCGCGCCTGATGGGGGTGCGAGGGTGATCGAAACCGATTCGCTTCGGCCTGCGATCGACTGACACCGGAAAACAGCGGTGTTACGAGATGAATACTGATTCTTGGTGGCACACGCTCTATGTGATCGCTAAACGTAGTTTCTCAAAATAAAAGAGGGTGTTAAGTGGATTCAGTTTCTTCGTCAAAACAGAAGGTTCTGCTCGTTGAATTGGACAGGAACGTACCAGCAGATCTGTTCTCGCCTAGGTCGATCTCCACTCTGGCGGAAATTTCGGACGAGTTCTGGAACCAGTCGGGGCGGATCTATCTACTTACAACCGAGGGGGCCGCTGGGGAGGCGCTTAAAGCGCACGGAGCGGAAGTTGACCGCCACGGAACCTTTATCCGCCGCGATTCATCGCTAAATTTCGCCGCGTTAGATCGGTATCTTCCGCACGTCGCAAAAAGAACCATAACTCCTCGACTGGGAGATTTGATTCCCGCCACGTCTTGGGGGTCGAGCCTCTGCAATATGTTGACGAAGGCGTCATGGGAGACAATTCGACAGGAGACCTTTGCCTCGACCGGTGGCCGGTGCGAAATATGTGGCATGCGGCAGGACATGGAATGTCATGAGGAGTGGGAATACCATGAGCCAAACGGCGTGGAGAAAGTGCCCGAGGGATTCAGGGCGATTGGTGTTCAGCGTCTCGTGCGTCTGATTCCGCTATGCGACGACTGCCACGAAACGTATCACCTTGGGTTCGCGAACGTCTCGGGGCGGCTTGAGAGCCGCCTTTCGCGGATCGCCGGCTTCAACCGCTTTGGAGTTGGCGAGATCTCGCGATACTACAAATTCATCGGCGATCGTTGGACGCGAAGAAATCGGCATATGTGGGCGTTGGACGTTTCAGTGATGAGCGGCAAGTCGCTCGTCGTCAAACCGAGTTGGGTGTCCGATGGTCAAACACTGACGGCCAAGGCTGGTACGGATAACGAATCGAATACGATGTTGCTCGGTGCCAAGTGGCGGTACGCGAAAGACAAAACCGATAGGCCTGAGACACCTGCCGATTCCGTGTACTTCCAGCAGTAGCGACTTACGTTCGTCGTGGACCTTTCAGATTTGATCAGTTGAGTTGATAACCGAGAATTCGACGTGAGAAAGCGATGTGCAATAAGCTGTCGTGGAAGGGTTAAATAGGACGTGTGGTACCCGAGATCGCAAATTCATCTCAGGCCCCGACGTAAGTGCGGAGATTACTATGTTTGTTCTTGAAATAGCAGCGTTCGGCGCGAACGTTGGGTTCGCTTTTTTAAACTATAGACAGGCACGGAGGAATTATCTGAATGGCTTGTTCCGAGCAAGCAAGGATGACATTAGGCAGGAGCGAAGCGCTATCTCAAAACTTGCGGAGAGTAGCCGGGAGGTGCTCGCCTCTGTTCGAGATAATCTGCACGAGCCGCTAAGGCAATTCTCAATCGCTGCAACGGGCACCATGGAGGAGATCTTCCGCGAATTTAACGCTCTTGACGCTTCCCTCGCGAACTGGTCGCCGGAGAACGGAGGGCCAGAAGCGCTTCGCGAACTTGCCGACGATATGACCATGTTTCTCGATGCTTGCATATGTGGTTCGATAGAAGGACTTCCAGTACACAAAGTGAACTCCCTGTATGACAGTGTTTGGCACATAGAATTTAGTGTCGACCACTATCTCGCTCACCTTGACCCCGCGACGTTGAATACAAGGAGGATCTATCTCGATGCGGCTGGAGAACGCTTCAAGACACAGCATGGTTTTGAGCACTATATACGGAATAACGAGGCTTTTGCGTATTGGGCGTGCAGCCTAGGAACTCGGCTTAGCCTGCTGCAACGCCGACATCTCGCAAACAATGTCTATAGACGACTGACGGACTTTCAGACGGTTGTGCAGCATATCCGTGCGCTCGTTCGCTCCGAGATCAAACGCTTAGAAGCATTACTAGCACCACGACCTTACGACGAGATAGTTATTTCAGACGTCCCCGCGTTGGAGGTTGAATTGGTCGCGGAACTTGGAAGACTCAAGGCAGTGGAAGCGTTTGATGTGTCAAGGTTTCATTATGAAAAGGATTGGAGGCTTCTTGATCCACCCGCTGACTACGTCGATGAGGGGCCACCTCATCCGCTTCCGCTCGAATCGGTGTTCTTCATATTGGTAATGTTGACCCGCGCTGTCCGAAGCGGAGACGGGCCGACGTTCAATAATATTTTCATCAAAACGGCTCTATAACGACATCCTCAATACTAGTACGGATGGTCTGGAGTCTTTAGGTCTCGTTCTAGTCGGAAAACATACGCATTACGAGACGGGTGGTGCCCGCACGCTTTAAGCAGTCAATCGAAAAGGAACAACAATGGCCAAGAAACACGATGCACGCGCTCAACGCATGATCACCGCTCACACACAAGGCGCCCGTGATGCGCCCGCGGGCACGGTGTCCCGGGGGCGCGACTACGCCACCCTCGCGGAGCAGCGCGCCTACAAGGGCGGCTACACCGATCCGAAGTCCGATGCGAACAAGCGGTGGGGCGATATGTCCACGCCCGTGACCGGGCTATTGGAGTACTTGCCGGTGACCGGGCTGCAGGGTTTGCTTCTCTGGGCGCTCGCGGCCCTCGCGATTGTTGTGGCGATGGTCCGCGCGTGGCACATGTTGCACTAGCCCGAGCGACGGCGTTGCGCTCGCTCGGGACTCCCGCGTGAACACGCCTACAATGGCGTAGATAGCGCTTGACAACATGCGCGATTGACCTGATGATGGAGACATGCGGCTCGCGCGACGCGCGGGCCGCTCAAGGGCGCGCCGTTCGTTGAAAAGATTCTTTCCGCGTTCAGGTGTCGCCCCGGGTGCGATCTCATTGCATACGCTTTTGGGGCGCAACTTACCACTCACAACGGGAAGAGTCATGCCGGAGTTGGAGAAGGTCATCTATATGCTGCGCGACGATGACGGCCATGTTCTGGGTGGACCTTATCATGGCGTGCCGGGCTTGGACATCGAGGCGCTTGCCAGTGGGTTTCGCGCGATGAGCTATGCGAAGGCGGAAGCGGCGGGCGATGACTTCTGCATGATTGGAGGCGATGATCTTGCCACGTGGCTGATCGAGCGGGGCCTGCTCACGCCGATCGAGACAGTGGACCTGACGGCAAGCGTTGACACACGCGGCGAGCACGCCTATGTGCCTGCCCACTGGCCACAGTGCCCCTCATGCGACACCGGACGGGGTGAAACGTGGATGGGTCGAGTCTTGCACTCGTTGAATCGCACTGACTGGCATCGCAAATGCACGTCGTGCGGGCACACGTGGGATCACCGCGATGAGGCCTACGATGCAAGCTCCCCGATGCTTGATGACGATGGCCGGTGCATTGATAGTGGCTGCGTGCCCTATGCGATCAGTCAGGCGGGCGGTGTTCCGTTCGAGCGCGCGCTGAACGTGTGTCGCGCCCATGGTTGGCGTGCTGACAATGGGATTGATGAACATCGGGGCATTGAAGCCGCGATCGCATGCGGGCTGGAAATGCGGGAGTGGAAAGAACAACGGGTAGCCGGCACGCTCACGCTACGCAGGCTATTTGACCGCTTGTCCCCTGCGGGCAACTATGTGGTGGCAACGCGCGGCCATTGGCTGGCAGTCGTCAAGGGCGAGAATCGCGATCAGGCGGACACTCATTTGCGCTCCGAAGTCCTCGCCTGCTGGGAAGTGCGCCGGTCCAGCGTCATTGATCTGCCGGCGTGAGCGCGCTCAAAAAAAGCGCGAAGATAAACCACTGAGCAACTTCGGTGGCGACAAGCGCGTTAGGACCGTTTTAAACTTCACTGACAAAAGGTTTTTTATGAAAGCTGTTTTGCAATGGTTGTTCGATGCGCTGCGCGAGGATCTGGGTTGGCCGGTAAAGCTCCGGCAGCTGCTCGCCATGAAGGAGGGTGTTCGCGTGAGCCTCAACGAGCCAGCTCCCTGCATTCGTGCTTCGAGCGTCACGCCTTGGCATCGGCTCGCGGAGCGCGGCGCGTTGCATTGGCCACCCCAACGACATGGCACGTTGATGGGTTGGAAGTACTCGGGTGGCCATTACTTTTCGTATGAGATCCACCGCCCGGAGTATGAACAGATTGGCGTGAAGACGGTGGTGAAGGATTGGAAATGTGACATCTCGGACGTCCACGGATTTTCTTCTTCGAAGTCGGATCTGTCGACGTTTAGTTCCACCGACGCAATGGTTGAACAGAACAGCCGCGCCATGATCAGCGAGATCACCCCCGACAAGCTCGATGAAAACCTCGCGCATCGCGAGATACGTATTCTTCATTCTGAAGACTCGGATCATTTCGAGTACTACCAATGGGACAAGCGTGTGTGGCTGATCAACGGCGGCGGATCGCATCACTTGGCCGCAGCGAAGTACATCGCCGCGCGTCTGAGTCGACAGGTACCGCTGCAAGGCGCACTTCACTCTTATTCGATTGACGCAAAGGCGATAGCGTCGCTGCGTCGAGATTTCGAGATGTTCGTCGTCCCGGACGACGCGGAATTCGCGAATGCCTTCCTCGATGCGATGCGTGGCTTCAAGGCGACGTGGCTTTGGCACGAAATGCCAAGCCACTTTGAAGGAACACGGGCTATCCTGTTGCCGCGAACAGAGCCCCGGTCGATGCGCGTAGCAGAGGAATTCAGGAGGGCAGGCGTGGTTGACTTGGGAGACTTTCTGGAGGATTTGGCAGCGAGCCAACTCCCTCGGACTAATCTAAGGGCACATGTCCTGACCCCAGCGTAGTTCGCGACGCAATCGAAGCAGAGTAGGACGCAACGGAAAACGGCATGAAACGAGCTATTCAAATCCAGTGGGTCGGCGCGCAAGTCGGAACGCGAGCGCTGTTCAAGATGGAACCTCCCTTGGAGAGCGAGTACGGGCCTCAAGAGTATGTCGTCGTCAGTGCGCTGGACGTTCCTGACAATGGTCCCTGCACGTACATTTTCGCGGCCGATCAGGATGGCGAGGTGCTGCGCTGGAGCGAGCTCGATGGGGCCAACGGAGTGAAGGACCTTTGGGCGGCCCTGCGCGCGGTGGGCTACGAGCCCGTTCTGCTGGTAGAGCCGATTGACCAGTCGCAGCCCGGTCTCATGCATTAACGGGGAGGAACATGGAACACACGACGCCCGCAACGGCGACAACGCCGATGAAGCGTGATGAACCCGGCATACTCTCGGCTGCAGGCTTTCTTGCAGTCGTTTTTGTGTTTATGGCAGTCGTAGCTTACGCGTTTGTGTCGGCGTCATATGTTGGTCCTGTCCTAGCGTTCATCTGCGGGGTTGCTGTCATTGCTCTTGGGGTGAGGCTCGGGCACATGGGCGAGGGCGAACCGGGCAACAATGCGGCGAGGACCGCCATCATTTTGGTCGGCATTTTTCTTCTTCTCGTAGGTGGCGCAGCTGCGCTCGCGCATGCCCTGCGTAGTCACTTCTGACGCATCGGAAAACACGATGAAAATCAAGATTACTAAGGGAGCGGACGGCTTCGTGGCCGACCCGCTAGAGTTCCCGGGCAGTCCGCCCGTAGGGCGTGGCCAAACGCTTGGGGAGGCTCTCGGGGATTTTTTGATTTTTTACCGGGACCGTCTCGGAATCGAGATCGAGGTCGATTCGTCGATCGATGAACCGGAGCGGCAGAGAATGACCGACGCGATGAAAGTCTGGGACTTGTACTGAACGCAACAGAGCCAGCCTAATCGCTCACGGAAAAGAATGTGGATTCTTCTTTGATCCGGCGCCTTTTTGGTGGGCAGGCGCGATGGCGCATGTCCTGCGTGACACTTCGGGTGCGGCGTATGAAAGGAAAGTGATGAAAGACGGCTGCGTATACCGTTGCCTCGATCGAGAGTGCAACCTGCCGACATTTGAGATGGACGCCACCTGTTGCGCCCACTGCGGCAACACGAAGCTTCAGGCCGAGCATTTGAACAGCGAATTTGATCCGCAGCGGCAGGCGTTCGTGTGTAGACCGTGTGACGTCGAGACGGACCACAAACTGACAGGACGGCTTCGCGGGATGGCTAGGCGTGGCGAGTTGGATTTGCTAGCGCCCGGATTGTCCAGTTTGTTGGATCTAACTGACCACTAATTGAAACACGCGTTTATCACGGATTGTGTGAAATACTTGACGGCCACGCTCGAAGGTGGAGGAGGGGCCGGCATCTGACCGGGAATCACTGGCGGAGCGACGATTAAGGGATTCGATGGTTTGACCGAGTGCGCGAATTCTCAATTTGGGACGCATTGCAGATCGAGCAATTCTATAGGGAGCGAGTGATGCAGTTTTTGCCGATGTTCGAGGAAGCGTATGAAGCGCATGTCGCGCAGGGTTCGAAGCCGACCGGCATGAAGGTCAGCACGGCGTTATGGAAAGAGCTAACCGCCGCCGAGTTGATTGTGTGGGCCCCCATAGCTGGGCGCTTTACCTCGCCATTCGCGCCGATGGGGTCGATCGGACCTATACCCGAGGATGGCAAGCTTCCGACGTATAAAGGAACCTTCGTCTACGTCGAGACGTTCTTCGAGGATCAGCAGTTTGAACTGTCGCCGGGGTAGCCGTGGGACGGCGCGCTGGGAACGTAGCGCGATCCATTTACTGGGGCTTTTGCATACGGTGCTACGGAGCAACGCGCCGGAAATAGATCACGGTCGCTGAGAGCGACTTACTGCTGGTGACACCCACAGCTCCGTTCACCTCCGTAGAGACGATCGGGCCGACGCCGACGACTAACGCCTTATTCGGTCCGTATGCCATGTCGAGCGCTTGTTGCGCGCTAACGGGACGAACCTGCTTGCCATCGTCCCAGCACTGGGGAAAATCGCCGAACGCAGCGCGAGGAAGGGTCCCGGCATAAGTATTGGGCGGGCAAAGCATAGGGTGCAGACCCGGATTGCGACCGCTCCCAGCAGCGGTGTCCCGAGAGAGATTATCAACTATCAGATAGCCGTCGTTGCCAGTGGGCTCAGCCGCAGCAGCAGCCAGCGTGGCCGCCGAGATTGTCAGCCCGAGGGCGATGCGCAAAGAAATTTTCACTCTTACCTTTCCCAAGTAAAGCTGTTTCGACATTTAAGAGACGGTGACTTTCGCCGGGTTCCGTGTGAGACGCCAATCGGTTTATTATAAGAACATTTCGCACATTTGGGATCAAAAACAATTATGTTTGTGTATCATGTTCGGTGCGGCCATTCTTGCGACGGACGAAATCATGCGAAATTTCGGTAGGGCAGGTGGGAAAGGTTCATTCAAACGAACTATCGGCGTGATTCGACAAGTCAATGCGTTCGTATTTTTCGTTGGATCGATTGGGTTCAGCGTGCTGTTGTTGCGAGGCCATAATCCGCTCGGCTGGGTTCTGGCAATCGCGGGTGGTGTCGGACTGCTGTGTGCGCTTCTTCGCGTGCTGAGGTCGAGGGGACTCCGTGTTTTCGGCATGACGACGTCCACGCGGTTCCTCGATTTTGTTACGGTCGCGGATGAATTCGCGGGCGTTGCTTCGCTGGTTGCGGCCAGCGTTGTTTTGATTACGGCGCACGACAATATCTATCGGTTGACGGGATGGATCTCTGCCGGTTTTAGCGTTGCCTTGGCTGCATTGATGTTGGTCGTTGGGCTGCTGAAGTTGGCGGTATGGTGGCAGGACAAGCGGCTCGCTGGTCGCATCGGTTAAATGACCACGGAAGCGATTGCAATGGATGCCCTCGCGATCGAAGCCGACGTCCAAGCACGTGATCGACGCAACTGGCGCAAACCACTTAAGGACAGTTAAATCATTGTGACTACGCTTACCGACTATGAGACGCCCAAGGGCGTTCCGATTGAGTTGCATCGGAACCGGTTTCTGAGTGTCAAATTCGATGGATACCACCATTACGTCGATTACAACAAGTACAAGAGTGGAGTCGTAGTAGTCGCGCGTTTTCCCAACGGCGACTACCAGATGGTTCGGCTTCAGCGCTCACCGGTGTTCGGAGTGTCGCTTGAACTGGTGCGCGGAGGAGTTGAGACCGACGAGCTACCATCTGAGGCGGTGCTGCGTGAACTGCTGGAGGAAACGGGCTATCTCGCCAATGCGACGAGCCTTGTTCACCTCGGACAGGTGGGCGGCGATACAGCGACGATCAATTCGCTATGCGATGTGTTTGAAGCAACGATTGACGACAGCGTACCGGCTGCACCATTCGACGAACAGGAGATTCAGCAGCCGGTTCGGCTAAGTACGCAAGACCTGCATAACGCGCTGGTAGGCGGAGGTATTAAAGACGGCTATACGCTCGCGGCACTCATGTTGTCGATGGCACGCAGCAGCAATTATGTGCTCACGGATTGTGATCAGTCGCGCTGATCCACGTCGAGAGTCGTCACTTGAGTATTTACCTGATCTGCACGACGATGTCGCGCGAGCCGCGCCATCGTCGTCAAATATAAAGACGTTGTGACAATACCTACCAGCATCCTTGTAGAGACGAAAGGAAAGGGCGTCCTCGCTCGTGAGGAAGAGGCTATGGCGCTTCTCGCCGCTCAGCGAGGAATTCCGGTTTTTCGCGCGTCGTTGAAGCAGGTTGAACGTGGCAGGTTCAAATTGCTCGCGGGTATGGTGCCGGTGGGTTCCGTTGCCTTTGTCGCGCATGCCCTACGTCAACTCGGGCAGCACCTGCCGGAGCACACGCCTTATCCTTCCGCGCTAAACCATCTGCTTCACCGGAAGGTGCGCAGGCTTCGCTCACTACGCGAAGCAAAAGCGCTTCTGGCCGAGAAACGGCAGTTATTCATCAAGCCAGCTGACGGGTTTAAGCGATTCACCGGCTTCGTGGCTGAGTTTCCCGATGATCCTCGGTTCAACCGAGCGGCGGGTTCGAAACCGGTTTGGGTGTCGGATCCCGTTCGCTTCGTGAGCGAGTGGCGAGCGTATGTTGCTGACGATAAAATATTGGACATACGGTTTGTAGACGACGGCGGGAATCGCGACGTAACGGCCAATCTGGGCTTGATTCAAGATGCGGTGAACGCTCTCGCGGCCAGCGCCACGGCCCCTGCGGGATACGTGATCGATTTTGGTGTTCTCGATACCGGAGAGACAGCTTTAATCGAGATGAACGAGGGGTTTGCCTTCGGCGCGTACGACGGTGTGTCGGCAGAGGTTTATTGGGCTGTCACGATTAGCCGGTGGCAGGAACTGACTGGAGCGCTATAGCTGGCGGTGCCGATCACCTTGAGACGTGGCCGAGATGCCTGAGGAACGGCTAGGCGGGCACCCTGCGCGCTTGGGCGCGGGCATGTCCACAAATCCACGGGCTTGGGGGTTCGGATGGCGTGGTTGGGCCGCTAGACCCGCTGCAGAGGATGCGACCCGCTGGGGTCAATATAGATTATCATGCTAGGCGCGGCCTTCGCGGCCGAAGTAACGAACCGGAAGCTGGAGATCCATATGCCTGTCCAGCCCCTCGGTACGGTGCGAGTCCACCGGGTTGCCGTCAGCATCCGCGTGGAACCGTCGAGCGGCACGTCCTCCATGCCGCTCGACTTCTTCTCCCTTCGAGTCGATCGCTTAGTGGCTCTCAACCTGATAACCAGCAGGCGCCGATCGGCATGCGTCGATACGCGCCCTATAATCTTTTGTAGATTCATCGCATCGAAATTGAACTAGGAGGGCGTGTGAGCGAAGAAACGACCGAGCGAGAGCGGGGAGCGTTAATGATTGGGCTCGAAGCAATTCAGTCCGTTGGCTTTAACCCTCGTACCGGTGAAATGGAAATTTTAGGTGCTGCGGCTGTAGCCGGAAACATCTCGGCACAGCCGATTATGGTCCGGCTTACGAAGGAGGCGGCGAACGGCCTGTTAGGCGCCATCAAGGCGGTGCTCGATGATGGACTTATCGTTGAAGAGCAGGGCAAGGGGCGAGTGCTGCAGTAGCTGGACAACTTATGCCATACAGATCAGGCGGCACCATGACCATTGACGACGTAATGCGTGGGGACAGAATCACAGAATGCCGGCTGGCAATGGGCTTGTCGGAGAAGGAGTTGGCTGAGCGTGCAGGGCTCACCGAAACAGTCGTCGACGAGATGACGAGGGGGCTCGAAGGTTCTGCCGGCGCAATAATCGCGATCGCGAAGGTACTTAAGGTCAAAGCCTTGTGGCTGGAGACAGGGCTCGGTGAATCAGAGGCCGTCCTACGGCCGTTGGCGTATCAGTGGGCCGTCGACCTCGACCGAGACGACGAGCCGCGCGTGCTGCACTAGGAAGCGCGGTCACGGTGTTAGACGACGGTGCGTTGACCGGCATTGCGGTGGGTGGTCCGATCGACACCTCTTTTGACGCGAAGTTCGCGGCGAGGCGTTCCTTGCCATGGTGGCCGTGGATTGGCGCTCGCTTTACCAGATCATTGGTGCGCACGATGATTCTCGGGGAAAGCGTTTATGACTGGGATCCCAAGATCGGCGCAGCTAAGCGTCGATACGCGCGGGCCGACGGGCTTCGAATCACCCACGGGAATCACGCTCTGAATCCCCGCCGAGACTCGCCGTACGTACGCAATATCGAACGTGCGATATTTCTGCGGCGCTACCCGAGTGACGTGCAGGTGCGAGAGCTATGGGCATCTGTTGCATATCACAACCTTGTGCTTCGGCCGATGCAGACCGCAAAGAACCGTCCCGCGATGACGGACTATGTAAGCGGATGGACCGAATGGCTCGACCTTGCCGCACTCCTTGGCATTGAGCAGTGCATCGCCTACGGGCTTGAAGCGCACAAGATCGAGGCGCTGCGAAGGGCTGCACGTGCGCGACAGGTCTCGTGTGTTGTTCGCGAGATCGGACCGAGCATTGGCCGGCATCGCGCAAGGATGGCGACGATTGAAGGAACCGGCATCTCGGTGCGGGTTTTGTTCATCCGACACCCGAGTGCATTTTTTAGCTGGCGTGCATGGGGCCAGCTGATACGGGAGCATGTTGAATCGCTGGGTGAGCAGGTGCTTCCAGTGATTCACCCCTGACGCGTCAGCTCCCGCACGTAGCGTACGTCGCGCAGTGCGTGGCCGTTAGGAAAGCGATCGCGGCTTATGCCTTACGCCGGCAGTTGCGCTTCTTACCCTTTCTAACGAAATTCGCTAGTTGCAGCCTGTGGAGCTTGTGGGCATCCGCCGACCGGTGAGCAAGGCGGGGGCAACCCAGCGGGTTGTCCCGGGCTTGGTCACGGGGAGCCGAGGATCGGCTAGGCGGGCACCCTGCGCCCGAAGGTGCGGGGATGTCCATAAATCCATTGGCTTGGGGACTGTCCCGTTCCACAGCATGGAAGCTGCTTCTTCGTCCCAATCAGTGACCTAAGATGTCCCGGAAATTGTATTCATACCTGCTTTCCGGTCAATGATCGTTGCGCCGGACCGAGACTACACGGCGGCGGGTCAATTCAAAGCCACTCAGAATGACCACAGGGACGCCCGCACCGACGCCAAGCAAGCACTACGCACCATCCAAAGGTTGACGTCAGTATTTGATGTCAAAACCGGAAGAAGCTCGCCGTACACGTACCCCGAAAACCCAACCAGCGCAAAGCCCACAACCAGCGTTTGCCAAGCGATGCGCCTCGACACTGCTGCCAACTCATGTAACGCGGCATCGGACTGCTGTTCCATATCTTTCATGTATTTTCTATCTAGCGTATGCGTCGCAGAAGACGGCACCTTGGGTGATGCAATGGCTAGTCCAATCGCTTTTGGCTGAAATGTCGAACCACGAGGCAGGACCGCATTCGATCGCCGCTGTCGCTTGCTCTTCGGCTTCAAAGCGGACCGGAAGATGATACCCAGCCAGCTCGATTTCATCGGGTTCGGAAAGCGTTGTGCCCGGACCGTCCGCAATAGTCCAACCGCCGTCACTCAGTTGAACCACAAATAGGCCACCATCAACTTCGCGGGCCTTCGGGTAATCGTTGGATACGGTGATCATGTTTGTTTTCCGTCCTGTTCTTAGACCGCCGGAGGCATGGGTGGCACTGGGTTGCAGCAGTGGGTGGGGTATTCCGTGGTGGCATCTTCGAGCTTGGGGCCACCCTCGTAAAACCAATCGAAATCGTCTCCGCGATCTGCTAACGCCAGCCGAGGGCTTTCCCAGCTAGGTGCCCATACCCAAAGCGCTTTTCCTGCGAACCACTCTTCGCCCTCATCAAACTCGCGCCATTTCCTCATTCCATTGTCTTCCGTTGCCCGCCTGAAGCGTGCGCAGTTGTTAGCGTGCGCCTGTAATAGAGGGGCTACTCGGCTCGAACTTCGAATTCCTCTTACACGCGCTTTTGCCATAGATGAACGCAGCGCCCGCCGCGTCTTTAGCGGCCAAGCAGTCGGGGGTCATTACTCGCAGCATGTCTGCCTGCGTCTTGATAGTATTCGCGGCAGCATCGCATTTGGACTTCACGGCCTTGCGTTCAGCTTCGTGGTCGCAGTACCAGTCACGATCATGGGACTGTGCGTTGGCATGAGCGCAAATGGAAAATAAGGCAACTAGCGTGACAATTGCTTTCATTGGGATCAGGGTGGAGTGGTTTTCCGTGGTTACTGCGCGGTGTTTGGCATGCGGATGGCAGCCACTGCGGCGTCGCTCAGGCTGAGGATTGAGTACACAACCCGGGCTGTTGACCCGCACGGTGCAAAGACCGTTGCGCCTGTCTTTTCGAGTGAGGCCGAAAGCGCCGCTACTTGTTCATTGGTATAACCGAGTTCGCGAAAATTCTTGTTCATGTCGTTTATCAAATTGCGGCTTCCGGCCGGTCGGGGCGCATCTCGCGCCAGTGTCTTTTCCGATGCGTTTTCAGTGCTGAATGGAAACGTCAATTCCGCACATGTGGGCAATCCAGCCGATCAAGAGGATTGCGATAACGCCCACGACAACTAATTCCAAGCGAGTGACGCGTCGATTGGGAGCCGTAGGCGGGTTAGTTTTGGTGTGATTGCTCATTTCAGTTCTCCGTTAGACCGGGTTGCCCCTGTGAGTGCGCCAAGTGCGAGGAAGATACGCTTTGTCATTTCTGTTTTCGGTCAATTAGCGCCGGCGAATTTGGCCGTCACTATCCGTCGAGAAGCCTCGCTTGTCAGCGCGACTCAACGGGAGTAGGCGTGACTTCGAGAAGCGCTTTTCCCATGCTGCGACTGCTCTGCGTCGCGCCCGGTAGAAGCGATATTCAGCCATAAGCTTCGGCCCAAATGCAGCGAGCGCGGCAAGCACAAAGAGCAAACCAATGAGCAATAGGGGCACGGCTCTTTTCCTATGCCTTGTCTGCCGGGCGCGGCCACCAAACTGCGCCGACAGCCGCCACCACGAGGTACAGGACGGCCACTGCGGCCAGTGGATGCACTAGGGCGTAGGAATCGGGCCAGCGCTTTGACAACGCTTGGTCTGCCACGAGATAGACGATGCAGCACCCCACAAACCACAACCATTGCATCGCCGTCCGACCGTTGCGGCCACTCAAGCTGTTAAGCAATTTCTTCATCAAATTCATTTCTTTTCCTGTTTGCCGTCACTTCGTTCAACGCACCACTGCTGATTGCAGCACTACACACTCCCCAGCAGCAGCGTTCACGTCGCCGTTCGCCGCAAGTTCAAAGCAGCTGCCGGGCGTGGATTTCACACCACCTGCGACAACTTGAATTGGTTGCGTGGTGACCGGACGCCCTAGACTGCCCTCACCCAGCGCCGGAGCGGTAGTGCTGTACAGCGTAACAACCGTGACTGGCTGGTGGTTCTGAACCTCATCCGCGAGCGCTAATAGCGGTAATGCGGTACCGACTAGGAACATGACTACGGTCGATTGAATTGCAGGCTTCATGGCTCTCATAACGAAACACACTTAGATAAAAATAATACTAATACGCACATGTGCGTAAGTCAATCTAACAGTTTGTGCTTTTTCAAAGCCGCTTCTAGCGCTGTAATTGCCCAGTCGGGGCAAGGACGCGCGCTTGACTTGTCGGACGGTGCTTCCCACGATTGGACCGTGCGCAGGGCACACGGTCGCATGGTGTGCTCTGCGATGTATCGGGCGGCCTGTGTTTGGGTTATGCCTGCGAGTTCGCGTAGTTTCAGGAATTGCTGCTGGTTCAACGGTAGCCCTCGCTATGAATACGTACTTGTGCGTATTCTATTGACTCGTAATCAGCTTTACCAGCGGGTTATCGGCATTTTTTGGGGGAGCTTGACTCCGCGTCTTGCGGACACACTGAGAATCTTTCAACGCGGGGTGTAAAACCCTGAAGACGCCGCCGCGTGGCATCGTTCCTGCTAATAGTGAACACTTACCGGAGTTCACCATGAGCGTACTTGGTCTTGAAGCCTTCGAGTCTCGGCTCGGTATGCTGCTGCGCGATTTGCCGCCCGGCGCTGCCGCCGAATTATCCGATTTCGCCGCCGCCTATTGGAACGGCCACGAGCTGGTCTATTGCTTCCTTCGGGATGACGGTAGCGGCCAAATTGACGAAGAGTTTGACGTTGCGGACTACGATTGGTCAGAGTGGGAATCGGAATTTTCGGCGTGGTGCAAAAACCCGGTATTCAGTGCCCGGCCGGAAGTGCTTGATTGGCTCAAGGACGCCCCGCCTTTCGATGCTGGCGTGCCAACCTAGTCGTCTGCGAGCAAAGACGCCTGAGCATCCGGCGCGGCTTCAGTAGCGGCCTCGTTACCTTTCACGCCTGCTTTGGTTTTTCGTGGGGGCAAGGGATGCGGTTCGGCGTACATCGCGTCAGCGGGATAAAGCTTAAGAAACGAAAAGGCTTCGTCCGTATTTTGGCTTGCAAACCAAGCATCGTACTCACTGCAGGGCACGATCACGAGCGACCGCTTTTCAGATTCTGGCTTGTGAAAACGCTTCATCAGCGGATGGGTGTCAGCGTTAACCGTGAGCATCGTGAAGCTCAGCGCGTCGCCGCCGTCCGGTTCCTTCCACGAGCGCCAAAGCCCTGCGATCGCCAGCGGTTCGCCAGAAGCCAAGCCAATACGCCACCGCACCGCTTTACCCGTTTCGTAGTTCGGTTCATAGAACCGCTCAAGCGGAATCAAGCAGAGCTGAAGCGAAGTCCATGCGCTTCGAAAGCTGCGTTTTTCGCCAACGGACTCGGCGCGGGCGTTCATGGTGTCAAACACCTTTACCCCCTTAGCGATCTGCTTGCGTGGAACCATCCCGAATGAAGCGGGGTCCGTGGCGAACTGGTCATCGACCTTCCGCACAATGGGCGCGGTGTAGTCCTTGTACACCTCACGTGGATAGTCGAAGCCGGGGGCAGGAAACAGGCCGAACGCATTGAAGCGCACGGCAGGATTCGATTCATAGCTAGTACACATGGTCAACTCCTGATTGGTCGCTCAACAATACACCCACGCGTGCGACAGAATTCTCAGAACAATCGCAAGGCGTGGATCGGCACCCCGTCGCTCATGCGTACCGCCTGCGGCTGTCTTGGGGTAAGGTGCTGCAACCTCTCAATTCTTCTCAACGATCCACCCGCCCACCCATTGAGCCCCGCGCGATGACCCCCATGAGCCACCCTCTCAGGCAGCATCTGGCTGAGAACTTACGCAGCTGGATGAGAAAAACGCCGGCTCTGGACACGCAGCTGAAAGTGGCCGCCGCCTGCGGCCTTTCACCGTCCACGATCAGTCGAATCCTGAACGGCTCGGTCGCCGCCCACGTCGAGGTCTTGGACGCGATTGCGAAGGCTTTTGGACGCCAGCCTGCGGACCTCTTGCGGAGCGCGGCCGACACGAGCCTCAGGTATGACGTTGCTCGGTACGCTCAGCTTCCCGATGCGCAGAAGGACCGAGTCGAAAAATTTATCGCCCGCGTCTTGACGGATCAGGAGGGCTCGACATTTGTCTCCAGTCCGTTAAAAAGTACCGACATCGGGTAGCGCCGCACGCGTTCAATACGGCGACGGATCGTCGTCGGCTGGTGCGGGCCGCCTCACACTTGTCTTGGTTGGCTGCGGCGCGCTCGCGTGGCGCCCGGCCTCGTACGCCTTTTGGCGATCCACGATCGATTGGTAGCGCGCCCGATGTTCTTCAATGCGTTGCCGCTCAACCGGCAGACCTTCGCTGACAAACCGCTGGATCACGGCTTCGGGGGACGTCTGAAGCACGTCAAGCGGGACCGCGTCGAGCGAATCGATGCCGTGGTGGTACCAGCAGTACTTAGCCTCATCGGTGTCGGCATAGCGCAGCACGCGCTTTAAGATGTTGAGCGTCGCGCGCGGCTCGACCATGCCGATCGAGCTGCCGATGAAGTGTTTGACGACATCGATCGCCAAGGCCGCTTGCGCGAGCCCTTCGGGGTCACGCTTGCGGACGATGGTCGCCACGTTCGTGAGCTTGCTTTCAAGCAGCAGCACCGGGTGGATCATGTTGATCTCGATGCCGTCAATCACGATCGGCACCGCCTTTTCGAGCACCTCCATAGACCCCAGTCCCTTGATGAGATACAGGAAGTCGATCTCGCCCGCTTCAAGGCCCGGCAGGTCGAAGGCGATCTTGCCGCTGTTGGGCGTCGCGTCGTCGAGCGAGGCCATGTAGACGCGGGCATTGAACACCTTGAGGCGATCGGCTGCGGCGACTATCGCTTCCTTGCCGCCATAGAAATCGATATCACGCGTGAGAACCGGGAGCGGTTGCGCGATGCCGAAGTGCTCGCACCAGAAAACGACGGCTTGCCCACCCACCAGAACTGAATCGTCGCTGCTGGCCCGGCGGATTATCTCGGAGGCCTGATCGCGGGTAAGAACCTTTTTCTCAGAAATCATGCGGGTCGCCTAAATCCGGATACTGAACGACCTTTGCGTCGCGCACGTTCATCGGCGCGAAGATGAATGCCTCGCGACGATTGTCGGCTGGGGAGGGCGCCGCGCGCATCTTGGCTTCGAGACCGTCACGCAGCGCCGTCTCGAATTGTTCCCATCGGTCAACCACGCTCCAGTTGGACGGCCACGGCTCGGGCGTGGGTCTCTGGGCGCCGCCTGACAGCAGGCCGCCGACCGCATTTTGCAGTCCGAGCTCCGCGACGGCCGCGAGTGCGACATGCAGGCCGACGTTCTTGCCATTCTCAAGGTCCGCAACGGTCTGGCGGCGTATGCCGAGCGCGTGCGCGATATCACCCTGCGAACGACGCTGCTCGCCGCGCTTGGCGCGCAGCGCAGCGCCGAGCCTTTCAGCCAGAAGGAGGGATGCTTTTGACGAGTCCATGTTCGATTTATAGAACATTTTAAGCAACATCGCAAGCAAGTTGTCCGTTAAAACGAACATAGAGCGTTCTGTTCGTGCCACGTTGGTAAACACTAACAAATGCGCAATCTACGGCTCCGACCTTAAACCGTTACCGTTTGAACTATACTGAAACCTCAAATGAGGGGGATGTATGGTCGCCAGTTACAGGGGAAAGGATAACGGTCAACTTGCCGATGACGGCGATATTGCGCCGCCCAACGTCAGCGGTGACGCCCGGTGGGATTTCGCGGAGCTGCGCCTTACCATCAGCGGTGACGGAGTCGACGTTCCGCCTGCGCTGCGAGAGTATGTGATTGCGAACATCAGTCGCGCGTTCTCTGGCCTCGGAGGCGTGAGCGAGTCGAGCGTTCGGCTCTCGGCGTCCCCGAACGATGGCGATGTTCTGAAGGCAAAATTCACGTTGCACATCGATGGGTTTGTCCTTACGCAAGAGGGGCGAGGCAGGGATACCTATACGGCGGTCGACAACATGATGAAGGAGATGGAGACGGATCCGATCTTTCGGCTGGATCCGCACTTTCGTGGAGAGGACCTCCGTATGAGATTGAAGGACTGGGAGGAGTTCATGTCTTTGCCGAGCCCTCTAAGCTACGAAATTTTGCCGTCTGAAGACGCAACTCATCGCGAAATCGGAGAGGGTGTCCGCGCGCTTCAAGTGTTGGACTATCGAGCGCTCTACATGGCGTCAGCGTCGGCCCGTATCAACATGATCAAATCCGGTGTTCCCGCAGCCGATGTGGCACGGCTCGCACGTTCAATGGATAGCACCACGGCGCATCTGAGCCGCACGCTCTCGTTAGCGCTTTCGACCGTAGACAGGAAAGCAAGAGCGCAAGAAATGCTCTCGGCCGAACATAGCGAAAAAGTGGTCGGCTTGGCCAAGCTCATCGGACAGGTACAAACGATGGTTGAAGAGTCCGGGGACCCGAGGGGTTTTAATGCCGCTCACTGGGTCTCGGATTGGCTCGATTCGCCTTTGCCCGCGCTGGGCGGTAAGTGTCCGGCGGACTACATGGACACGGCCGAGGGACGTGAGCTGGTCGGCAGTCTCCTGATGATGATGCAAAGCGGGGCCTACGCGTGAGCGTCGTGGTGAGGCTCTGGCGCATTGCCGCCGATGCACCCACCTACGCGGCAGATGATGCGAGCGGTGAAGGCTCGCGACTCTCGGGAGGGCGCTGGAACAGAAAAGGCATCCCCATGCTGTACTGTTCGAAGAGTCGATCGTTGGCCTGTCTGGAGACGGTCATCAACCTCGACCCCAAATCGATGCCCCTGAACCGCTATCTTGTCGAACTAGCGGTACCGGTCGATGTTTGGAGCAAGCGCGTCGAGCTTAACCATGCGACCGCGCCCGTCGGGTGGGATGCTATTCCGTGCGGCAAGGTGAGTCTCGATCTGGGGGATCAATGGGCAGGCAGCCTGCTTAGCGCCATACATGCGGTCCCGTCGGTGATCGTGCCGGAGGAGACCAATTTCTTGATAAACCCTTTGCATCCCGACTCCGCTTCGATACAGATCAAGAAAATCCGGAAGTGGCTTTACGATCCCCGTATTAAAGCACTCGGCTAGCAAGAAGCCTGAGCCGCGCCTTGGCGAACCGCGCATGGGCGCGTGCGGATCAGCGCGCGGCAACGGCCTGACTTCCGGTCTCGACTCCCGGACGGATACCCGTAACGAGGTTGACAAAGCTACTCGCGCCAATTATCTTTTTAAGACGGAGCACCGGCCCGTTGCGCTGGCATTGCAGAATCTTGACGAGAACCGGGGTTTCACCTGATCACAGCATCCTCCACTCAGGACCTTTCCCGAGCGGGACATAGCCAGCGTTTCCCGCGTGACGGAGAGTCCTGCCATGCCCGAACTTTTTTTCCCCGGTTCGATCGATTTCGTCAAAAAACGAGCGAAGCAGTTGCAGCATGCTTTCCCCGGCCTGTCGCTTGCGGCGGCACAAGAGGCGACGAGCTGCGCGTTAGGCTTTAACGGTTGGTTCGATTGCAGTAGTCGCATGCGGGCACTTGCAGGCTCTGTTTGCCCAGTCGACGAAGAGATCACAGCGGCGAGGCGGCTGACGCGGCGGTATCAGCAGATCAACGCTCTTGTGGATGTGCTGGGTCTGCCCGCCAGCGAAGTAGAGATCTTTGTACGGGTCTGGAATCTCACCAGTGCATCGGCACCATTTCTCCTGCACGACGTCCCAATTCCATTCGAAGCTAGCATGGCGCAGTTAAATGCAATGCAGGCTTTATCGCATGGTACGCGACCTGGGGAGTACGAAGATGAAACTCCCGTCCTTGTTGCCGAGGGCATCATCTCGGGCCCTTTTGGGCGAAAGCAAAGCACCTTCCTTCAATTGAGCGTGCCGCGCTTGCTGCAGATGCCTTTCTATTTGCGGGGGAACGCGAGTGTCTTTCATGAAGACGACACAGCCGGCTTAGTGGCGCTCGCGTTTCCGGAGGTATTTGACCAGAGCGCGCGCGACGCGGGGCTCAACTTCATGGAGCAATTTGAGCCATGGCTGTTTGAGTGGCATACGGGTCACCCCCCGCTCGGTTTCAGCGGCATGACGTTGAAGGAGATGGTCAATTGTGCGACTTTGCAGCCTTCGGGCTGGTTTGCGATTTCGGCTCGATGGCCGAGTAATGAAAATCCATTGGGAGAGACCATTTCACTGCCATCGCTTCGCGGCGCCGATTTCGTTCGGTTCATCGAAAATAAAGGCGTTCTTAAAAACCTCCGTGTGTCTTGGCTTACTCCGAAATCGCGAAGGGACGTACGCACAGTGGGTGATAGGGACACGCTGTTGCAAAGGGAAGAGACTCCAGTTTTTTATACGGATTCGGAAGTGACGATGGGCTCCCCGCTGTACTCCACGCCATTCAAGCACGGTCCGATGCGAGCAATGGAGTTCGATGAGACGGTCGAGGGCGCAGGGATGCCGCTCGACGAGGAGTTGCAGTGGGAGTACGCGGATTCTTAAGCCAAGCGCTTTCGGACTCGGAGCTCTTGAGGACAAACTTGCGAAGCTGGCCATTCAGCTAAATGGGTTGCGCTCGGCCAAGGGCGAATTCGCTTTCATCGAATCGGTTGACGTGCAAGGACTACGGCGACTTCATGTGCGAGCTACCTCGTAACGCCGCAGTTTTCCGGTGCCATCTGCCAAACCCGGCCTGTGACCTCACGGCATCAATCGCGCCCTGTACGGGGGCGCTCTCGACTTCTCTGAACCCGACGTCAGACCCCACCCCGCCCACCCGCAAACCTCCACGACCAAGCCCGTGGATTTGTGGACACCCCTCGCCTGCCGCGAGGGTGCCCGCCTAGCGGCTTCATCTGCCGATTACGCCGCTCCCCGTCGACAAGCCGGGGACAACCTTGGGAGGTTGCCCCCAACTTGCCAACCGGTCGGCGGGTGCCCACAAGCTCCACCGGCTGTAAACTGTCAGTCATAGAGAAGGAGCATTTGAATCGACCAAACAGGTACCGATGAGCACGCGATACGTGGCGTAGAAAGCGCTTGACGCGGAGCCTATCGAACGCTTACGATCTCGCATGGATAGTGCGCAGATGAACCATCCGTTGTTGCATCCCGATTGCATGGAGATAAGAACACGTGGCAACGAAAAAGGCGCCGACGCTTGAGATCGTGGCGCATCACAAGGTTGTGCTGGCCGCCGCTCGCGAAGTTAAAAGCATCGCCACTGTCACCCCGGTCCGTAGCGCTGTGGAAAGACCGTTCCGCACGATATTGGCCACAAATGGGAATTGGCCGAAATGACTGACAAAGAATTGACTGCCGCCGCTGCACGCGCGATGGGGATTACGCTGCAATGGTCAAGCGAAGAAACGTTGGCTCCGCGTCGCACAGACACGTGGGGGACTTTTAACCCGCTGCAGGATAAAGGCGATGTGTACGACTTGATGGTCACGCTCAAAATTGCGGTGCAACCGGCGGGCTTCGCGGGTGGACCGACAGACCGTGTGATAGCAAGTCACGGCAACCTTCGCGATGAGCAGTTGTACGGCGACAATGCCTTCGCCGCGACTCACCGGGCGATCGTGCGGGTGGCGGCCGGACTGGCGGACGCAAAATGGTAACGCCGCAGCAGCTTTTTGACTTCGCGAGCACGTACGCAAGCACAGCCGAAGCCGAAGGCAAGACGGCGCAATACCCGAGCGTGCGCGAGGCTGCGCGAAAGTTCAACGTGACACAGCAGGCGATCCGCGATGCCTGCGATGAATACCATGGCAAGGGCTATATGCGGCCCGCTGTGGGCTTTGCGGTCGGTGGGCGCATCGGCGCGCATGCGACGCCCGGCGATCACCTTGTGGAGGCCTACGAATGAAAAGAGCGACTAAGGCAGAGCAGTTCGTCACCGAGATGACGCGCCAACGCGGCATGGACTTCGCCCGGATTGGTATGCAGGTCGAAGTCGCGGGCGATATCGGCACGATACAAGGCATGAATTCATCGGCGAATCTGGACGTAAAGTTTGCCAATGAGGCGAAGATGGGTAAGCACGCACACAACTGCCATCCGACGTGGGAGATCCGCTATTTTGACGAGCATGGCGGGGTGATAGCGGACTACCGCAAGGATGCTATCTGACCATGGCAAAACTTCCTTCACACACGTTTCGCAGCAAGTCCAAGACGGGTGAGCAGATGACGTTTCAGTCGAGCGTGACACTCGATCAAGACGGCACGTTCAACGCGTCGATTCCAGACGATCTATACGAAACGGCCGGGAAGATGCGTGGCGCCGACGTCGTGTTCACCAAGCCCGCGAATGCCGCCTTGCATCGGGTATCCGGCAAGCGACTCGATGACGTAAAAAACTTCATATACGCGGCGATGGCCGAACACCTGAAGGTCGAAACAACCATCGAGATGGTCATTGTCTACGGGCATATGGTTGATGTGGCTTACTCTCGCTCGCCGGACGGCGGTTTTCATCCCAACGGCTACATGGCGGATGCCGCTACATCGAAGGGTGGCTATGAATGGGGCGGTAGGCTTAGCGCCACGACCTCCTCGCCACTCTATCGCGTGGGGCTAGGCGCGAAGGTATTCGAGAAGCACACCCATACACGCGAGTCGGGGTCGATAGTGGAGTGGAAGCGCCCGGAACTTCCGAACTTCGGACACGAATCGCCGATGGCAAAATTGAATGCTTTCGTCGGCCTGAGCCTGACTCCCTCCGAAGGCGGTGGCTGGCAGGAAATGCCGTACAGCGACGATGCCGCGACGTTTTTCTATGACGCAATGATTGCCATGTGCAAGCTGGCGGAAACCGTGAGCACCTTTCTTGGTGACAAGGAAACGCTCAGACTCGCGATCGAAAACCGAGTCGGCATGCTGGCGCCGCCTCAAGCTGCAAGTATGCAAATCGAAGAGAACTGAGGCGGGATACGTCGCGCTGTAATCGGATCTTGGTCGCTGATCTTCTGGCCGTGGTCGTTGGGTTGAGAAACTCCTTATCTATTGTTAGCTCGTAGCCGGTGGAGCTTGTGGGCACCCGCCGACCGGTGAGCAAGTTGGGGGCAACCTGCAGGGTTGTCCCGGGCTTGGTCACGGGAAGCCGAGGATCGGCTAGGCGGGCACCCGAGCAGAGCGAGGGGTGTCCACAAATCCACGGGCTTTCAATGCTTTGAGGGTGTGGAAGCTGACGTTGGGTTAAAAAAGGTCGAGAGCGCCCCCTACAGGGCGCGATTGATGATCCGGGATTGAATGCTTCTATTCGCCCCCCGCCGATGCGCTGCGGATCGCTGGTGAGCTCGGCGCACAACAAGCCGCGCAAGATCAGCCGAAGAACACAGACTTCAGCCCTAAGTGTTGCCCACCGGTTGGTAGTCGACATTAGTAGATAAAAAAAAGTATGAAAGTCGGCTCGGGAAGCGCACGAATACCCTGCTAAAACCAACTTTGACACCAACGAGTGGCATTTGTACGCTGTTCGGTATCGCGCACGATGCGCATAATCACGGACCTGATAACAATGAACGCCACGCCCTCCCCAAAAAACAATTTGTCCGGTGAGGAGATTGCCGCAACATTGAACTCGCTCGGCGTCGATCCGACCGCCGAAAGGGTCGAGCAATTGCAAGCGCGCATCGTGATTGCCGGGTTGCCGGCGGGTGATCGCGAGACGGTCGTGCGTGATGCAGTGTCCGCCGCGAACCGTGCGTTAGACGAGGCCGGGACGGGAGACCGAATGCTGCAAGAGCAGCCGCCAAAGCAATTGCTGGCCTATCGGGTGGTCAAGCAGGAGGACCGTCGCAGGTTCGACCTGTCGCAGCCGAGCGTCCTCAAGCTCGACATCCCGTATTCAGCGGAGATGCCAGGAACCGATATGGGAGAGCAGGTTGGGGGGATTCATTACCTGAAGCGCGGGGGCGGTTGGGGCGGAGGCTTGTTGACTGCCGCGCGTTATACCGTAGAGGGCGCTGAGTTGCATCGTCAAAGTCTGCTTAAGGAAGGGTGTGTCGGCGTCGAGGTCGTTGACGCAAACGTGCTGGAAGCGAGAGTGCAGGTCATGATTGCGGTCGCTCGCGAGATGGAAGAGACATTGAGTCGGGCCGAGTACTTGGCATTGCGCGAACGCATCAAATCGCTTCCAGATGAAATCTTTGCCAAGGCAGTTCCGGACCTTGTGAAAACCGGTGATCTGGCTGAACCGTTGATTTTGTCTGTGAGCCGTCTCGGTGTCGTGGCCGAGCGTCGGCAATTGCACGAGAAAGCCACGTCACTCCCGTCGACTCCCGCGTTGTATAACAACGGGGAGGACTACGCCGACGTCCACTCCTACATCAAAACCAACAGCGGGGAGTGGCGTTTCACGGTCTCGCTGGACAAGAATCAGAATAGAATTTATGACGGAGAGGTTCACTTTAGTCCATCTGACAACGCACCCTTTGAGGTAAGCGCCGAGCCGGACCCCGAAGCCGTAGCTGCGTTCGCACCGCTGCGCGGGTCAGCGGTAAAAATCCTGCAATCTTTGCAAGGGCTTGGGGTCACATCTCCACGAGCAATGGATGACTCTGGGCAGACTCGCATGACAACTCAGTCGGCGCAGTTGCAAGATATGTCAGACCACAAGAAGGCGGCCGAGCTCGTCTACGGGATCGTGGCCGCCAACGGTGAATCCCTATCGGAGTTCACCGCAGAGACTCTCGTGGGCTCGATCGCGGGGTTTGTATCGCGCGCTCGGCAAGGCCTCGATCTGGTCACAGCAGGGGCATCGATCCGTGACGGGCTCAGTGTTCAAGCCCGCGAGGCCCGGCAAATGCCGTTGCCGGCAGTGGAAGGCGTCGATCGCCCGACGTCCGTTGTCGCGGCGGGGCAGTTTATGAGGGAATTGCTCGACTCGGTCGAGACGTTGTCGGGGATCGTGGATGCGCACGGCGCTCGCACGCTCGCCGATTTGATGTACCTGCAGAACGCCATCATGAACGGCACGTTTATCGACCACTATCCGGGCGAGTCTGCGGTGTCCGAGGTCGTGAAAGCGTTGCCGTCTGGTGCGCGCTGGCTGGAGTATGTTGCGGTCCAGCGCCCGGAAGCAGAGCCGACCGACCTATCACCCAGCATGTAATCATGCCAGCGATGCGCTGCCCGCTTCTCTCAGGAGACGCGGGCTTTTTTTCGCCCTGCGTTTTGAGGTCCTTCGAGCTCGACCATATCCGCTGCGTTGATGGCAGCACGCCGGAGGCGGCGAATAACAGGAGCGGCGGGCAGGGCGGGTGTCACAGCCGCCGGCGTGATTCGAAGACGGTAATGCGATGCGTTAGGGGCTGGCGGCGGAGTCTGGGCTACCTCAAGTTTTCCGGGCTGACGCCGATAATATGGCGGTCTGGATGCATGCCGTCCTGATAGGGGAGCTCGGCTGAGCAAAAAAGAGTGTTTTGTGAAACGGCAGTAGAATGCGCTTGACGGTCTTTAGGTATCCGGTTGATACTATAGTCGTGCGGTGTGGAGCGGTTGGCCTGAAAGAGAGCCGATGCATGGCGGCAGGCCGGCACGCAAACCCGTCACGAACGTATCAAGGATCGGAAAAAGATTATGCCCGTTACAACCGAACTCATAGACCTGATAACTGAGCGTGTTGGTCGTTGCAATACGGACGTTTTGACCGGTTGGGAGGCGGGATTGGCTGGAAAGCGTCGGGTCGCAGGCAAGCTATTCGCGCGAACCGCACCGGCTCACCTCGAAGGCCAGCGATTTTCCGATTGGCTAGCAGGTCGCGAAGCAGCACGCCGGTACAAAGCCGAGATGCCGCGCCGTGAAACTCACTTTTTAGGCTCAGGGCAGAACGGGGAAATGACCGTTGTGCGCAAAGGCTGGGTTGCGAGGGGCAAAGTTGTCGCGCAGATGGAAAAGGCCGGGGCGTTCGGAGATGTGTTCGTGTTTTATCTGGAAGGCGGCGAAATCAAGCGCGAAGTCCGATGCGGGATTTGAGTCGGAAGATCGGGGGAAGAGCAATGAAAATGAATCGTAAGGTGGTTATTGTCGCCGTTGCCAGCGCCGTGCTTTGCGGACTCGTGGCCGCTAAGGTGTATGCAGTTAGCCATCGGTCTTGTGATGCTGGTTGGCAGATGAGTGTGACGAAGAGTCCCGCGCTGGTGATCTGCATGAGAGGCGTGACCCTGTCCGGGCCTCGCGTTCCGGCTATCGACAAGTCGGGCAATTAGAGTCAACCACCTCGGGCACTGAAACCACGGAAAACAGGGGAAGTCGATGAGAAATATGCGGATGTTTGTTTTGGCGGGATGTCTCACGCTCGCCTGTTCCAGTGCGATCGCTGACGGTATGTCCGATCGCGCAAGCCTTTCTGCAGCCGCATCGTGGGTTGAACATCAGCAAGCGCATCTGAGCGCCCCTGACGCCGGGCAAGCGATGCTCGCAGACCGCTTGGCGGCCATGCCGAGTCAGCAAGCGGTCCCCCAGAGAAGGAATGGCGCATGGGTGATGCCAGCGCTTGCGTCGTTGGCAGGGTTGTTTGTGTTCGCTTGCGTTGCGATGAGACTTAGGGTGCAGCGAGTCCGCATAAGGACCCAAGCTGGCCAACGACCGAAGCTTGTAGTGGTACGCGGCGGCCTGTCGGACGAAGGCAATTGAATCAGAGTTGGGCCACACCAACGTGGAAAAGCTGCTGGCGCGAGAGTGCCCCGCACGCGGCCGGTAGCCGAGTTGGCATCAACAATGAACGTGAACAATTTTCCGGGCCGCCTTGTGCTGGGTGTTGTAGTCGGCGCGGGGATCGGGGCTGCTGTCGCCGGATGGCACGACGCCGACGCCACAAAAAAACAACGCCTGTCGGACTTCAAACAGGGCGTTTTGTTTGGCTGTAACACGGGTGGCTCAAACCTGCCTCTCACGGAGCAGGCGAGCAACTGTCGTGAGCTGGCAGACCGCGTTGCGAAGTAGAAGAGCCTCCTCGCGCGAGCGATAACGAAGGAAAAGAAGACGTCACATGGAAATGAGCAAAGACATGGATCAGTCCAAGAAGCTCCCGTTTTGGCTGCGGCGCGTAGACAGATCCGTGCGTGGTCAGGCAGCGGCGATCCAGACCATTGAGTTCAATTGGACTTTGGTGCTCACTTGGATTGTTATAGCCCTCGTAGTGACTGGTGGCATCACCCACATTGTGTATAGGTTTCAGGAAGCCTCGACAGAGAACCAACAGTCCGAGATCGCGTTGAAAGAGTGTTTGAGCGTTGTCGGAATCAAAGCAAAAGACCTTGCTTCGCATCAGGGTGGGATGAAGTGGACAGCGGTCGGTAGGATCGAAAGGCTTATAGACAGGCAAGACAAGCAAGTGAGTTTCAATTGCAATGCACGCGTGAAGTTTGATATCGGTGGAACGATTGTCGATACCGAAGATTGGATCGTTATGGGCCAAGCCGGGACGCCCCTTGTCCTCGCGTCGGCTCGATTCTTTGGCGAGGACCAAGCGCCCTGAAATCGTCGGGGAACAGGCAAAAGCAATAGGCGTACAAGCGCCCCGCACGGCCGGACGCCGGACACAGCAATCCCGAAATGAAAAACTACATTCTGGCTGTACTTCTCGCGGGTCCCCTCGCCGGTCATGCCTTCGCAGCTTCTGGTGCTATCTTCGATTCGTACAACTACAACCTATGCAAAGCGCGAGGCATCACAGCGGTCGGCGTCGCTACGCAGGCCCGCGATAGGCATGAACCTGTCGAAGATGCCTTGAGCCGGCTCAAGCCGCCCACCGTTATGGACATGAAGCTCGCGCTCCTCGCGGACGAGTACATAAGGGCGGGCTTTCCGGTTTCCGAGGAGCGGTCATTGGACGATTTAGGGCATTTCCTTACCGGCGTTTGCTACCAAGCGCCGATCGCGGGCAGGAACTGATCCGTTTGAAAATCCATCGCCATCGATGAACGAGAAAACAGGATAACTGTGATGCTTGGAAGATTTTTTGATATTTCGGCTGTTTGCCTGATCGGCGTCGTCGTCGTTGGCGGCTCATGGTTGGAATGGTCTGGTCGAATCGAGCAGGACGGGGTGTATACGCAATACGGCGAACATGAAGCCGTCGTCATCTTGCCCGGACACAAACTGCTTGCGGCTGACGATGCCGTCCCGGTTCTCGGCACGGATATGTGCCCGAAGCCAGAGGGCCTTATATCGAAGCTATTCATTAATGCGCGTGATGGTCACCAAGAATGCATCGTACTGACCAGTGGTGAGGCTTTGGTCACCGTAAGGCTTGGAGATAAGTCCAGCTTTGCAACCGAACAGTGGAAGGTACAGCAGCGGGATACGTGGAAAGGCGTGGAGTGGCAGTTGTTCAGGCCGAACGGACAGCCCGTTAGTTTAGTGGCCGGGTGATCGGTCAGACTACGTTCAAGCGCCACGTCGAATTTATTTGTCGGGAAGCGTCCGCAACGTTCGTCGCGGGAGTCTTACTACTTGTGCAGCACATTTTTGGGGAACGTATGAACGACAACAACGGTGGTGATGCTGGCCTTGTAACCACGGTTTTGCTCGGCGCTGGGTTCGCGTCAATGATTATTGGCCCGATTGCGGTCTTCGGTTTCGTGATATGGCGTTACGGTATCGCGGCGGTCAACCTAGCGCTGGCACCGCTGGTCACGATTGTCGCAATATACCGGACCGATTGGCTAGCAAACGTCGGTAATGAAAACCTTGGGTTGTTGGCCGGAAATCCATTGCATGATTGGCTCTCGCTCCCGTGGACAACTATCGCGGTGGTGGTGTGGTGCGCTGTCATCGTGTCAGTTCTAGCGCTGCTTTTCAACGTGATGCCTTCATCGTTTGCCGGAGAAACCGGGCGATCTGAACAGGCATCGCTGGATTCGTAAAACCAAGATATAAACCGTGCAAGTTCGGAGAATCGATGAATAGAAGCGTTTATAGCCTGCCCGGATACTTCGAGGTAACTGTCCTGTCATTCTGGTTGCCGACGTTCGTGTTCGTGCTGTTGACGATTTTCGTCATCCGGCGAAACCCGCTTACGAAGGGAACGTGGATTGAAAAAGGCGCGTGGACGGTCATCGGCGTAACTTCGGCAATGCAGATTGCAGGGTGGGTTTTTGACATGTTGCCGCTGCACGTGCTTAGTCAGGATCTCGGGTTAGCTGGCGCAATTGCTTGTGGTATTTGGGCTGTGTTCGCGTCGCTTAAGCGGCCGGATCGGTAAACACTGGAAACGAGGCCTTACTCATGACTGCGATTCTGACCAGCTTGTTCATTTCATTGGGCCTCGCTCCTGCCGCAGCCAAGACTGATCCATGTTTCATGCCAGCTTGGGTAACGGGAGAAAGCGCAGCTTTCGCGTGTGACTTTCACGATGCGGTAGCTATCGAGAGGACGGGGTCTAGGAGCACGTACACAGGCACACGGACCGGCGCGGCGTTCACCATTGCCTCGGTTGCGGGGAAGCCAGACATCGCCTTCATTGCAAGCGACCGGGTCGTCCCGGTAAATAACGCGCCAAGCGAGGCGGCAATGGTAGGTGCATTCGGTGGTTGGGTCGACGCTGGCGGGCGGGTTCATGGCGCCTATGACGCGTGGACGATTCAGATCAGTGCCACCACGTTTTCCAGCAAGCCTGCGGGGACGCTCGTCGCGTTGGTGTTTCGTAGCGCACAGCCGTAACCATGGAAGGGAGCACCACGACATGAAAAGATTTATCGTACTTGGGACGTGTCTGACAGTCGCTTGTTCAGCTGCGATCGCCAACACCTCTGCGTTGCCGTCGGCCCACGAGACGCCGCAGATTATCAAGGACACACGCGTCTTCAGGACCTACACCCTGTCTTTCACTGACGATGGGGTTTGCCGCAAGGCGAAAGACCACGCCAATCCCACGAAGGGCGATTGTCCCGAGGAGTGGAGGAATGTTGTCATCGGCGGGGAGTTAATCCAACGGCTCGGCTCGGTTTGCGTGGATGACACGTTCAGCCTAGGCAGCGAACGAGGGGTCGCGGCGGGTGACGACGATCGTAACGTGTTGATGAAAGTACCATCCGTTACGACGCGCAGTGTGGCGTACACGTGCGACCACAAAGGCGTGCCAGTGGGCGCTAGCTGACGCTACGGAAAACGGATATGGCGAACACGCACGTGATGTATGACACCAACGCACATGAGCACCTCGACGGTGTGGTGAACTGGGCCACGAAAAATTATCCAACCTCGGCGCTGAATCTCGTGGGATGCCGAGACGGTCGCTGGTTCGTCGAGGTAGATTTTGGAATCGACTACGATACGATCGACGGTATCTCGAAGCCCCACATCGTTCCGTATGTCGAGCCGCGATTCTTTGGCGACGACGACTCGGCCCGGGAGTTTGCCTTTATAGTGATCCGGCAGGTGCATCCTCAACTGGTCGACCTCGATCTCGATGCGTACTACGACGACGATTGATCAGAAAAGCAGGAAGACCCTCGGCAATCAAAAATTCGCGGCGCTATCGATGAACGACGAACAACGGAAATGAAGAGAAATATGATGGAAACGAACGAAGTCAAGGGCGACGACTCACGCAGCGGCGTGCGATCTCATAGTGGATTGGGAGCGCCGGAAAAAATCGCGCTTACCACGTTGATTCTGGTTTTTTGCGTCTCCTTGTTTGTGTACATCGCGCATCACGGTACACAAATAATAGCCGGATTCCTGAGGGCGAATTGATCGCGCGAGCCCCACTACCACGGAAAAGACGATGCAAATGACGAAACGACCAACGTTGCGGGATCCACTCAGTTCGCGCCACATTCGAGCCGGACGAGTTGCAACGAGAATACCTGCGTGCGCGTTTGCGCTACCTCTCTGCGGTGCTGGGTATGTGCTGTGCAAGGCGGACCTCGAACCGATCGTAGGGATCGTCCTTTTTATGGGGTTGATGATGCTCTTCCTTATCGCCCTCTATGTCGGATCGCTCTTGTGGGAAAGTTATCAGGACGTTGCGCGCGAAAGCTGCAAAGATTTGATGACCCGACTTGAAGGCCGTCCTGAGTTCCTCGAATATCGGCGCCAAGTTATTCAGTCCGGCCGCCGCTTTGTGTATGCGGATGTGAGGGTTTTGGATCGATATGAAGAGAGCCTCGCGGAGTGGCAGCGACAATCCGATCGAGAGCAACAGCTAGCAGCGGATTGTCAGCGGCTTTATGACCTCGCTGGTGATAATGCGCAAACACCCGTAGGTCAATCATGAAACGCTCGCTTTTCGGATCGTGGTGGTACATCGGGTTCGCGTTGCTGGCCTACTACGGAATTTGCCGGGTGGCGTTCTCTTTCCAAACGATTGACCCTGCGATAGTTGTACTGAGCGGCCGGTCGTGCGATGTGGTGGCCTTAAAGCCTTCGCCAGACGGATACTGCACCGCCACTGGGCGACTTTCATACTCTCTCACGGGCGAGCAGTGGCTTACCCCGGCGTCGCGTTCGGGCGTACGTGTGCGCGTGCCAACAGAATCTGCAATCGCGCATGGTGCCGGCGCTGAGCACTTCCCCGGTGGAGACTTTTCGATGGGGTACATTTTGATCCTGCCTTGGGTCTTGCTCTTCGCTCCGATCGCGTATGCGCTCTCGAATCAAATAAGCGATATTGGTCGGCGCTGGGCCGCATTAGTTGAAGGCCGCGAATAGGCATAGGAAGAGAGGGCGATCATGCAACCACGTAGCGACGACGGACTAACCGAGCACGAACGCGAAGTTATCGACGAACTTATGGTGAAAGTCATCGAGCATGCACGTCGTCGGGAGATCGAAGTATTGGGAATCGACCACCCAGCGATTGCAGTGCGCGCCTCACTTGCACGTTGGGTGGTCGAAGCGCGCAAATTTCCTCATATCGTTTGATCCAACAGAAAACAGGCCGGAAAATGAAATTGACCACGCTGGTCGCCATGATGTTTCTCGCCTCTTCTGCGGCGACAACCGCGTCCGCGATGGTGTCCTCGGACTCGGAAACGTTGAGCGCTGCCGCGAATGCCTACGCTGTAAATAACCTGCACGCTCTGTACGCAGATATCAACGTGCACGATCGGACAGTCTCGGTGCCGCACGGCACTGGATACGGGCAATCGTTGCATCCATCGATAGACCTGCTTAAGGCATTGGCCTATCTGCCCCCTCAATTCACGGGTGGTGGAGAGGCACAGTTGGCGTTCGAGCCAGTAGAATGCAATCGCCACAAGGTCGCATCGTGCGTGCTGGTGGTGACTACTACGGTCGCTGGCGTATCGCAGACCAATCGTCACGCCATTCGCTAATCCGTATAGAAAAGCATAATGGCTATTAACGGACATGTTGTCTTCGCGGGGTTCGCGCTCATAGTGTCACTCGCCACGGCGCTGTATTGCGTGATATCGAGACGCAGAGCAAAGCGGTTTTGCGCCGATTTCGCGAGCAAGATCGCGTCGGCCAAACAATGACCAAATGATAGATGGCGCCGTCATTGATCGAGCGCGCAACGCCCGTTGACGGTCGGTCAGATACCACTACGAAAAGAGGATGATCACAATGAACGAACTGCAACAGCGGCTACTCGGTGCGAACGAGTTTTTTAGGACGGTTTCGTTCTCGCGCCTTGTGACAGACGGTGTGATGTCGGATGAGCAGGCTCGCGCCCTGACCGAGGCATTGCATGCTCGCAAAACGATCGTTGTTGCGGGTCCGTTTGGCTCGGGGAAGACGACGCTGATGCAAGCGCTTGCCAACGAGCAGGCAACGCTTCTGCCAGACTCCTTCGTGGCGCTTATCGAAGACCCGGAGGAACTGCAATGCGCGATGCCCAATCAGACTCGTTATGTGGTCTCTGAGGAACTTCCGGCGTTGCATCGAATGCGCAGAGCCGCTACTGACGGAGCACGTCGGATAGTCTTCGGAGAGGTGCGAGAAGGCACGGATCTAGGTGTGTTTTTGGATTGCGTTGCGTGTGGTGTGAGCGGTGCAACGACACTATATGCGAAGTCGCTCGGTGAGGTCTTCGAACGCCTGACTACACTGTTGAAATCGGACGGCGCGGTGCAGCGTGAACTTCTTGACCTGATTGATATCGTCGTGTTCATGAGCGAGGGTAGTATCCGGGTGGAAAGCATTGTCAGCGGGCGAGATCTGGCAGGCCGTTAGTCTCGCGCATACGACTCCTTCGTCATCGTTGCGCCAGAAGGTTCAAAGCAAATATCAAAGGATTACCGATGGTGTCGAGGGTTTTGGTATCAGATGCGATGATTGAAGCGGCGTACCTCTGCGGGGTTGATATTCTGGCCGGCAGGCGCACGCGGTCGGCGGGCATAGCGGCTCTCGTGAGAGATTTCGACACCAAGGAGAGGACGGCTAGAGCGTACGTCGACTGCTACATAGCGATGCGAACCGGCAGGCTGTCGAAACTGACGGTCAGCGCAAAAGGGCTTCGGTTCTTGTTGGAGAAGATCGCTTCGGAAGGATTGCCGCAGCTCGCGGTCGCGTTGGGCGTCTTACAGGCGCACATCGATTATCTGGAGAGTCTGTGGGCGTCGAACGGGAAGTTCACTCGCGAGCTCGGCATGCGAGCCGTTTGCGAGGAATTTACAGCGGCGGTTCGCTCGCAGGCAGTACCGCACCTCTCGGTCGAGGCGTTCGAAGCCGAGGTGCAGGCGAAGCTGAAACTCACACCGAAGGAACGAGCTCAGGAGCTTCAGTCGGCGTCCGGTAAGCCCGGCAGTTACATCGTGTTCACGCGCGTCTTTCACCGCAGCCCCTCGGTGGTTGCAGAGGTTTTGCTGAGAGCGGGCGGGGTTTGCGAGGGTTGCCGCAAGCCCGCGCCGTTCGCCCGTGCCGACGGCAGGCCTTTTCTTGAAGTGCATCATCGAGTGCGGTTGGCCGATGATGGGCTCGATACCGTAGAGAACGCGATCGCGCTCTGTCCGAACTGCCATCGCGAGAGTCACTATGGCGCACAGGTGCAGACGTTCGACTAAGCGCGTGCGCCGCTCACGGCGCGATTGCGCCTTGTCCAAGTATTTGCATCAGGGTGCGGGCGTTGCGCTGCCCTTGATCTTCGAAGTTATTGTTGAACACTACATGGGTACGCTCAACGCTCTTCGAAATCTCTAGAATCTGCGTCGCGAGTCCACCAAGCTCGTCCTCGGTGTAGTCGTAATTAAAGCGGGACGATGCAGACGGTGCGTCTTTAATGTTCCATGTTTCGTGATTGCGACCATGCAGCCTGATAAGCGCGAGTTTTGGATTCGTTATCTCCCAGATCGCGGGTATTGAGTTCGTCGTTGTATTGGGTTCGTCGACGACGACATTCACGAAGCCTCGTTCTCGCTCCATCGCAAGTGTCGCCTCGCGCGCCTTTTCGGAAAACCAAGACTTGTGTCGGAACTCGGCCGCGAGCGTGAAGCCCTCCATCACATCGGCGCAATGCTCGACGTGTGCGCGACCGTCCTCGTTGTTAATGACCCATGGTGCAAACTGAAAGTGGACCGCACCGAGCTTGCCTGCGTGCCGAAGCGGCTCAATCGCGTCGATGTACCTACGCCAGAGCTCTCGAAGGACCTCCCCCGGCGTGTCTTTGTAATAAAGGTTCTTTTTGTCGCTGGGTGGAAGTGCGGCTTGTATGTCCTTGGGCAGTTTCGTTCGATCAGTCTGATGGCCGGTGAAGAGGCGGAACGCTTTGATGTTGAACGTAAAATGATCCGGCGTGCGCTCGACCCAGATGACCGAATTCGTTGGGCTAGGCATCGCATAGTAGCTGGAGTCTACTTCGACCAAGGGGAACTGGGTCGCGTAAAAACGTAACCGCGCCTCAGCGCTGGTGCAGCCCGTGGGGTAAAAGCGCTTGCTCGCGATGAGCGTCGGATCTGTCCAACTGGCGGTTCCAATAGCGATGGTCATCGCGCATTCTCCGGGTGTGGTGAGACGATTTTACGACCTCACGAGCGGATACCGCTTAGCGCCCGAGCGAGCAGGCGACGTGCCGGCCCTAGCCAGTCTTTCCGAGGGCGGCTGAATCGACCCTCTCCATCATGCTTCACCTCGTAATGCACCAACTTTCCGGTGGCGGCCAGCGCCACACGCGGCATCTTCAAGACGGCAGATGTGACCTTTTCGGCGACCGAACGATGTACCCGGGCGTTGGTGCCAAAAAAATAGTTTAAAAAGGTTGTCCAGGCGGAAGATTTTCTTTGTTACGCGCGTTTACCTTTCGATTTAAGGCAAAATGGCAACTGACGAGGGGTATGCGCCCGCTCGCCGCCCGCGAGGTCCAGCGCGACGACGCTTCGGACCCGGCGAAGGCAGTGGGGCGTGCCCGCTTGACTGGCCGCCGACCCCAAGCGCGTCGCGAACAATTCGCACTAAGGTGGATGGCGCTGGTTAGCTTCCGTAGGACTGAGGATCGGAATGGATTCGAATAGCGTGTTTTTTAAAGGGCCGCCGGTGTGGCGGGTCAACCTGCCGTATATCGTGCTGTGTAACGCGGTGGCGACCCTGCTTTGTTTCGAGCAGTACTGGGCCGGACTGCACGGGTGGGTGGCGCCGTGGTGGCTTCTCGCGTCGTTGCTTGCGGCCTTGGGTCTGGCGGTTGCCGCGCGTGTGATTAAGACCTTGCTGATTGACATCACCATTGACCGCGAACGCCTCACGGTCCGGTCCGGGTTTTTCACACGCAGAGCTGCCAGTGTCGAGCTCTACCGGATTCAGAACGTGGAATCAGTGAGCGTCTGGTGGCAACGCTTGCTGGGTTTCGGTACGTTGATTGTGTACAGCAGCGATGTGACTCATCCCATCTGGAACATCCCCGGGATGGTCGACCTTGAAAACCGCCGCGAGGCCCTCAATCGGGCCGCGATCGCGCTGCGCGACGCGAAGGGCATCAGGGAACTCAACTTCGGCAGCGTGTGAGCGGTTTTGTGCCGGTGGCCACCATAAGATGCGCGCAAGCGCGGGCTATTTGCCTGCCGAAATGAAGTAGAGCGAAGGTGAAGCATAACTGAACGCAAGGCATTACGTTGAGACCTGACATGAAGAACAATCAAGAATTGCTGGCAAGGATTCTGGCGCTTCAGGCAATACGCATAGCGCAAAGCGCGCACTTACCACCAGCGGTGGATAGAGCGATGACGGCGTTGCGCTCAGCGATCGACGACAAGCGAGCTTGTGTCCTCGACCTCGTGCTGAGAGGGCGTGTGCATTCACCTGAATATTTCAAGGCGAAGGCGCAAATGAAGGAATGGGAAGACGCCCTTCGCGCCAATCGTTGATGCCATTCGTGCGCGAATTGGCGCCCGCCACGGATGGGTGCCCAAACCATCCTGTCTGCGCGACAGAGAGCGCACATTTCCACGGTAAAAAAACTTTAAAGACGACACGCTTCCCACCCGTCTTACACTGCGCAAAGCAACTTTGCGTCTAAAGCAGATCTTTCGTAGATTCGGTGTACTCACAGCGCCCACGCGCTATACACCGACGACACTACGATGCACTCACCCATCCCCTCAGACATTACCGACGAAGAGTTGTTACTCTCGCTTTGCACAAGTGACGAAGACCCATGCGTTGAACGGATCAATGCCTTGCGCCCGTATCTCGATACAAGCGAGCCGCTGCCTGCGCATGATCGATCGCAAGCGATCAAGTTGCTCGTGCAGCAAGCGGTCGAACGACACGCACGAAACGGTTTAACGGGGTTGTCGACTGCGCGCTTCGAGTCCGAGCGCGCTAACGAGCTTTCAACTGTTCGCGCGGCTGTATCAGCAACAGAGGAAGCCACATCAGCGCCACCTTTCGCGCTGGTGCGCGTGCAAGACGACTTGCACGGTGCGACGTTTGGGCGAGGCGGACTGCACCTGCCTTATGCGCGCAACGATATGTTTGGACGTGCTCGCAACACTAGTCATTGGACCGTGAACTGCGTAGTGGCGGATCATGCGTACGGACGCTTTAACGAAGACGGCGAGGGCAATCTAAAGGGACGCATAGTGATCGTTGCCGACCCTCGCGAGATGCCTGTACCGGCCGGGCTTGGGCAGGTCGACACGTGGCTTCGAATGGATGCGACGCATGCTGACGGCGGATCCGGGAAAGCAAGCGACGATCTCGGGAACCCCACAGCGCTTACGCGAGGTATATCGGTCGGACAACGTGCCACGATCGTCGCGCCCCATGGGGTCGATGTACCCGCTGGTGCTGATGTCGTGCGTTACGAGGGCGGGCTAGTCGAGCGTGATGCCGCTGTGCATAGGGCGTTGCGCGCCCGCTCGATCGAGCCCGAAACCGCTGGGATGTGGGGGTGGAGAGGCAAGCCGGAGAGCGAGGTCTGGGCAAGCGAGATTGTGCGCACGCATTATCCAGATCACACAGATGAAATTCATTGTGGTGCGCACGCCGGCAGCATTGACGAGCAGATCGAGGGCGCGACACGGATCGAGGCCTTACTCGACCGGTTTGAGACAGACCGCCTCTATGCTGACGGTGCTGGCGTGGAAGTGCCAATGGAAGAGGCAATTGAAGCGGCGATCGCAGAACAGAGTGTCGCCCTCGCGGCAGTCGTTTCGGCGCTCTCCCCGGATGAGCGTGAACGTGTGGGCGCCTTTTACGATGATCGTCGCGATGCGCTAAGCGCACACGCCTACCGTTCGCACGCACTCGCGCGACGGTGGCAAGAAACAATGGAAGCGGCGGCAGTGTCGCCCGAGTTGCCGGGCGCGATCGGTTCGATGCCTCTTCCGTTGCCAAGCGATTCGACTATACCGCCGCCATTGCCGGCCATGAACGCCATTTCCGGAATGCTTGTGCAGCCGCACGCGGTGACCGAAGAAGAAATTGTTGAGGGGCTGATTCGTTGCGGCGAAGACCCGACGTATTCGCGTGTTCGCGAGCTGATAGAGGGTGTGCGAGCGGTAGGTATCGCGCCGGGTAAGCGCAGTGAGGCCGTGCTGCATGCCGTCACAATAGCGCGCCTTGCGTTCGATGGGGCAGGGTCCCAACCAGTCCGCACGCCAGACTTCCAAGCTCGGTTGCCCGAAAGAGAGCCCCGCTCACAGCGAGACGACAGCCCGCACAGCGGCTGGTGATGAATTACCGGATTCCCGACCTTTGCGGTTCAAACAAAAACACTTGGATCGACACTGATGCCCTATGAGAACGAGCGCAACGCATCACTGCATAAGCGCCTGCAGGCTGCTGTCGAGAGCGGTCATGCTCGGGTGACAGATGAAGGGCTCGGGATCTTTGCGGCCGACGACTCGCTACTGTCGCAGTTCGTGGCCAACCGCGTTGCCGGCCACTCGTTGTTCGACGGCGTACGCCTCTATCGCGGCTCCAAAGATCCAGACGTTGACGCGGGCACCTTCGACCCAGCTTTCAAGCACACTTCGCCAGATTTCACACTCGCGCGCAGCTATGCCGAAAAGCGCAACGGCGGTATCGGTCTGAAGTCCAAGGACACATGGGGCATCGGCGTGCTGGCGGAGTATGCCTTGCCGCCCAACGCGATGTTTCACCGGAATTTCGGCGTGGAAGCATCCGGCACCTCGACGCAGATGAGCAGACCAATTGGCGTAGATGAGGCATCACGGTTGATGGAGCCGATCGTCGATGCGCTGATCGCGGCGCAGGACACAGAGCGTGACGCTGCGGCCGATAAACTTCGGAAATATATCAAGGCCTTTCTCTATGAGGTACCGCTCGACAGTGGGCAAGTGCCGTTGCGCAAGTGGGTCGTTCAGCTCGATGAAGCGGGGGACGCAAGCCGGTTGATCGATTTCGAGGAACGCGGTCCCGTCGCGGAGGTGCTGATCGACGTGATCCGTAGCAGAAAACTCGCGATCGATGGTTTTGTCGCCGCCGAGGTCGCCTCCTACCTGCAGCGTGGCGGCAATACGGGCCTCGCCGAGCTCGATACCGTATCCCCCGGGGTATCGGATGCTTTAAAGCAGGCAGGCGCGGCCATTCAAGCGACGCTGACGGCCTTGCGTGAGCAGGGGCATGCCGAGACGCTCGGGACTGTCTCCGAGGCCTTGGCGTGGCGCGCAAAGGCTCATAGCGGGGTTTCACTACGAAACCTGACTAATGCCGGCGCCTCCGTTACTCATACTGACGCGCGCATTCGAACTACATCCGATCTGCAAACGGCAGTGGAGGCGATCGAAAGGGCATATGCGCATCAGGTCTGGAAGCCGAAATTCGAAGCGTTTTCCGCTTTCGCTGACGCTGCCTTGAATGCGGCGAACAAAATGCTTCGGGTCCAATCGGAGCAGGCAACAGCTGCACAGCAGGAGGCGGTGCGAGCGGATGCATTCGACCGAATCAAACTTGAGCACAGCACGCAATCGGCTGAATTGGACGGGCTTGAACATCAGCATGCCAGCCGAATGTCGGGAAGCCTTTTTGGCCGCTTGATCTACCGCTTCTCCGGTTACGGGGCGGCAATTGATTTGATCGAGGCTAATCGTGCGGAACTCTCTACGAGTGACGATCGTCTTGCCGATGCCTCGATCGCGTGGTCCTCGGCAAGCATCGCGTTGAAACAACAAAAGGCGGCGGCATCGCTATTGGGCACGCGACTGTCTGCTTTTGAGGCTCAGCTTGGCGAATTTAAGAACGCTGGGGAATTGAGCGCTCTCGGGCAACACTTGTTCGTAGTTTCCAATAACTTGAGCGCCAATGATTGGCGCCGCTTGGTCGATGATACGACGCGCGGACTTGACGAGTGCGAACGCGCCATCGACGCTGGATTGTCGGCCGCAAGCTTCGTTCGCGCCGTCGCGCAGTATGGTCTTGTCGATGGTCCTGCGCGGCATCGTCAGCAGCAAATTGGTTCTATCGCGCCGATCGTGCGCCCGGCTGCTGACGCGATTACGTGCGAGCAGATCATCGCTGTTCTGTCGGTTCGCGGTGAAGACGCAACGATGGAGCGGGTGGAGGAAGTTCGTGAATTCGTCGCTCGACAGCCCAGCTTGATGGGCGAGCCCGATACGATCGTGCATGAGGCCATTTCGTTGGCTTCAAGTCGAGCGAACGGTGCACCGAAGGATATCGACATCGATTTCGGGCCGCCGACGCCAGCCCTCGAAATGCAGAGCATGGAACTGGCATCCTCCACTGAACTATCGATGTGATTGCGCTCATTCTTGCCCGATGGCAGTGCACATTCTCGCACAATAAAAACTAAAAAATGTCGGTCAAAAATCACATAAATCCGCTTTCATAGTTGACTTTGACGCTGAGAACGCATTTTCGTACCCTTCCGTGTATCGCGCCACTCGCGCAACACCACGGAATTTACAACGATGTCCTCGAACTTAACGGCGCTGATCTCAGCAGAACAAGTGATGTTGTCGCTCGCTGAGTTCGGCGAAGACCCGACCGCAGATCGCGTCGACGCGGTGCGTACACGGTTAGCTGCAGCAGGCTTGCCTATCGGTGTGCATGACAGCGCGTTCCACGAAGCAGTCGACAGCGCACGCACTGACCTCGCCCTGATTGCTGCCCTTCCGGAAGAGGTATGGACAACGGCGATAGGCTTTAACGGCAAGCCGCTTAAAACGCCTTGTACCCTGATCGACCTTGGCCAATGGGCGCTAGGTCCCGATAAGGAGCAGTGGCGTAAGGCGAGGGTGTTCGCGTCGGGATTCAACGGCGGCGGAAACATGGTGGTGAACGCCGCATGCGTTTTTCTCGATGCCGACTGCACCCAGCCAATCGACGCGGGCAAACCGCCAAGCAGGATCAAGACGACGCCGGTTTCCACCCCGATGACGCACGCTGAGCACGAGGCCGAGATAGATCGCCTCCAACGCTTGATCGCGTTTCACGACTCGGGCAAGAAAAATGACTCTTTGGGCTTGGCCGAAAAAGTTAAGCACAATCGCGCGCGCAACGCAGCGCAACAAATGTTCCATGAGCACACCTTGAACTATTTCGAGCTTGTCGAAGAACCATCGCCGTTACCTGCAGGTCAGGCGAAGGCAACGATCGCCGCATTCACGGGCAATCCCGTTCAGAAGACCACCGGTGACGAGGCACTCCTTGTTCGCCTAGCATCTTTCGCGAGAATGTTAGCCGAAGATGCGCGTGGCGACGAGCCGTGGATTCTTGCCGCGCGCGATGTGATCGGCGGGATCAGGTCCACCCGGCCAGAGTTGCTTCCAGCGAAAACGGGATTCGCTTGGGATCGGACAGATCAACCTGTAGCGGCCACTGCAAAACGAGTGCTGGTCACTGTCTCGGGCGGCGTCGCTGATTTTCAGTCCGACGCGGGGGTGGATGTCGAGGTATTCGATTTCGATAACTACCGAGACGACCCCGTCAACACCGCGCCGGTCCCCGAACATTTTCGTGACCTCGCTCAACTTGCCGGAGTCCCCCTACCCGATAAGCGGCCGAGCGACGACAGCCCTTCACTCGACATGTAGTCGAATCGCCGTCAATTCCTCCCTTCCCAGACACGACTATCAGAAGAGCAAATGACCATGACAGATCCGAATCAGGCCGCCGTCAAGCTTTCCGCTGAACAAATTTTGCATGCTCTTTGGCTACTTGGTGAGGATGCGACCTCAGAGCGAGTGGAGCAGATACAAGCCGTCACTGCCACCATGGCACTCGAAGAGGGCTACCGGCAGGAAGCGATTCTGAGCGCCGTGGCCGCAGCTCGAAGACAACTCGAAAGTGTTGTTTCGCATCCGGGCAATTTGCCAAAGAGATCCACAGAGTTCGAGTGGACCCGGGAAGACTCGGCGGCTGCACGCCTACAGGGGTGGGATATCTTCGAAGCCCACGGGCACAAGGTTGAAATTCAGCTTCAACGACTGGATGAATCGGAAACGTTCCAGAGCGATGTGGCGGCGGCAAGCTATGTCCAGATGATGGCCAACTCCGGTGATGCGCTTGCCATCCGAGCCATCAAGCATCTTCTCGCGGTGAACAGCCCCGATATTCAAAAGATGCATTTGACTGATCCGCTGAACGCAACAGGGGAGCATGTAGTTCGCTCTCAAGCCGCTCATTTGACTGGTTATCCAGCTCTCTACGCGGGCATCGAGGCCGAGGTCACGCGCGTGGAAAAGCTGCGTGAAGCCACGGGGCTCGGCGACGTAGATTTGATCTCCGTTCCGACCCTCCGCGACCCTTTGATCGCGGAGGGTCGTTGGGCGGTATTCCGCGCCGATGGTCAGCCAACGTTGATGGAGCTCGTCAACGATGTGCGACAGATTGTTTCGGTCTCCAAGACCGGCAATACGATCGCCTTTAACGAACCTCGCCCTTTGAAGACCCGTCTCGCAGCGACGTTTGAGACTGAAACCGAAGCACGCGAAGCTGTTCAATATTCTCAAACCACGCACAACATGATGCGCTATCTCGAAAGGGCTCGTGCCGCTGGCCTTGTATCCATCTTTAATGCACAAGATCCCAGCCTGCGCGTCAATGTGCGACAAAGGTCGAGCGTCCTGCAGGATATGGAAGACGAGGGGCTGCCCGGCGTTTACGCAATCTCTTTCAATTCGGGTGCCGACCAAGGCACGCTCGCGAAGCGTGCGTCGATCGCGCTCGATATCTTCCATGGAAACTGGGGTATCGGAAACGTCGACGATTTCGACATTGAAGTTGTTGACGCGGCGGGAGCAAAGGTCGACCGGGACCTGCAGCATGAAGACGGGTCCGGGGAAAACTCGGGCCATGCCGACAAGATTAGCGACCAGCCATTGCCAGTTGGCCGCACGCCTGTGCTATCGAGGACGGAAGAGGATCTGTCACTTTGACGCGGAATCAATCATTCTTCGGCGCCGCGACCGGAAGTCGTGCGCCCGACAGCATCGCGCCAAGCGCGCGCATTCGGACCTGATGACCATGAATACACGTACAGACAAGCATTTCTCCGGCGAGCGTATCGCGCGGGCATTAACTGAGCTTGGTGAAGATGCGACTGCTGAACGCATTGAGCAGCTGCAGGCTCGCATTGACGTGAGCGCCCTGCCGGCGGACGCGAATGACGAGTTGGTCAAGACCGCAGTTGACGCCACGCGTCGCCTGTTGGACACAGCGCCGACCTCAGACTCTACGACTCCGGACGGTGGTATTGGACGCAGGTTTTCGGTTGAACAGATCGAGACTCGTGGCGTTCAAGCTGTTGGGACGTTCGACGGAACGCCCCGTCAAGGTTGGATAATGAACGCGGTCGATTTTGTTGACTATGCCGGATATGCTCAGCTCGTTATCCCCGTGTCAAGCGGCGTTGGCGTGAAGCGGGAAATCTGGCACCCGCAAAGCGCCAGCACAGAAGACGTTCAGTATCACGAGCAGCGCAAAGCGCTAGAGCAAAACTTGGCTGAGCCAATCTGGAAACGCTCTCGCGAAGATTTTGACGCGAACACTATCGTCGTTGACGTGCACCGAGTTGAGGGAGGCGGATTCGCTCTGGGAAAAGCGTTGTCTAGCAACGAAACCGACGCGCGCAAGCAGGCCGAGACTCTACTCAACGAGTACCGTCGACGCTCACCGGGTAAGGAATCGCTTCTGATGGCGCAGTTCGAGCGGACACTTCGCTCGACGAACTTCACGGGTGATGCAGTGATTCTGTCGGGGAGTGCCGTTAGCGGCAAACATGTGCTCCTTAATACGATGTTGACAACTCCGCCGGACCTCTTGGCGCGAGCATACGAATCCGAGATTTCATCGGCGATCGCGCGCGGGGACGCGGTGTTCGTCGTCGGCACTGGTGAAGACCCGCGTGAGCGCCTACTGGTGGAGCGAACGAACTCCAAGACCGATCGCGCGGAAGGCGCGTCACAGCCATCCGTTGGCCGTGACAAGGTGGGATCAGTCACAGGGAGTTTTGGAACCGTCAGCGGGTCCGATAGGGAGACCATGGACTACGCGCTGCAGGCGTATGGTTTCCTCATCAATCGGAACGAGCAGTTGTCCCTTCGGCAATTTGCGGATCGGATCGCGGCGGCGTATGACGTGTCGGTGCCTCGCAACGCCGAGGTGGTGCGTGTTCTCAAGGAATCGGCGAACTCACCGCTAGAAGCGATCCCATCCGAGCTGGCTGGACCAACATTGGAGGACCTCACCGTGTCGCGCCGCGACGGCGAGGTACTTGAGGTTAGCAGTTGGCTCACGCGTGGCAGATGCGCGACCGTCTACAAGTTTTCATTCAGCGAAAACTATTCGGTCCAGCCGTTTTTGATCGGATCGTACATGCAAGGCATCACCACCGGTTTGATATTGAAAGCGGTGAAAGAGTTCGTACAAAAGGAGGCTATGCTGGAAAACCGCAAGCCGGGAATTTCTGTTGAGGCCGGGGCGGAAGGTGAACACGGCGGTGCCGCACCGAACATGTAATTGCCTCTTTGGCACAGCTGAAAAGTGTTCAAATGGTGCCTTACCCGTTTCGAGAACAAACACTATGGTTGCGAGAACCCCACCGATAACAGCGGAGGAAGCTCTGGTCGCGCTCAACGCACTTGGCCTTCCCGCGACCGCAAACAGTGCCAACGCCTTGGTAAGCCGCATGGAAAGCGTGAAAATCACCGCAGATGGACCGCGCAACGCGGCCGTTCTGGCTGCGGTCCGCTTCCGACACGATATGGACCAGTTCAACGCCTTATTGCGTGAGCAGATTCGACCGATGCCACGTGCGAAATGGCAGGCGGACTACGGTTTCAGTAGCGTCGAACGGGGTTTGCAGTCGTTCGCGGAAGACTATGGCTTGAACCTCGTCCCAGACTATCAACGGGGGCATGTCTGGACGCAAGAGCAGCAAGAGCATTTTGTCGAAGCCGTCTTGCGCGGGACCCTCGCATCTAGCCTGCTCGTTATCCAGTTCAACGCACCGCACTGGGAAGAGTACGACTATCAGGGCGATTTACCCCGCCAAGTGGAATGTGTTGACGGTTTGCAGCGCCTGAGCGCCGTGCGTCGCTTTATGAACGAGGAAATCCGCGCCTTCGGACGACTTGCGAGCGAGTATGAAGGCAGTGAGTACGACCCGCAGCGCAGGAACTTCGGACTCAAGTTCGCGGTGCATACGTTCCAATCGCGCGCAGAACTGCTCCAGTTTTATCTTGACATTAATAAAGGTGGCACTCCTCACACAGCTGCCGAGCTCGATCGGGTGGCGGGACTGCTTGCAGTGGCCAAGGGTTCGTCACCGTCATCTAACCCGCAAGCGGATTCGGGCGCACCGAGCCTCGGTTGAAGTGGCCAGCTTGAATCACGTTCGCGTTCGGGTACCGTTTTATCGAGTCTCTGTTGGCGATACAAAAACCAACTTGTTTTTACGTCGATGTGTGCGAACATATCGAACAAGCACTTTCAAAAAACAAGGACGACAAGCATGAAAATTCTAATTGACTTGGGCGACTTGGACACCATGGCCGACGACGATGAAGTGCTGTCGGTCGTACGCAATGCCCTGTCGAATAGCCACGAACTTGAGAGCGGTGATCTGCTTTTCATAGGATCGGTCACGGCCACGATAGTTGAATCAGAGTCCCTTAAGAAACCGTCGCGATCCTTCCTCGCATGGCTCAAACGACATGCGACTCGCCAAGATCCGATAGGCGACCTTGCCCGCGATGCGAAGGACGATGCCGGCGCACCAAAGGGGCGAGCCTCGAAGACCGTATGGCTCGATTACCTACGCTCGACAGGTGCGTGCAGTGGCGCGATCGACGCGTTTAGGGAGGGATGGCGGGAGTTCGAATGCGAACCTGCGCTGTGATTGAAGGCCTTGAGTCGTTCGGCTTGCCGCCAACCTTCCCCGAGGCATGCATGCCGGCCGCTGGCGCACGGTTTATCGCCGACTGCATGAAGGGTATGGAAAAACGGGCGATCATGCAGATCGCGCGGCGTCGCGGCTTCATGCCGACATGGACACGCCTCGAACACCTTGGCCCCGGAGTGTATGGTCTCGGGCTTACCGTCGATCGCTGCGGCGTTCCCCTGCTGGTAAGAATGAAAGCGGTCGATCAAGATCCAGCGGCGATTGCTGTCAAGTGCGAACAGCAATCGCTTTTTTGAACGGCTCAAACAGGTTCAGGGCCACCGCCTTTAAGGTCGTTTCCCGCGCGAGCCTTCTCAAAAGCGCCTTTCTTTTCCAGATGAGCAATCTGCGCGCGCACAACCGCGATGATTCGCTCTGCCTCACTCGCTGAGGCCTTGTCCCCGGAGCCTAGTGCCCAGTCGTGAAAACGAACCTCAGTCGCGAGCTGCTCGGCTGTCATCTCTGCCAGCGGCTTGCAGGCGCGCAAATGCAAATCGGCTTCGAAGTCTTGTTTAAATTCACTCAGCTTCGCGCGGGCAGCGTAGTTGGCTTCCGCGAGAAAGGTGCCCTTGACCGGGTCATACGTGCTAAGACGAACGCCTAGCGAGGCGATCATGTCGCGCTCGCTCTCGGGCGCCTTGATGGTGCCGTAATAGCGTCCCGCGAATTCGGTGTTCATCTTCTCTTCGGAGGGTTGCTTCATCGACTTGCCATCCGGAAACACCACGTCATGGAATGTCAACGGGAAGCGCAGGAAGGTTTTGTTGTGGATACTGCGCGACCAAACCACTTCGTTCTGGACTCTAAAGCGCGCGCCGTCCTCGAAGCTCAGGCGCAGCGTCCCGCGAAGAGAAGCGAGATCCACGGTGTAATCGATCACGTCGACCGAGGCGAGGTTCTTCTTGCCGTCAACGACCGAGGCGAGCTTGCGCAGGTTCTTGTTGATGAAAGCGTCCCGGATCTCCTCGGCATTTTTCTCGGCCATATCGGCAATGACCTTGTCCGCGTCGGGGCGACGAAAAGCGCCCGTCTCCTTGGCGGGAAACTCCTTAAAGTCGACACAGTGGTTCACGACCGAATACGCTTCCGGATCTACACCATGAGGGCTTTTACGGCTCATGTAGAACTCGTAGGGATGTTGCTGCTTCTCCTTGCCTTGCTGGCTTTCCAGATACTTCGCGACCATCGACGTATATCGGCGTTGAAACCCGTCTTTAAGCGCCGTGTAGGCGTTCGTCGTGATGGTCTCAAGCGCTTCACGCACTTTCTCGATCGAAGCCTCGGAGGCGTGCTTGGGCACAAAGCGCGCCTTCTGCTCTTCGGGCGGTTTTACCTCGCGTTTTTTGACGTGCCCTTTAAGAAACTCGGCCGCTTCACCCAGCGGCCGAACTTCCGCGAGAAAATCCCGGATCGCGGTCGCTACCGGATGCTCCAGCTTGAGCTTCGCCACGTGCTTGTCCCACCCTTTCAAGGTGTGCAGCTGGGGCGTCGAGCGGTCATGGAGCTCCCTGATTTCGATGGGCTGATCCTCATAACGGCGGCTATAAAAGAAGGGCTCGCTGATGAGCGCTTTGTAGCCCTCTTCGAGAACGCGATTGAGGTCGCTCTTCGCTTCGTTCCAGCGCGTGTTCGGGATTTCCCCAATCTCCATCCCGATGGTGAAATCGCGCAGCGCGTCCGCAAAGTCGCGACGGCGGCGGCTTTTCTCTGGAAGGGCGGAAAACAGAGTTGGGAAATCTTCGGTTTTCATGGTGATTCGCTGGTCGGAAAGGGGGGTCGCGCGCCGTGCCGAGTGCACGGCTCACATGATGCCCTGGAGCGCACGGGCGCGTGAAGGGATTTGGGCGTTGGAATCGTTAATTTATCCGATTTTCGCTAAATAGTCTTAATATTGATCATATTTGATCATTTTCGATGCAAAAACAATTTGTGTAACTTGTCCGGCTTCCCCGATCTGTCACCAATCCAGCGCGGCGAGCCTCAAGTTCTACCGTTCGTGGCCGATAAGAGAGCGATCCATATCCAGTCAATCTTTTGTGGCGTAGAGAGTGCTTGACATTAATATCACGTTGATACTAAACTGAACCTCATAGTCAGCAGATGCGAAATTCATCTCTTAAGCGAGGCGTGATCATGATGGCGAGTACGGAAGCCGCGAATGTGACGAACGAGGCAAGCAAGGCGGCCGACATTGAGGCGGCGATCGCACGCGCGATTCCAGCCGAAGGCGTCATGAACGGTGTGCGCTATCGGGTCGAAAGCCGCACGTGGTATGTCGGCGGAAAATATCTGGGTCAAGCCGCGCCGTTTTTGTTGTGTGAGGTGGCGGATGTGGTGCGTTCGACAACCGGCCACTATTACGGTGAGTATCAGGGAACGCGTTTTGTGGACGGGGCGCTGGGGCTTCGCAATACGGTTGATCGCGAGACCGCGATGCAGGCACGCTTGATTCACAACGCCGGGTACGATCCCGCCCGAGAATTTCATGGCTTTCCTTATCCGCTTGCCGACTGGGGCGAAATGCGCATCGTCACCTTGGGGCTCGCGGATCAGCCCGACGCGACAGCGCGTGCGCAGTAGGCGCGACGTATTATTGAATTTGGATTCTAAGGAGCACCACTGTGCAGGCAAGAGCGCTTTACGACAAACACCGTTCGGCACCCGTGAGCGTGCCTCGCGCCGACATTACGCCGAACGATCTCGCGGCGTTTTGCGAGAGCGAGAAATTCCAGTTCCATGCAATGGGACAACCGCCGTCACCGGGTAGTGCCGGCTGGGACGACGAAACCGTCTTTCGCGTCGCGACTCACGAGTTTCCCGCGCGCGGCTACACCATTGCGCTCGATACGGTCGCCCAGTGGAAACGTGCGACCGCCGCCATCGGCCCCAAGGTGACTGAAGGGGGCATCTATCGCCACTTCATGGGTGAAGAGGTGACCACACTGTGCCAAGCGTCCGACGCTGAAAACACCGGCGACGTGATTGTGTATCGCGATGCGGCCGGGCGCGTCTGGGTGCGATCGTTCGAGGATTTCTTTCGGGTGATCCGATTCAAGGATGAACTGGTACCGCACTTCGCGTGGGCTCGCGGTGCAAGCGCTGCATCGCTCGACGCTGGTCACAGCGGTGTCGCGTCAGCCGTCGGGGGTGTGCAATGACACCGGACGAAGATCTGCTGGAGAGCGTCGGCGAAGAAGCAGCAACCCAGACTCGGCGCGCGCGCAAGCCGCGCCCGCAGCCGGTCGGGACGACCGTGGCAACACCGCTCATCAAGTCGAACGGCACAGGCGAGCTCCAAGCGTATGAGACCACCTTTTTGCGGCGCGCAGAACTGGCGATGCTGGGTCGTGGCCGGGGCTAGCGGCGCGTTGCCATCCCGGCTCGGGTGCGCGACAGTGCCGCGCTTGATGCGGAAAAAAGTGCACATTACGAGACTCGCGCGCTCGCGAGCGCCACGTGGCGCAACAGCCAAGTCGTACCATGACACAGAACCTTTGCCAATCTGAGAAGGCACACCATGACTCAAGCCAATTTGGCATCAACCGAACGCGCGGACCATGAGGCCACATTGCTCGCCAAACTGGGCAGCAGTGACTATCACCTCAGTCGCAGCGACGCGCGGGCGGTTGTGCGCGCGCTCGCGCGTTCAACGCCCATTGTGCCGGCCGTCCTGTTACACGTGATCGCGTTCGCCGCACGCTTGACTCGGCAGGCCGACACGCTCGCCGCGCATATCGTTGTTGGCCTCAAGGAAGATGAAAAGCCTGTGTCGCCGCGTGCGTTGGCCCGGCTCAATGCCATAGGCTCACCTAGATTGATCGCGCAACTGTTGGCGGATAAGGAGCTCGACGACAAAAAGATCCTGCGCTTGGAGGCCCTCGCGGGCAATCTGTCGCAAGGCCAGAGGGTGGATAACCTCCGAAAGCGCGTGGCCAAGCGGCAACAGGCGGCAGAAAGGGCGGCCACCACGGCACGTGAGCAAACCGAAGCACTCAAAACACCCTCCAGGAACCGAAAATGACACTTTTCTCGCAATACGGGGCCTTCTGGGCAAGGTTTTTAGATCTTCCCTTCGCCACGGCCATCAGCGCCATCGTGGTGGCGATGCTGGCTGCACCGGTCACCGTGTTTTTGCATGAGGTCGGGCATTGGACTGCCCTGAAGAGGTTTGGCGTTACAGGTCGGATCGGCCTATTTGTTCGCCGGGGCGAGTCACGGTTCTGGTGGCTATCGGTCATGGGCGTGAAATTCGACGATGCCGACTACCTGACGCTGTCCCGAACCCAGTTCCGCATCGTGGCCGCGAGCGGCCCTGCCGTTGACATCCTTTGCTGTGCCCTATGCCTTACCGTCGGGCCGCATCTACCGGGGCCTGTGTGGCTTGCAAATGGCATCGCCTTGTTGGGTGCGATCTATATGCTCGTATCCATGCTCAACATCGTGCCGCTGCCGATTCGCAATGACGGCTGGCTGGTGTGGCGCCCGGAGGCGGCGCTGGCCAAGATTCAGCCCCCAATCGAAACTGCGCTTTAGACCATGACCTACACCGGCACGTCACCGACCCACGCAGGCCCGACACAACGTCCTCTAACGGGCATCAGGGGCTTTCGACTGCGCGAACGCTGCGTTCCGGACGATGCCCCCGCTCAGACGACGCCGGCACGGCCTGACGTCAATGTGGCGGCTCTTACGCAGCTCACGGAAAGACTCCATCTTCTGGCCGAGGGCTTCTTCGATATGTCAGAAGACGATTTTGGTGAGTGGCTAAACGCAATGCCTCAGGACGAGTTTTTCGAATACATCCGTCTCGGTGCGCAAGGCGTCGGCCAAATCATTCGCGATGCCCGCGATCGTACCGCGCGAGCTAAGCGCGTTATTCCCCGTCCCACAGGGAAGGGGCGCACAGCATGAAGATCCTTCAGGTCGACGTGAACAAGCCAAGCTTCTCCGCGTTCACCCGTGCGGCAGCCGTATCGACCATCATTTTTGTGGCGATACTTGGCTGCTGCGCGCTCGTGGGCTATCAAATGCCCGATGCGCGCAAGGCGCTCACGCTCGCTGCAATCTTCTGCGGCCCTCTCAGCCGAGAGATGGGCGTCAAACCTGAGATCGGCTGGCGCCACGCCGTCTTGATGCTGCTCGGCGCCTTGATCGTCTACCTTGCAGTTTGCGGTCTCCTGTTCCGCCTCAGTCAATAACGGCGCAACAATTTGCGTCGTAGACACCGCTTGACGTGAACGTCGTCTTGAGACTATTCTCAATTATCCCGACACTGTTCCCTCCTCCAAAATGACTGCCAAACGCCTTCGAGATGTAATGCCTCACGAATTCGTCGGCGGCAGCTATAACGACGTCCCTGCGTATAAGTATCGCGATGAGTTGGTCGCGGCCGAACACCTGCTGACGAAGCGGTGGCCCGGCCCACATAAGAACGTGTCTTTTTGGGTGGAACTTGCCAACGGCCGCGCGGTGGGTTGGAATGAAAACCCGGCTATCGGCTGGTCGTTCCCGGTCGTCAAGCTGAAAACAAAATGAAGCGTGCGGAGCAATTGCCTTCAAGTTGAAACCCATACATCAATACGCCATGAACAGCAAAAATCTATACCGATTTGCCGCTTCCCTGATCATCGTTTCTGGACTGGCCGGGCAGAGCGCGATCGCGCACACACAACAGTGGTATCTCGATCACCTTGATGAGGCCAAAAATACGCAAGCGGATTGCCAGACACGCGTGAACGCAAAGCAGCGTTTGTCAGACGATGAGATCACTGAGTGTCAGCGAGCATCCACTGCTGCGATTCGCACGCATCAGTACACGCCAAGTAAGCCGAGGATGTGGTAGCCGGAATCTTTCATGCGTCACATCTGTAGTGGAGCATCGCAATGAATGAAGACGACGATGACGCGATACAGCCACCGCTGCTGGATCTAGCCGGTCTGCTCGACGCGCTGGGCATGCCTTCTGTTGGCGTACCTAACGCGGCTGATCGGCTCTTCCCGAGAGCGGCTGAGGAGTACGGTCACGCAAGGATCGTCCATGATGCCGTTGGAGGCTGGTTTGTCTATTCAAGCGGCTACAAGGACGCCGCCGATATCGTTGTGAATCAACTCAAGCAGTCGCAACGGCAACAAGACTTCTTGGTGTACCCGGTCATGTTCCTGTATCGCCATTATCTTGAACTGACTATCAAGGGTTTGATTGTGGTGGCTTGGCGATTTTTGGACAAAGCCGCCGAGGACGACTTGCAAACGCACGATATTAGGCATTATTGGGCGATGTGTCAGACTCTGTTACGCGAAATCTCGCCGGGCGATTCAGTGGAACAGCAGACGCAGATCGGCCGATTAATCGATGAATTCTGCAAACATGACGCGAGCTCGTTCGCGTTTCGCTATCCCGTAACGAAACCTGATAGGAAAACCAAGGAACGAGCGCTGACGCTCGATGCGCTGCGTATCGTCGACCTACAGAATGTGCAGGAAGTAATTGCCAAGATTGCGGTGTTTCTGAGTGGTGCCGAGGTTCAGATTGCGTACTACATGGATTGCAAAGCCGACATGGCAAATCACTATGGGCCACATGGCAGCGAACTTTAGCCGGTTCTCGAACAAATAGAGTGCTGATACGCGATAGCGCGTAGTCATCCCTACCGCCGTTTGATAACAAACCTTCAAGCTCGATTACGCCCCGTCGCTGAGTCGACGCAACTGGTACCCAAAAACAATGCAGAGCAACCTTGCTTTCGTTTCGCCCAGCCTGACACCCCAAGCCTTCATCCGCAAGTGGGCGCCATCGACGTTGAAGGAGCGCTCTGGCTCGCAAGAACACTTCATCGATCTATGCCGAATGGTCGGAGTGCCTACGCCAGCGGAAGTTGACAAGTCAGGACGATTTTATTGTTTCGAGCGAGGCGCGAAAAAGGCGCAGGGTGGCGATGGCTGGGCAGATGTCTGGTTGCGCGGGCATTTCGCGTGGGAATACAAGGGTAAGAGAAAGAATCTCAAAGACGCCTACCTGCAGCTTTTGAACTACGCAACGGCGCTGGAAAGTCCGCCCTTGCTGGTCGTATCCGATATGGAAACGATCATGATTTACACTCAATTCACGAACACGGTTCAGGCCATACACGCGATCCCCCTTGAGGAAATCGGGCATCCGGACAACATAAGGCTCCTGCGAGCTGTTTTTACAGATCCCGACTCACTTAAACCCGGGATCACCACGCAAGCAATCACAGAGGATGCAGCGAGTCGGCTTGCCGGCATTGCCCTCAGACTTCGTGAGCAAGGTCACGAAGCGCATCGCGTGGCGCATTTTTTAAATCGCATGCTTTTTTGCATGTTCGCGGAGGATGCGGATCTGCTACCCCGAGCACTCTTCACGAGACTGTTGGAAAGCTGCGTCAAGCGCCCTTCGGCCTCCGAGGCGATGTTTCGCGATCTGTTCAAGGCGATGTCCAAAGGCGGCGTATTCGGAGCCGACTTCATCGAGTGGTTCAATGGCGGTCTCTTCGACTCGGACGACACCATTCCGTTAAGCGAAAAGGATGTCGCCGACTTGCTTGAGATTTCGCGGATGGACTGGAGCGCAATTGAGCCCTCCATTTTCGGGACCCTGTTCGAACGCGGCCTTGACCCGGATAAGCGCAGCCAACTCGGGGCACACTACACCGACGCGGAGTCCATCATGCGCATCGTGCGCCCCGTAGTTGTTGACCCCTTACTCGCGGAGTGGGCTCAGATTGCGACCGAGATCGAAGCGACTTTGCGCGAATCGTGGAAGGCCAAATCCATCCGGACGCGCGATAACCTCGCGACCAAGGCCCAGCGCTTGCAACAAGGCTTCCTGCACCGGTTGGCTACGTTCAAGGTGCTGGATCCAGCTTGTGGATCGGGAAACTTTCTCTATCTCGCCCTTCAAGCGCTTAAGGATATCGAGCACCGTGTTGTGATCGAAGCGGAAACGCTGGGATTGCCACGCGGGTTTGTTGGCATGAACGTTGGTGTTCACAACGTGCGCGGCATCGAGCTCAGTCACTACGCCGCCGAACTGGCCCGCGTCACAGTGTGGATCGGCGAAATCCAGTGGATGCTCAAGCATGGCGTTCCGCCCTCCAAGAATCCTATTCTCAAGACGCTTGAGACAATTGAGTGTGCGGATGCATTGGTCACTCCAGAAGGCGACGAGAAGCAATGGCCTGAGGCGGATGCGATCGTCGGAAACCCTCCGTTTCTCGGCGACAAGAAGATGCAGTCGGTGCTAGGCAAAGACTACACTCAGCTGTTGCGCTCGATCTACGAAGGGCGGTTAGACGGACGCTCCGATCTGGTGACCTACTGGTATCTCAAGGGCCTTGAGGGGATCGAAGCGGGGCGCTATACCCGCGTCGGATTGGTCGCCACAAGTTCAATCAGTCGAGCAGCCGGTCAAGACGTACTCAAATCAATCACCGATCGGGCTCGAATCTTCCATGCCTATGCAGACGAGGACTGGGTCAACGAAGGTGCGGCCGTGCGCGTTTCGCTTGTCTGTTTCGAGGCCAAGAATGGCACTGCGCCAGTGACGCTCGATGGTCAACCTGCCGTCGAGATCTATGCGGATCTAACTGGCGCCGGAATTGATCTGACCAAGGCGCAACGTCTGCGGCAAAACCAGAATATCGCGTACCAAGGCATCAAACGCGTCGGCACGTTTGAGGTTCCGGCCGAGATCGCTCGCGAATGGCTGCGAAAGGGCGGCAACCCGAACGGGCGGCCGAATAGCGATGTACTGCGCCCATGGGCAAGCGGATATGACGTGTTACGGCGCCCACAGGAGCACTGGATAGTCGACTTCGGGGTCAACCGCACGGAAGCGGAGTGCGCGGGTTACGAGGCACCTTACGCTTATATCAAGGAACTGGTCAAACCCGAGCGGGTTGGTAAGCGCGAGAAGCGTGCAAACGAAGAGTGGTGGGTCTATTACTGGCCACGGCCGGAGATGCGCGCGGCGATCGCGCGCAACGCAAGCTACATCGCAACCGTAGTAGTAGCCAAGCACCGGATCTTCCAGAGTATTGATAGCCGAGTCGTGCCTGACGGCGCACTGGTCGTGTTTGCTCGGAGGGACAGCGAATTTCTTGGGATACTATCTTCTCGTTTTCATGTGCTCTGGTCAGAGCGCTGTGGGTCGACACTCGAAGACCGTCCGAGGTACACGCCGACAACCTCGTTCGAGACTTTCCCATTTCCTGACGGCCTAACACCCGATCTTTCAACGGAAACCTATGACAACCCGTATCGAGCAGACGTGTTGATTGCCACGGGGCAGCTAACATACCAGCGGGAGATGTGGTTATTTCCGAATGAGTGGCATGAACTCGTTCCCGAGGTCGTTCCGGCTGGGATGACAGAAACGCCATATGCGCCGCGCATTGTCGTCAAGCCCGAGCATGCTCTTGACGCCAAGGCGCGAACGTTGACAGCCTTGTACAACGCGCAACCGACGTGGTTAGTAAAAGCGCATGAAGAGCTCGATGCTGCAGTAGCGCATGCTTACGGATGGTCGGACTACACGCCAGCCATGCCTGACAGTGAAATATTGAAGCGGCTGCTCGACTTGAACGCAGCACGCGCGGCCCGGTAACTGCGCATCTTACCGATCACTGTTCGCTCATACGGAGAGCTGACCTACTGCGCTAGGTCGCCGCAACCCCAACCCAGTACCACTGGACGCGTCTGGATGGGCTCGGCGCTCCGTATGACATCTGCGGGCCGTGGCCCGTAAAAGACCGCTGTGACATGCCGCTCTTGGCTCGCTCGGCTAGAATTCCAGAATACTCAGACGGAGGGCGACCATGGGTCAAGCCAGCAGACGCAAGGCAGAAAAGCACGCGTGGTACGAGACGCTCACGCCAGAAGAGCAGACCGTGGCGGACACAGCGCTGTTGGTTCATCACCGCTTAACCAAAACGAACCAGTTCGTCGGGGCGTGCTTTTTCTACGCATTCTTCCTGCGCAAATACTTGCTGGAGAAGAACATCGCGGTAACGCCCGTCGTCGGCTGGGCCGCCGGGACGGACGCGAGATCCGGCCAGCCCATCGTGTTCGCGCACGGCTGGACCGATTTCGGCGGCAAGCGGATTGACATTTCCCTCACTCAGATCCAACCCGAACAGGCTCTCTCGACGCCCCCGGGAGATCTGATTGTGCTCGATCGCATCCACACACCGGGCAAGGCGAGCTACGCCTATCTGGCGCAAACCACCCCAGAAATTTCCGCGAAGATGGCCGCAGACGGCGCGGCTGGCCAGCGCCGTCTCAACGAAGTCGCAGCCCAGCGCGAGAGGGCTGCGGATGACGCAAAAATCGATGCGTACTTCAATGATGCGCCACCTGCGTACCGCTACGAGCGCATAGTGGGATTGCTGCGCTAGCGTCGAGTGATTACGGCTCGGACCGTCAAGAAACAGGCTCTGTTTGAAATCGAAGCAACAACCGCGCATACACTGGGCAGAAGACCGCCAAAGCGGTGCTACTGGCAATCAATATCGGACTCGAACATGGCATTCAAAATCACATCGGCAGACCAAAAGCGCCTTGTGGCGGCCTTTGGCGATTTAACGGCGGAACGCGAGAAACTGGAGGATAGCGTTAGCGTGTTCAATGAGGCGATCGCCGCTGCGCGTGCGACGCTTCAGGCGGATGTCGATTCCTTCAACGAAAAGGTACAGTCCGTGCGAGGCCTCGTGGAAGACGTACATCGTGAGTTGGACGAGGAATTCGACGCGCGATCCGATAACTGGCGAGATAGCGAAAAGGGCGAACAAACGAGGCAATGGATCGACTCCGTTGAAACGTTCGCACAGGAGTTGACCGATGCGTCGCTTGACAGTTTTCCCGAGACACTGGCATTCGAGGATGTGATCGGCGACGACCCGACCGATGACTACAACGAACTTGACAAAGAGCCGCAACTCGACGCTTAGCCGGCGGTGCGCGAGCAAGCCTCCACCTGCACGAACGCGTTTCGCCACAGCGCGATGTCCTAACGTGCGCGCTGCCGCGCAACGCTTCCCACCGCGTAAAAGTCTGGATGACAACGGTAACGTCACCAACTAAACTTAGGAAACCGAAGTCCCCCGAAAGATCATAAGAATCCGTCGCACGGAGGCTTGTCATGGGCATCGATCCTTTAGTGTTTCGCGGCACCGAACGCATCCTGATCGTCCTCATCGCCGGCCTGTCTATTTTTTTAGGGTATCGCCTGTTCCATCTTGCCGTAGCAAGCGAAGGTGAATTCGCCGGAAAGGGCTACGGCGCGAGCGTCACGATGCGACGGATCGGGCCGGGCGTATTCTTCGCATTCTTCGGCGCAGCCGTTCTGATTTTTTCGATCCGTGCCTCGCTGAGCGAACCCGGTGGGCTCAGCGCTGACTCCCACAGTGGCGCGGTCAAGGCAGGCGTCACTTACTGGGGCGACGCTTCCGGTTCGGACCTGATTGACAATGCCCGCGTACGCGACGCGATTGCCGCAATTCGCGATTTGGGGAGTCTGCCGCCGCGAAACAACTTGTCCGGCGACCAACTCAATCAGAGCAACCACGCGATCAGCATACTGACCGCGTTCAAGTCAGACTTACTGGCTTGCACGTTCGGCCAAAGCAAGCTCGATACCTACGGGAAAGTGCAGGCGGCGTTCAATCAAGATCCCGCCAATTATCAGAAGCACGTTTCGGATGCTGATCTGGTGACTTACCGGCAGGTTAAAACCGTCCTCGGGGAATAATCGTGTTACGCATCTGCCGGCGGAGCTTGATTGCCCGCATTTCCGTCACGCTCGCGGTATTTGCCTCCTCGCCAGCGCGAGCTTACGACGCCGATGTGCAAATGCAGCAATCGATCGCCATCGTTGGGGCGATTGTGCAACTGGTGCGCGCTCAGATCGCTTCGCTGGGTGCTCCCGACGTCCGCGCGGCGGATGCACAGATATCTTTCGTGGTCGACGACACGCCGATCCCTAATGCATTCGAGCAAAACGGGGTAATTCACATCTCGAATAGCCTGCACGTTATGTTCCTCTACGTCGCCGACGCAGGCGTGGAGAACGCGGCACATCAGACGTTCGGAGCATGCGGGGATGCTTACGGCACCTATCTCACCACGGTCGTCTCGCAAAACAAGGTACGTGTCGTCAAGGGTCTGCCGTTGCAGGCGGTGAAGCCGCCCGAGGAGTTCATTGCGCTTTCCCAGCCTCTATGTGCAGGCTTTGAGAAAGCTTTCCCCGTTAGCGCGGAGCTGCGTAAGTGGCGCGACCAGCGTGTGATCGACATGATCGGTTTTGTCTATCTGCACGAGCTCGCTCATTTCGCTTTGCATCACACGGGCGTCACCGATGCGGCCATTCACGCCGCGCTTGGTGGCATCCAGACGCCTCAGGCGCTTTCCGAACTTGCGCGATCGCGGGATCAGGAATTCGCTGCAGACGCGTGGGCGTTGCGGCAGTACATCCGCATGTTCGGCCCTGAGCCTAACTTGATGTACTACGACTTGCAGAAGACCATGACGATCATGGGTAATAGCTTTGACTGCACGCATGACGTGAATTCAACCCATCCGACCGGGATCGAACGATATGCGGCGCTCACGTCGGTCTATCGAGACGAGTTCAAGCGCAAGATTGGCTATGACGTCTCGCCTCAGGAGAGCGACCTGCTCAACGACTGGGTCAAGTTCTCGAAGCACGCGCGCGATGGATTGCACTGCGAAAGCGCCGCGCCGGTGCCGGCAATGACGGATCCGCACGACTACGGCAACTGCTACGCGGAGCATAGATGCTTTGCTTCCCCCGCTCCGTTCAAGCCACTCGCCGGGACTAAGGGGCCGGGAAAATAGGCAAGCGCCCGAAGTACAAGTGCAATGCGAGGCCGGAAAAGTAGGGCGTTACGAGACCACCGCCGCTGTGCCGGCCACGCCTCGACTTATTCGTCGTAGATTGTGCTTGACTCTACCCAATCAAACGCACTATTCTGCAGTCGAAAGACGCGGCCCTGACGCGCCGTGTCGAAGACGCTTGAATAGTGAGATTAACGATGAGTCACGAACCAGTCCACGTCACTGATGCAATGCTGGCCGCCGCACGCGGCTTTGCACTGAGCGAAGGCGGCTGCGCATTTGAGATGTCCAATGAAGCCCTGGCAGCGCTCTATCGGCGCATGCACGATGCGAGTCCTGAGGCACTTGCCGACGCTCCGGGCGCGCATACTGAGACCACGACCAAGCCGCTCTCGCTGGCGTTGGTCGATCCTACGACGACGCTCAAGACCCAATCAATTGTGGAGCGCGCGGGGTATGAAGTGACTGGATTTGTGCTCACCCACCGTAGCCGCCCGGCGAAAGCAATTGTCGATTCAGCGGACGCGGTTCGATGGATCGCCTCCGAAGACGTTGCGCGCCTCATGTTGCTGAAAGAGCCGCTCACTACTACTGCGACACCGGAAGGCTTCGAGCCGCCCCCCGAAGAGGTGTTAGAGGGCGATCCCGCTATCAGCGAACTCGCGATGCGCCTCGGATGCGGGTACAACGCGTCGATCCCTCATAACACGGGTTGGTTCGTGCCGTTGCAAAAAGACGCATATCCGACTGCGACCGACGCCGTGATCGCGCTCTTTACCCACATCAGAAACGGTGGCGAAGTTTTTGCGCCGACAATCGCAACGCGGTCAAAGAGCAAATCCTCGATCGCGAGGACGCCAAGCGATTCAGCCGGCTCCGATGCGCTTGCTCCGCTTGGCGCTACTCCGATGCCACTTAGCCCGGACATCGAGCTCAAAAAATTAGCGGCGCAAGCGGAGCCAGCGCCCGCACAGGCCGGACTCTTCTGACTTCAAGTTATCCACATAGTTGTAAACATTTTCTGTGGACAAGTTAGCTAAGGAAATAGCGTGACGCACACTCAAGAAGCTGGCTCGAACAGCGGTGCACAACCGGGGGAAGCGGTGAAGCGCAAATCAGTGATGCGCAAGGCGGATCGCTTGAAGTGGTTACTGGTCGAGATCCTCTGTCAACCCCACGACACATCGGTTGATTCGTTGAATCAGGTCTTTGTTGATGCGTACCTTGAAGCAACCGACGCACCATTCGATCCGATGGCCTATGGCGCGCATCGTAGCGCGATGCTCGGCCGAGACCTGTCGACGTTGCATAAGCAAGGCTATCTTGATCGCGGGCGCATTGGGTTAAGCGACATGCGCGGCATGGGTTTTCCGGCGTGGATCTACTGCTATAGCCTGAGCGTGACGGGTCAGTCCGAGGCGCGATTCCAGAAGGAGCTTCAAGCCATCGCCCGGGCGGAAAAAAGCCGCCCCTTCAGCGACGGCCGATGAGCCCGGGGAACCATCCTGAGCGCACTGTTGATTGGAAGCGGCAGCAAACCCACTAAGCGCAGCTGACACCCGTCAGACGCCTGATCCCATACAAACCGTTGCTCTAAACGCCAGAGACGCTTCGATCCACCGATGACTAACAAAACGAAAAGTCGAGATCCCGACGATGGGGTCACTATCCACGTCACCAATAACGGCGACTGTGGAGCGATTACGACCTCAGCGAGCAAAACTGAACCGACCTTCTTCGAGAAGACAGTCGAGTATCTATACTTGCTGAGTTTTCTCAGTTCGCGTATCGCGCCTCTTGCCGGCACCCACGAGACAGCGGGAGACGCGATCCTCGAACAGAATGGGCGCTGGTCCATCATTGAATTTAAGCAAACTGAGAAAGACATCAAATCCGAGCTGGCCAAATATGTGCCGCAGTCGCTCAAAAAGGCGAAGACATCCGCCTTGCGGAAGCTCAACCGCGCTGCAAAAGCGGAGGGTTTCGCAGACTATGCAAATGCTCTCGCTAACTACGCCCGGATGAGCGAGAAGCTTCACGCGTTATTCGATGATTACAGCAAGGCCTCAAAAGCCTATGAGAAGGAGGTCGTCGCGCAGAAGCCACGCGCCCTCGAATCACTGCTAGAAGGATTTCGAAAAATAGAGGAATTGTTCAGAGATGGCGAGGAGCCTCCGAAAAGTGAGCAAGTTTTTTTTGAGCCACATTTTTTTGTGTATGCGCATGTCGATGGGGAACCGACGAAATGGGCGATCGGCTTGCAAGCGCAGCATTACCTCGGGAGCTGGATTGATGAGACGCGCACCACTCCTCGCTATGCGAACGTTGAACACCTCGACGATTTGGGCTGTAGCCATGAAGCCTTCATGTATTACCTCGGTGTTCTGATAGAGGCCAAGACAGGCAACACAGCGTCGGACGGGAGCGCCGGATTGATCGAGTACGGAACGATTGTCGCGGTATCCGATGACCATATGAAAGTCATGACGTTCAACGAGTTCGTCGATTCGTACGGCTACTATTCAAGCAACGAGCTGGAAGCAAAGTTGGTAGAGAAGCAGAAAATTATTGCGCAGGCTCAGGCTGATACAGCTGCGCTTAAGACCGCAATGTCGCAGAGAGGTCTGGCCGACGTTCAATCTGATACCTCAAAAGGGAAGGTATTTAAACCGAAACAAACTTAGGGGAAACCCTCGATTCCGCCGCCTACAAAACAAGCTCTTACTTCGCGCCTTAAAGGATTATTTATGCCCCGAGACTACATGACCGTCGTGATTCAACTTCCTGAGGACCCAGCCCAACGTAAAGCCATTGCCAAGGCGCTGCCGATGTCGGGGAACTTTCTTGGCGGACGGATCACAGCCATGTCGCTGGAAGATGAAATCACAGTGAATGAGGTGCTAGAGCGCGATATAGACCCCGACACCGTCGAGTCTGCTCGTGCTGAGGCCAAGCGCATCGCGGGGTTGGCGGAAGAAGCCGAGAGTCCCCCCGCTTAAGCGAGCACCAGTAGATTGACCCAAGCGTTTTTGAGTAGGTATCGCGCCCGATGTTTTACGGATTTGGATGACGACATGATTGACCCACAACCTTTGGCGGATTCAGTACCTGCCTCACCTGACGGCCAACCTGAAAGCGGCGGCCCCGGTTCCGGGCCGAGCCCATTTGAACGGAAAATCGGGAATCAGACGCTCACCGTGTACCCGAGCAGGCCTGACGACTGGTCGATGGAGAACGACCCTTGGCGCGAGATAACCTTGCTCTCGCCGGGTCTGCATCGCTGCGTGACGTGGGTGGGGCGCGTTGCCTTTGCGATCGAGGTCGGTACCGACGCGGTTGTGATGCCGCTTCAGATGGCGCTCACAATTTCGCGCGAGATTGCGGCCGACGAAGGTGCCAAGCGCTCGGCGAAGGCATAAAGTTCGGTTCGGAGAAACTGGCAATCCCGGCCCGGCAGCCCCCGGCGGGAAAGCGCGGGCCCGTTAGCGCAGTCGACGACAGCCGCCCAGCACTTGGCTGCGCGCGCGTGCCGTAAGCGGGTAGTGCCGCTCACCGACCACGAGCTCGATGCCCGTGATGTCATCCAACGACACCGCGTGCTCAATCGCCAGTTCACGCACGATGTGCAGAAAATCGGCCGTGTCGGTGACACACATCAGCGGCTCGCAGAGCAGCCGCTTGGGGAGCGCACCCAGAATCGCACCGTCCTGCGTCGGCGCCTCGATCTGCACCCCGAATCTTGGCGCGCTCAACCATCGTTGTTCACCGGAGTAGAGCCGCAGGATAGCGAGATAGCGCTCGTGCTCCGCTTTCGATAGCGCGGGTTGCCTGTTACGGTACGTCGTGCGGTCGGGAACCGTGTGTTGTGTTTTCAGAAACGCCGCGCGTTCCCGATCGCTGTTATGACGTGCCAGCTCGTGCGCCCGCCGTTCAGCCGCCTCGCGCCGGTGCCGCTCTATGGCGGCGACCGACGCGGGATCCGCCTGTTCTTCAACGAACACCCGCACGCGCCGGTCCACGGGCGCCGCATCCATGTCAGCGGGAATCACACCGAGTGCCAAGTCACGTGCGAGCTTAGCCGCCTCCGAATCCTCGGCGACCGTCCCGTTCGCCCACATCCTGAGCGGCAACACCGTGATAATTTTCCAGTCGCGGTAGCTCTGCACCACTACGAAACACCGAGCGTCGGGCTCGCTATAAATCAGGCAAACGCGGCGCTCATCCGCTTTCTGGATCCCAAGCGGCACGCAGCGCCGAGCGTCCAGCAGCGCGCGAATGGCTTCCCCAGTGAGTGTCGTTCGCTCTTTGACGCGCCGATGCGCGTGAAAGATCAGTTGCGACTTCGGTCTCTTTGGATCGCGGGCGAGTGGCGTAATTTTCAAGGTGTCGTGCGGAGTATCGAGGGCAAAAGATGGCCCGCGTCTTTGGATGGCAACGAGTATAGCAAGCCGTCAAAAGGCGGTTTAGCCCGCAATTTACGGGAGAAACAAGCCTGCCCGAGCCATTCCGACACCGCAGCTATCTTAGGCGCGCTGGTCGTGGACTCGGTCGTGAGCGAAAGTACGGTCGTGTTGAGTGCACCTTACGAAACAACCATGGTGCATCAGACGCACAATTTAGTATCCGCGTGATACTATAATTGCATCGCCATCCGTTAGCATGCCCCTGCGCGCTGGGTCGGGGAATTCCTTGAATATTGAACTTCTACTCTATGACAATCGAAGAAGATTCATCCGGGCTGGAATTACCCGAGACTGCTGATCCGGAGCTTGCAGCTTTAGGATTAATGTTGATCGAGGCCGCGAAATTGCCTCGTGACACGAGCGGAATGTGCATAAGCGCTTCGGGTACGCTAAGCATGGCCGCGCGCTCATTGTCCGAGATGGCGGTCGCGCCGGAGATCCACGATCCGGATCCACTTGCCACGCACGAAGAACGCCTAGAAGAGTCGCAGCCCGCGATGCGCGCGTTTATGCTGACGGAAATGGAGCGTCATCTGCAGCTCTTGTGTGTGGCGGTAAAAACGAAAGACGTCGCGACCGTGCGCGAATTTTTTGATACCTACCTGCTCGACTGAGCGAAACTAGACATTGACGCTGTTCTGCCGGCGCCAATTGGCGCATGCCAATGTATGCTTCGGGCATTGGCAACGTGACACAAGCCGCCTGCCAAACAAGACTGTCAGGAGAATAAATATGCGGGTTGAGTACATTGAAAAACACAGCCACAGCGCGGCGGACCACGCGCCGCTTGACGCTGGAATCTACGCCGTCAAACTCGCCAACGGCAAAACCAACGCGAGCGTCTGGGACGGGTCGGCATGGGATGCGGATGTCAGTCGCTTCAGCGGCCGTAACGTCACGCTGACTCCCGCTGAGCGGGCCAAGCATACCAGCAACATCTTGGCCGGCATCAATGTGCCGGAGGGCCACCGCGAGCGCCAAGTTGCACAAGCCTCGGCCCTCGCGCTGGCGCGTCATAGTGCGGCCCGTCTGGTCAAATCGGGCGATGAGGCACAAAAAAAGACTTTTCGCGGCAACATGTGTGGCTGGTACAAGGTCGCGCAAGCGCTGTTGGTCAGTTTTGACCACAATCAGGCGACCGCTAAGCCGGCGTCCCACGATGCGTATGAGATTGACCGGGCGCTACTCGGGGCTCACTGGCGGCGTCTGGACGAGATCCAGCGCATGCGGATCAACGCGATCGTCGCTGAATCTCAGAGCGGCCCGGATATGCAGGAGTGGTTACAGCTCATCCTGCATACCTTCAAGGATCTGGACGAAGAGCGCCAAGAGGCGTGAGATGCGCCCGACCTGAGACGGTCATCGCTTCAGCTAACGATCTCGCGTAAACTTTGAACAATCACACTTGAGGAGTTCGCCATGCCGGACCGAGAATTTGAATTCCGTTACCAACTGATCACCCCCGACGAGACGTTGCGCGAAGAATCCGTCGTCGCGCGCAACAAGACCGAAGCCCGTGAACTAATTGGTCGCGCCTATCGGGAAGAAACGCCGCGACAGGCCAAGCGCAGCGGCTTCCACCCGTTTTCCGCCTGCCGTATCGAGTGGACCGATGTAGTGGACCTGAGCACCGATCTTCAAACCGCGATCGCGCACGCGCAAGCCGAAGAGCCGACAAGCGCAGCTGAGGCAATTACGGATCCGCGTGTGGGCATGTTGATGCGCGAAGGCAAACCCGTTTTCTACGCCTTTCTCAACGAAGACTATGAAAACGGCTACGTCGAAGGCAATGTGGGCGCCGTGAGCCTCGCGCTGCAGAACAGCCAATCGCCCCGTTCCAGCGAGAATGCTGCCGATTTCGGCCCCTGAAAAGAGTCATTATTTTCTCCCGGAGACAGATCACGATCTCCCATGGGAACTTGGCGTAGACGACGCTTGACGTATTGGTTTATGAGCCTCTACCATGACGGTGTCGGTAGCGAAAAGCGAACGCGGGTTTGGCTCGCTGCCGGCACGATGGGAGCAGGCGATGCCACAGAAATACGAAAGTCTCGACCAGTTGTTTGATGCCGAAGCGCGCGAGCGTCGCGCCTATCTGGACACTCCGGAGGGGAGCGCCGGATTCGATCGAGCGATGGACAAAATGCGCGTCGAGCGTGAGCGCTTTGAGGCGCTACCGGCGCCGACCCCGTACGAGGAAGGCCAAAATGCGGCGCTTCGGGGCGATGACCGTGACGCTCCCGCCGAGCTCGATGCGAACCAGCGCGAGCAGTGGTTGCTTGGCTGGGACGCGGAAGCGCCTGATGAAGACGACGCTGACTCGTAAGCCTTGACGCATCGATTGGGCCACGATCCGCCCCCCTCGGAATTCTGCCAAACAGGTTGCTCGTAGACGCGCCATCAGCTGGGGACTGCTAAAGCCATAACTCCGTAACGTTGCGGCGCCGCGAAATAACACGCCCCACAGTGCGCGGCCAGAGGTGGGCAACGGTGGCAAACATCGGTATGCAAGCCAGAGCAATGTCGGCTGTACGTTGGAACCTGAACATTCATCACGAGCGGTGCCTCGGTACTATCCGGGAACGATGAGAACCGCATTTACACAATGACCCCGACTTTGGCGACCCAGCGTGGGTTCGCGTGTTGAATCACGTCTCCTACGATCCGCTGGGATTTTTCCTGCCGCTGCTGATCAGCGCGCTGTACCTGCGCCGCACGCTTGCGACCATGCGGGCGGTCGACGTCGGGCTTTTTGCCACTGCGACGGCGCTCACGTGGTTCTTGAGCTACTGCGACGGCCGAGGCGTGCACACGGGTGCGTGTTATGCGCTCGTGCTTCTGCTGTATGCGGGTGCCCCAGTCATTGCTCCGCGCAGGCGCCATAGGCCCGCTGCGGCGCTTCTGCCGCTCTTCTTCCTGTCGCTGGTCATCCCCGACGTTTACGCGGCCTACACGCAGGGGTGCGCGATGGACGTGACGGTCGGAGGCGATGGCTTGGCCGATGGCTTGTTCCTGTGGCCCGTAGGCGTTTGCGCAATATACGGCCTGACGTGTGTCATCGAACTCCACTCAGCCGCACACCGGCGGCGCCTATCAATTGACTGGCGCGCGGAACTCAGGCGGCACTTTTCCGTGTATCCGCCGCGCAGCTGACAGCGCGGCAGCGGCTCGCATTGACCCGGCCGACCCGCCCGGCGCTCGCCGGACAGGCAATCGAGATCTTCTAAATCCTTCGCCGGTCGCCGTCGATCTCGGTCGCCGCAGTCAGCACCCGGGCGAAAGTGTCGCAGTCAAAAAGCGCATAGCCTCTCAGCCCCTTTCGCGAGGGCTTGCGCCGATATAGCTTCCAACACGTGCGGGTACGGCCGAACAGATCAACCACGGTCATTGTCGTGGCTGACACACCGAAGTTGTGCATGGTGTCGCCGTACTTGGCCATATTGTAGGGCGAGAAGTACTGTGCCTTCGGATAGGCCTCTAGGAATCGCTTCTTTAGTTGCGATGGTGTCATGGCGAGTCGATCCTATAGCGCTCTTGTCGGGTCGTTTCACGTTGCCATGACCCGGCACCGAATAAATAAAAAACCGCTTCAGGGCACCGGAATGGGACGATAAAACGCTTACGAATCTAAAAAAACGCTTACTTTTCCACGCACCTCAACAAAAATAGTTACGATCCGAATCTCTACATTTTTTTGTGCCTTTTTGCCTCCACTTCACACATATCGCGAATATTTTTCTCTTTTTGAGGCGATCTCACTAGACTCGTAGATCTTGCCCCTCAGACGACCACCGACCTGATGACCGCCGACAGATTGAGAGGAGGTCTTCAATAGAATGTATTCGCTCAGATCAGTGCTTGTTTTCGTGCTGTTGGGGCCGATTCTCGCCACCTACGTGGTGTGGCCTCAACCGGACGCCGTTCTGATCGCCTTGCTCCTTTTCTATGTCGTCTGGGGTATGGGCATGGTGCCGGCTCTAGTCGCTTGGTCCGTGGGCTTCGCACTGAGTCATATGGTTCGCCTTACCGTACAACGGTTTGCTGCTCACGCTCTGATTCGCGGGGATAACGGGTCACCGTTTGCTGCTCGCTTGCGTTCATTGCCACTCCAAGTTTTGCTTGGCAGCGCAATCGGTGCGATCGCGGGCGCGGCAATTATCCCAATAACGCCCGAGCTTCATTCGACAAGCCTCGACGCCATGTATCCGTGGGCTGCCCGCATGCTACTCACCATTTTTCCCGGCGCAGTCTGTGGGCTGGTCTCCGCGCTGTGGGCCGCGCCGAACAATCCGCTGAGATGGTTACTCCGCCTGATCAAGACTTCTTAGATTCGGCAACATCGGATCAATCACAATTTTGTTTTTCGCCCAAAAGTGATCCATTTTTGCGAATTCACGCACTTTTCTTTTAAATGCTAAAATGCGTCCTCGTTCCATTCGAACATCGACTGGTCGACCTGCTCTCAGGTTCCGTTTCTTTCCCCGGACGGAATTTTTAAGCCACGGCTAACCACCGTGGCTTTTTTTTGCCCTGCCATCGAGGGGGAGGGTGCCTCGCGGGTCCGTGCCCGGTTATTTCCCTTAGATTTTCCGGCCAGATCGGCAATTTGATGCAAAAACATCTTTTATTTCTTTACCATTTTGTCAATAAATATTGAAATATCGCGATCTTTCGGTGATCATGTGGCGAAGGCTCCCTGCGCCCCCCGCTCGTGCCGGATCTCTAGTCCGGTTGTGTAAAGACAGGATCGCATCACCTCTTACCTCTATCGTTCTGACTGTTGCCAGCGATTGGTAAAAACGAGCGCCAAGACCCGTGCTAAACCGCGCGGTTGCTGGCTTCAGGATCAACGATGATTACTTACGAAGAAGCAACTCGAAAAGGTGCGCAGATCGCCGCACGCCTGCGAGCACTGGGCGTTGACCTCAAGACCAATCACAGTCTGCAGGCCGTCGCGGCGTACAACGACTTCCCGGACTGGAATCGATTTGTCGCGAGCCTTGAGCGCAACAAGACGCGCCCGAAGACGTCCGGGTCGAATGAGCTTGGGCCACGGAGCCCTTTGCCGGCTGTCGACAGGTCGCCCAAGCTGCAACTCATCGCGGGGACAATCGGCAGCGGCAAGAGCACCGTGGCGGTCTTGCGGCTGCTGCAGGAGGCAAGGATCACCGGCGCAACCCCCTTATTCATTTTGCCGTTTCCGATCGACGTCGCCACGTGCGAGATGCCCGAATCATTCTTCGCTCGCGCTATGTTGATCGAGGTTCTGATTGACCCCGAAACCGCGACCGAGCGCGCGACGATCCCTCGGGGCGGCCCCACGCTTTCGGACCCGTCCTGCATCGTGGTCGGAATGCGCCTGAGCACCGATGAACTGCGCAACGGTGCTTTTACGCCCGCACTTGGCCGACTGCCAGAAATGCTCAAGCAGATCGTGCGTCACGATCTACTTGAGGCTATCAAACTGATCGTGATCGACGAGGCCCATCGGTTCTACGATGCAGCTCTATATCGTTCGATCCTGCCGCGCTTTGCAGCCGGGGGAGCCGAAGTCCTAGCCGTTTCTCAGTTAATTCCCGAGCTACTGGGAGATCCATCGTCAAACAACCCGTTTACGTCGATCTTGGTGACGGACATGCCTGAGCATCTGGGAACCAAAATGCCTGTGGGCGCGATCTATGCCAAAGACTTAATGCTCGCCGATCGACCGCTGACTCTCATCGAGCAATGTGCCGGTTACGTGTACACCCAGATGCAACACGAGAGCTGCCCGGAGCAATGGACCGCCGACTTTGGTCCTGCCCTCACAGACATTTTGGAGACGCAGGAACAGCGTCGCAGAGCAAGGCGCGAGGCGCCACCAGCTGCGACGCGAACGCCCGAAGGACCGCTCAAAGAGATGATTGGCTTTTTAGCGAAATAGATCTTTTACGCTCGTGCGCGGCAGGCAGCAAATTCGGACCTGCCGTCTAAGCGAATCTAACGACCTCCAAATTTTTTAGGGTTCATCCATGACGAAGCTCGGACCGACGTCTTTGCCCTTGCTCACCATCGGCCAGCTATACCATCTTGGCGAGATGAATGTGGGGCAACGTGACCCGAGCGCCCAAAGCCTTGAAGGCCACATGTTGTCGGTATCGCGCACGCCGCACGCGTGGCAGGAGATCGCGCAGCTCGGTGGCCGCCCCTTGATGGAGATGGTGGCCACCCGGGCGCCCGGGAAGTTTGTCGACGTGCATGGCACGCTTGCCGACGAGCCCACCGTTAAAGCGCTGCGCGAGTGGGGGGCCAGTGCGGGGTATCTGCGCGAAGTAGAGCAGTTCCGCGCGTGGTATCTCGACGGGGAAACCGCCGAGTGGCGCTATCTGATCGAGCCAACGCGGGAGGCGGCATGGGCGGAGGTTGACGGGACCATGCTGCTTGGCGAATTCAACGGCCCTGAGGATGCCCCGGGGCCGGACGGCAGACCGTGCGTCGAGCCCGTGTTGTTCTGGGCCGGCACCACCGACTTGGAACGGGCGGTGAACCGCACGAGTCTTTCCAACACGGATGCAACCGATATGGCTCTTGCCCTGTTCGTCGAACAACATCTGCGAGAGATCGACGGGCTTTGGTGGAACGACATTTACGATCCGGCCATCCTCTCGGCACCGCGCGGCGGGATCCTGCCGACTCGCTTGGCTCAGTGGCAATCGCAGCTGGTCGAGATCGCGGACGTTGATGACGATTGCGGTTGGCTCGATACGTTGGAGACGGTTTGGGCACCCGTACCGCCGGCCGTAGCGTCCTCAACGTCCTGTCACGAGGCATGCGAGCAAGCAATTGCGCTTGCTCGCATGCCTGACGCGCCCGTCAACACCCGCGAGCGCCGGTTTATCGATAACGCTGCACGCCGTCTGCCCCAAGGACTGACGCCCCCGCAACAAGCGTGGCTCTTCCAGATTGGCGAGAAGCTCCGCCCGGGCTTTCTTGTTGAGCATGGACTGACGAACGAGCCGTCGTTGGCACAGATCAAGGAGACGCAATACGAGGCGGAGTTCAAGCGGTTGCGCAATGCGGCCCGCAACGCGCGGCGGCCGCGCAACCGCGCAAGTCCAATCGACGGCCACTTCTTCGACATGTAGCGGGTAGCGCGTCGATTGCGAGGGCATGGAAATTTTAGTTTGACGCTATTTTGCCGTAATTAAAGGGCGAAACCGTCGATCGCACCTTATCTGACGTGTCCTCATCGGTATCGCAATAAGATATGCTAATGCAACACTCATGTTGCTTTTGACGCGATGAACTGATGAAGGAAAACGACGTGCTTTACGGTGAAGACGCGCAAGCCTTGCGCAAAAAAGCTGGGATGACGCAAACCCAGCTTGCGGAGCGATGGGGCCTTACCCGGCAGCAGATCGGCCGCTATGAAAAAGTGGGCCAAGCGGTGCCGGCGAAAGAAGCTGACGCGTACCGAGGATTGCGAGAATCGATTCACTCAAATGCAACATAGGCGTTGCATTTGCAATTTCCATGTCATATGATGAATTCACATAATTAAGTTAGAAAAGATCATGACGAAGAAAACGATCATCGTAGACGAATATCACCAAGGCGGATCAGCGCAGGCATATCGCACTAGCGTCCAGAAGGTGCGTGATGCGGTCTCCGAAATACATGCGAAGAACGACGGTATCGCAGCCGTTCAGGCGCTGGACGGCCGGATTTTCGCAACCTTGTCCGACGAAGAACTGGCGATTCTGGATTTCTACCGCGACAAGGGTCGAAAGTTTCGCGTGAGCATCAGCATCGACACCGATGCGAACCCGAGTGAACTGGCTCGCGCAGTGTCGCGCGAACAGGCGGATCTGATACTGAAACGCGCGAACAATCGCGTCCATGTCTTGATCGCAGGTTAGGACGGGAAAAAGCCATGCGGAAGTTCATTTTGATGCTCGCGCTGGCGAGCACAGCAACAGCAGCGATCGCCAGTGGCACCACCCCTTACCTCATGCTCGATTCTGAAACGAGCATGGATGCGACGATCTCGCGGTGGGCTGCGC